>Ga0208790_1000193_pt1 | contig 32336 bp, 33 predicted proteins | sample 10_taG_FD_184083 | JGI IMG/M metagenome (GOLD analysis project Ga0208790, IMG submission 184083) | Marine viral communities from the Subarctic Pacific Ocean - 10_ETSP_OMZ_AT15264 metaG (SPAdes) (version 2) | ecosystem: Environmental > Aquatic > Marine > Oceanic | place: Pacific Ocean | collected... | reverse complement strand
TTCCCACTCCATATCTATAATGATTTTTCTTGTTATTGGTAAATATTTTTCAATAGGAGGCTTGTTTTGTTTGCCTTTTATTTGCTGAGCAGAAGATCCTTGTATTTCAAAGGTAACATGTGGACCTTTAGAGTCTCTTAACGAATATATTTCTAAATTACCATCTTTTACTTGCTTATAATAAGAACCAACACAATGACCCATCATTTTACCTTCCTCATCAAGCTCTTCTTTTGTTGTAAGCTTAACTAGGCGCATATTGTCATACTCTTTTATTACCTCTGCCCTATGTTCTACTTCACCTTCACGAGTTTTATGTCTGTGAGCATTTTCTGCGCCATAAAAAGCATTATTCAAATTAATTTGTGGAAACTGAGAAGCAAACTCTTCACTTATTTGAAAACCATCATAAATATGATTAACATCTATTCCATCAAAAAATGAACTTCTATTTTCAAGTGCATCCCAGTATTTAAACATCCACTCAAGAAATCTTGGATCTACATCTACACGTCTTTCTAGAAAACTAAGTAATACTGTAATTTCACCATAACCCTCATTGAGAACTGTTAGCACTTTTATTATTTGTTTCCTTGTTAACTTTGATTTTACATTCTTATCTATATAGTTTATACTTGCCCAATCATATTTTGGGCCACTTTTTGCTTCTTCATTTAAACCAAAATAATATTCCCTCAATAGAGATTTATCTTCTGGAGGAGGATTGTTCTTCTTGAGTTCTTTAAGATTTATTTGTTGCAAAGCCTTAGCATCAGAGGGAACCGCTAATTTATTTATCTGGTCAAATTTTGAAACTTTCTTTATTAGTTGCTGATATTTCTTATCTAAACCATAGTCAAAAAACACCTCATCCCACCCATCTTCTCGTCCTTCTTGTGACATTAGTTTTTTTGCAAACTCATATTCTAAATCAGGATATTTTTCATTTAGTCTATAATCGAAAAAATGTATATATTCATGATTGCTGTTTAATTTCTCTGAAAGTCTTATTGCCAACTGTCTCTCAAGATCTGGATATACTTCATTTAAATTATCATTTAAATTAAAAAGGGAAGAAGAAAAAAAGGCGGATAGACCGTGAACAGATCCTTCAATTATTTTTTTAGCAACCTTATATCCCAATTTGGGGAAAGTAGTATAAAGTTTATATGTTAGGAAACCTCGCACATTGTGTTTCGCCATTGTTTCCGCCATGCCTTTCAAATATTCTTTTTCTTCAGGTGTTTCTCCCCATTTTATTTCTTTAAAATCCTCGCATAATGGACTCCAGTCCATATCCATTATTGCTTGTTTAACAACTGGAAGATATTTGTCTACTGGTGGTTTATTCTGCTTTCCTTTTATTTGCTGAGCAGAAGATCCTTGTATTTCAAAGGTAACATGTGGACCACTAGAATTTCTCAATGAATATATTTCTAAATTACCAGCTTTTACTTGTTCATAATAAGAACCAACACAATGGCCCATCATTCTTCCTTCTTCATCAAGCTCTTCTTTTGTTGTAAGTTTAACTAGGCGCATATTGTCATACTCTCTTACTACTTCTGCCCTATGTTCTACTTCCCCCTCATATCCTTCTTCAAATTGTGCATGCCATTCACGAGAGAGTCTTACCGCATCATTGTAATTTGATGACAAAATTCTTGTAGCCAATTCTTCATTATCCATAAAAGAATCATATATATATATTAAGAGACCAAAGTCATTTTCTGGATTTATATTATTTACATTTGTAATAGCCCAATCAATAAATCGACCGTCAACATCATTTCTCTCTTGTAAGAACTGTATTATTGTTTCTATTTTAGATTGCTCACCATATTGCTCATAAGTTGCGTTTAAAAAGCTGAGTTCTTCCATTCGATTTGCCAATTGAGTAATTTTAATCAATTGCTCTCTAGTTAGCTTTGTTTGAATATCAGATATTTGTTTTATATTTCCCTCTGTATATTTTGGACCCTTTTTCGCCTTATTATTCAGATCAGAATAATAATTTTTCAATTTGCTTTTATCTTTTGGAGGAGAGGTTGCCTTCTTGAGTTCTTTAAGATTTATTTGTTGTAAAACTTTAGCATCGGAAGGCAATGCTAATTTCTTTATTTTGTCTATTCTATTCATCATATATCCTTTAAACCTATGGCCACATATATTAGTTATTAATATAAGATTTTATTGATAGCAAAAATGTATGATATTAATAAGATTAATTATGATGAAGAGATTATATGGCTTTTAAAATCTTAGCCACTTGCTTTTTAACAAATTGAGGATCATGACCGCCATTGTCTACAATTATTATATGACTCCAATTAATTTTGCTAAGACACCTCTTGCGAATTTTGTCATGTTTTTTCGTTCGCGCAAAAGATTTTTTGCCATAAATAGGTTTCCTGTGGCATAAACCATCCCAACAAATGGCAACTTTTCTATCTGGAATAGAAATATCTATCTCTAATCTTGGGACAATACTATAATCATGATGTATAATTTTTTCCTTAGGTAAAGCTTTTTTTAATAACTTATAACATAAAATTTCATTCTTTGAACCGAGAAATCTGGCCTTTTTAAGAGATTTTGCTGCGCGTTTTTGCTGTAGCCTTAACATCTTAGCAACACGTTTTTCATATGCCTTTTCTCCAAACCTTTCTAACCAGATTCTTTTGATTGTTCCTGTGCCCGTTCTCAATTCTTCAGATATGGTTTTTAGCCCCTTACTTAATTTGAACTCAGCAACAATTTTTTTATATTTAGCAGGGTTTTTATTTTCTAACTTATTGTGACCGCCAGATTTCTTCTGCCTTAATAATTCCATTCTCTTATTTCTTTTGCTAATCTTATACTTTGAAAACTCTCTTTTGAAGGTCGCTATGATAGTTTTCTCGTTTACCTTAGCCCTTTTGGCGATATCTTTCTGTGAAAAATCGGAATCAAATAGAGAAATAATTAAATTATATTGCTTCTTAGAAATAGAATCTTTATGCTCCAAACTATATGTATATCCCGCCTTGGTACAATTTTGTCCCATCTTTCTCTTTCCTGAGGCCCATTGCTTTTTAAGAGAAGCCGCAGAAATTCTATTTTTTCTTTCACCATAAGGAAAACTCTCTTTCCATATTTTTCTTATATAATATGAACCAACAAAAATATCATCTTGCTTCTGTAAGTTTTCTGGAGAAATATCCTTTTTGAAATATGATTTTATAATCTTTTCTTGCTGCCCTATAAAGTTAAAGTGCCGTTTGTCTTTTTGCTTAAATAAGTGACTACTTAATCCATTATGATTTTTACACTTTTTTTTACATACCGGACAACTTATGAAAATCATTATACAATTTTTCTTTGTCTTAGGTGGCGCAATCGTAAATATGCTGGAGCCACTGCGAGTACACGAAAAGTCCCAACTCCTTTTGGAGCGGGCTTCATGCTAGTCTTAATATATTTTAGCATATCTGTATGTCTTGTAATAAATGTACTTAGCTGATTATTCAATGTTGAAGATAGTGGAGGTGGCTGCATACTAATTCCATTATCTGTGATTGTAAATTCCCTACCTGCCTCGATAAGCATTTGACCAGCAACAGCTAAGATATATGCGCCTTCAGTTATGACATGAGCATGAGTTTCATATATAATTTGATCAGAAAAAGCAAATGCTGTTCTATGTGGGGTTTGGTTAAACTCACTTAAGCTAGCCACTAAAAATTGTAATAATTCATCATCTGTAAATATTAAACAATCTGTAAATGTTTTATTTCCAAAAGCATCTGTAGTTTCCGCAGAATTATTATTTTTTAGTCTCGCTTTGAGTATTTCCATTAGGACATTTATTCCATAAATTTCAGCATTAGTATAGGTAATATTGGGATCTTGCCCCAGGCTATATTGTTGAATTTGGAAATATGCTTGTGCTGATAAAACAACAAAACTAAGACTAGCAGTAACGGTATATCCATTTACTACAGTTGCCCAGTTGTCGGTCCAAACGCCAGTGGGAGCCGTAGATGGGATAGTATATGTTAATTGATATTTACCTAATTGTGGATTAGTTACTCCTGTAGCAGAAGCAGCTCTTACAACTGTACTTTGAGCATCGGTTATTGATATTGTTGGAGTAGAATCAGCATTAGAAGGTTGATTATTTTGACCAACAATATTTATTATTAAATTTATTGAACTTCCAGCTACTACTTCTCTATTATTTGCCATTTATTCTCCTTATCCTGCACTAATTCTTGGATATGTTCTTGTGAAAACATCTTCTACAACAAAAGACTCTACTTCTTCAATTGTTACTGCGCCCAGAGTAGCATTAATAATTACAATGTAAGTACCAGGAACTGTTACGGTAATATCTCCATAATATGCTCCTGCTTTTATTCTAGTCATAGCCTTTGGAAAACCTGACATTGAGCTTAAGGAGGGAAGAATAACTGTTTGTATTCTAGGATTAGTAACCTCTGTAGCCACTCCATTTACAGTTGTTTCTAATGGAATTCTAACTGTTTCGTTAATTTGATATGGGCCTAATGGCATTTTATTCTCCTATGGACATTCTTTTCTTTCATTTAATAAAAAGGGCGGCGACGTAAAAGCCGCCGCCCTTAGGCTTTATAACTTACTTAGATTTTTTATCTACTTTATGATAAATCACCCAATTTTCTCTTGTCGATTACTTGTATTACGTCGGTTTCCTGCAAGTCAGCAGCAAAAATCAAGATGCCCTTGTCAGAAGTTAATCTGGCAACGTCGCCTTCAATTTCGCCCTGATTGGCAGCAGAAGCATTATAAAGTCTGAATTTACTGGCTGCTGACTTCCGCTAAATAATAGCTGTCCATTTCTATATACAGCCACTTTTGTTGTAAATTGTGATAAGACATAAGTTAAACTATTCGGTATAGTAAAATCTAAATCTTTTACTATTCCCTCTGCTAGTACAGTTCTTCCAATACCTGAGGTAGAAACACCCGCCTGTATTAAATCTAAGACTTCATCACTTAATTTATCACTTGTGATATTTTTGTCTTTTATCTTAGCTGTACTTATACAGTTGTCAGCGAGATCGACTTCGGCAATTGTCTTATCACGTATTTGATCCCCGCTAACCAGGGTACGTCTACTCACTACCATTTATTCACTTTCACCTTAACTATAACTTCAGTCTTATATACATTTATTAGTATTTTTATTAATCATAATTGTCTAACAAGGACATTTTTTTTCTATCAATATATTATTTCATTGATAAGATATTAATAAGTCTGAATATTTTTTTTTAAATCTATAATAGTTTTTTTTAAATTTATGTATTTTTTTTCAATGTAACTACTAAGGGATTGTCTTTCACTTGCCACAGTTCCTTTGGCAGCGGCGGATTATCCCCATTTTTAAACCATAATGGTGTCATCCCAGTAGTCGAACTATAAACTCCAATTATTATTAATTCTCCAGTATGCGCTTTCGAATGACAATTTGGACACAAAATCGCCAAATTTATATCACTATTAGTACACCTATCATCGCACTGTGGTATTATATGATGTCTATGTAATATATTCTTATCGGTAATATTACATATTTCACACTTTATTTTCGGCCTCTTCGTCATTTGAGTTTTCCAATTCTTCCAAGAGTTCTTCATCTTCCGCAAGAATCATATCATGTAATTCTTCCTTTACTTTCTCTGGCTCAATTATAATAAACGATTTTGTTTTTTGAGGAAATACAATCGCGTCAGGATTAGCAATTCTAATTCTTGGTGCTTCTACAAAAGCCGTATCTTTAACAACCATTAAGACACCTTGCCTAATTCTCTTTCTCAAAGATCCAGATTTAAAAGAGTTCTCAATATTTTTAGGCAAAAGCCTAGCAGATCTTGAAAACAAATTCCTAGCTTGTCCATATGGAATTTTATATGCCAAATCTCCTAAAGAAACATCCATTTTTTTCTTATGTACATTTCTAATTATTAATGATTTCATTTTTTATTCCGTATCGGCTGGTTCGCCATCATCTAATACGTCAACATCAATTGCTTGTTGTCCCTTTTTGTTTGTTCCAATAGCAAAAGAAACTCTCTGATCCTTCTTAAGAGTCTTAAAGCCGTTTACGTCATTATTTACATTACACCAGTAAACAAATTCATCCCCAGCGCCGTCATCTCTTCGGATAAATCCAAATCCTTTTTTGTTGCTAAACCAAACTACTACTCCAGTATATCTTTCCATTTTACTTCACTCCTTATTTAAATATTTTTCCTTAATAATCTTATATTTTCTTTCTATGAAAATAGAAGTATCTTTATATAGAAAATCTATGATTTTCTTACATTGTACTCTTCCTTGAAATTGTATTTTATATTGTCCAGAATCAAAATAAATTCCGGGATTGCCGATCTCAACATTCTTTTTTAAATTTTTCCTTATCCAAGATAAAATATGCTTTGTGCCTCTAATGGATATATTATAGGAAGTAGAGCAATATGATCCATCACCATCTATATATCCTCTAATAAAATGAGGAACCAATTGGCCAGATATATTAGGAGATCTTAAAAGATGGGTTTTATTTTCAATAATATTAAAATTATTTTTTAAATCTTTTGTAATCTGCTTAGATCGTATTGGCAATATAACCGAATTCCTATTTTTTCTATAATATAATTTTCCATCATATTTAATTTCTTTTTTTAACTTGTTTAAAATATCTATATCTTGCCTATGTAACTCTAAGGTTAAAACATTATTATAAATACACCCATCTGCAGCAATAAGACCTGCAAAATATGTGTTTTGTACAGACGGATTTAAAAAATAGTTATAATTAATAGGATATTTTCTATTATGCGCTTCGTCAAGACCATTTTTTCTTAATATGGTTTTTGTAATAGAGGGATAAATATTATTTTTTTTACTTACTGCTCCTATATTTTTACATCGTAAATATTCTTCTAAAATATAGTTTTCAAATATTTTTTTATTATCAAATCCAGAATAATAGCCAGACTCCTTGAGTCGTTTTATTATCGTACTATGACTTGTATTATAACATTTTGCGATATGTCTCAAAGTATGAGTTTTTCTTAATCTGTTAATTTTAGATAATTCACTCGCTTTGAAAGTTATTGCTGGCTCCCTCATGCTAAACTTACCATGTCATTTTTGGATTCTTGACTTTTGCGGGAGGAATAATTACCTCTCCATTGATTGTGAGACCATCTCCCTCATCAGCATAAATGTCTAACAAGCCTTGAAGTTCTAAAATTGCCAATCTGGAAGCTTCTACCCTTTCATTGGGCGGCAATGTGGGAATAATCAAATCCCACTTTTTAAAAAGTTGTTCTAAATCCTGATTAGCGCCAATTGCAGTCGCATAATTCATTAATTTCTTCCTTGTTTCTTCCTCAGTATATCTTTTATTATTATATTTTTTTTCCATTTTGTCTTCCTTTTTTAATTAACTCTTCCCCATTCTCCCCAAGCTTCGACTCTGACAGTAGTAGCAGGGCTAGTAGCTCCCCTTCTCCACCATACCCTATCTTCAAGCCTGTTGTCAAAAACTAAACCAGCATAAGAAGATCCTGCTACCAAGTTACCATGTACATTATATCCATCAAAAGAATATTCTAACGTAGATGACGCTCCTAGATTAACAAAGGAAAATCCTCTTGATAAAAAATTAAATGTTGTTTGTGGCCTAGCTGGAAAAGCATATCCATCTACTAATTGATTTCTAAAATAATTGTATCTACTCATTTCTTTCTCCTATTTTAAACTATATGCTATTATTAGTAGTTTATTTTTTCTCATATAGGCAATAATCAAAATAATATTGAATACTTGCCATTTTTAATATTAATATTTTTTTACTTCGGTAGTGCCCTTGGCATCCCTTGCCGGGTCAGCGTGGGACGTTCAGCTTCTGGAAGATAGCGTCCACGCCCGGATTAGCACCAAAGGAGGCACCAGACATGGCGATGTGTGGGTACGGTGCGTTACACCCACCCGAGCCTATAGCCCCGACGTTGGTCCAGTCGTCCTCACCGGGCTCGTTACCCACCGTGTCGACGTAGTACTCAGCCACCCAGTAGTTGGCTCCCAGCCGTGTGGCCGCGACCCAGCACTCCTTGGTCGCACCTGCGGCCCCAAGGTTGACGACCCCACTACCGACAGCTCCACCCGAGTCGCCCATGTATACCTCGTAGTTGCCCCCATTGCGTCGTAACTGGACGTGGCAGAACTCGTTGTTGTTTGTGGGATGGGCGATGGTCAGGTTTCCACCGTTGCCGTCGACGCTATCGATGCCACTGATGTGTGCGTAGACCCGTCGTCCCGGTTTCCAGTTGACGTTGAGATACCTCAAGGTGGGGTTGGTGTAGACCCCAGCCTGGTGCCAGTCGCACGCTGTGCCGTTGTCCACATGCAAGGTGACGCCGGCCCCACCCTCGGTGATGGTCTTGGCTCCAGTGGTATTGTCCTCCCGAAAACCGGCCGCAGTGAGAGCCGTGGAGTTACGGCTCTGGTTCATCGCGTCCCGGTATCCCGAGATCCATTGGGCGTTGGTGCCATCCCAAATCACAGCGCCGCCCCAAGCGTCGTTGGGAGGATCTATCGTAATTCCGGCTCCTGGTAAATATGTCATTTTTTAATCTCCTATGCTTCTTTCGCTTCTAAATATACTTCTTGTGCTGTAATAGATTTACTTGCCTCAGAAGTAATTGATCCAGAATTATTATCATTATCATTTAAAAAGGCGCTCATATATTTGTTCTCCTAATAGAATAGTATTATTCAAATTTATTAATATAAAAGAATGGAGGATATCCCGATCACGAAAAAAAGTTGTTAAAATTTCCTCATAATTAAAACCTGTTCTTGAACTTTATTTTTATTTAGATGTAATTTTGTATTTTTTAAATATATTTTGTCTTCTAACACAAGATTATATTTACTCATATTATCTACAATATAATCACTATCATCAATAACTAATATAAAATATTTGCCCTTTTTTAAAAATTTGCTACAGTCTAATAAACTTAGAAGAAAGTTATTTTGCCATTCCTTCATCGTTGTATACCTTTCAACAGATTGAGTCGGCTCTCTTGAATAAATTTCTTTTTTAAAATATGGAGGACATGTAAAAATCAAATCAAATGTTTTATCAGATCTAAATTCTTCCAAGGGCATATTATATATATTACCACAGTTTAATATTTCACTCATTTTCTTTAATTCTAAATATGTCTTCTTATTTGGTTCACAGGCAACATATTTCATTTCTGCGGCCAGTGCTCCAAGTAATCTTCCACCAAATCCTGCACATGGATCTAACACCGTTCCATTTAGAGTACCATATTTTAAACATATATTTTTTGCCAGTGTTGGTTTAAATAATGAAACTACACACCTGTTTACTTCCAAACTTCTCCTTATTTGTTTAAAAGACACATCAAATAATTCGTTATATTTTACATCATTGTTGTCAAAATTATATTTATATAGTTTACTATTTCCAAGACCAAATCGATATTTTATATAATTTTCCCACTTAACTTCATCTGCGTCAAAAAACAATACTGGCGATAATTTGTTGCCAACACTTGAATCCCAAATACTATTAAAAAATCCCTTTATTTCTTTAAAGCCTAAAAAAGAATTACTCACATAATCATTATTTTTCAATTTTGTTGATAAATTTAGTAATTCTTTCTGACTTGTCATAGGAGGATATATCCAAGAGTTATTTTTTAAATAGTCTTTAAAAAACGACATAAATGGTTTGACTACTTTTTCACATATATTCTCTTTCCCTAACTCCATATGTAAATTATATATTTCTTGTTTTGTAAAAAAAACATAATCATCATTATATGTTTTTCGTGAATCTAACATCTTTCCCCCAATTTTATATAAATGCTCCTTTTTTGGACGACCAGTTTGTTTTCCTTCTTTTAATCCAGACTCTCTTAAAGCTTTAGACCAAGAACCAAAATATCTTATTATTGTCATTGCTCCTGGTAAGTCTGGCCTGCTATCAATATCTTTCTTAGATAATCTATCACTATTGTTTTCAAACGCTGCCGTTTTCATTATAGCTATTAACTGATTTTTATTATATTTTTTTGGTCTAGCCATCAATAAATTTCCCTATCTCTTTTTTAAATTTAGAATTATAATCTAGAATTATATAATTAACATTATTGTCATTATAATATTTTATTTTTTCATTATCACGAGAGCTATATGGCACTTTTCTACTATTTCCCAGGCCATCTGCCTCTACCCATAATTCCTTAGATCCACATTTTATAAAGAAATCACATGTCCACTTCCTATTCTTATCAACTATTTTTTCGTATTGATACTGATCTATTTTTCCATTATTCTTTAAAGAAAATAATAAATCGCCAATTTTCTTTTCAAAACCTGACAAATAAATATTTCCATCTTGGCCTACACTCTTTTTTCTATTAACATACGGATCCTTTGTCTCATAAGCAGAATCTATTTGTTTCATTATATTTTCCCAAGACATATTGAATTTTGTCGAGATAGTTTCGCAAGAAAAAGGAAAAGTTCTCTTCGCTCTTGCTTTTCTTATGGACCAATACTCCAAACAAGAAGTCTCTTGTTTATTTTCATCATACCATTTATTTAACGATTGAATAATGTCTTTTTTAGTAACATCTCTAGCTTTTTCAACTGGTATATTTGCCAAAATTAACAACTTTGTCCATGTTTTAAAGTATTTTTTTATTGTAGGACATGTATAACCTATATCACTTAATTTTTTATATTCTACTTGTGTTGGAGTCCTTCCAAGCTGCTTGTAAATGTTCTGGAGATCTCTTATTATATCTTGCTTTGAAATGTTTCTTGCCTGATTTGGTTTTATATTTGCTGCCATTAAAGAATTATACAAACTACCAAATGCTCTATTATATGCATTTATGCTATACTTGCTACCATTTTTTAATATCAGATCACTCTTCTTGGGACTTCTCCCCAACTTTTTTTGTAATCTCTTCAAGTTCTTAATCAATTCTTCTTTTGATATTTTTTTGCTCACCAAAATCTCCTTGCTATTAATGATACCAAATTATTAATAGTTGTCAAGTGCTTTTTTTAAAAAAAAATCTCCCCAAAATTTGAGGAGATTTAAAAATTTATTTTTTTTTATCTTACTAAGTTGCGGGAATTATTAGCCTACGGCTACGCTCTTGCGACCTACGCCAACGCCTCTTGGGTTGACAATACCGATTCCAATAATTTCGTTAACTACCCAGCCTAGTTTTAGCTGCTTAGGTTCATCAGCAGGAAGTACTTCGATGTCCTGACGTACAGGCATTACACCAACAAACTCAGGATCAGCACAACCGAAAACGGTTCCGCGAGTTACAACCTTAGATACGATAATATCGGCACCCCAGATATGAGCCATAAGGCCGGTCTGTAGGATTTCACGCATGGTAACGATATCTAATTCGCCACCACCGGCTCCCTGACCACCGCCAGAGCCCCAGTTTAGAATATCATTAAATTCAATAATATTCATGAGGAACTTTGTGGTTACTAAGTCCCAACGATCTACCTGTACCTTAATTTCAGAAAGGTCACGCTTTAGCATTCCTGCGTCTGCGATATCCTGTGCAGTATTCTCACCACCGAGCGCAGCATCACCAGCATAATTCAATGCTGCGAAAATGTTAGCATCTTCTTGAGCCTGAATTTCCTGACGGGCTTTTTGCTGGGCACGGTCGATTACGTTGAATCTACGTCTACGAACTTCAGCAATACGTACTGTTGGGTTTGAGACTACCTCAAACTCTGGAACAACAACACGGTCACCGAACACACGACTCTCTGGTGCTGAACCGTTGCTTGAAACTACAACAGCAGCGACATCGATATCGCGATCATAAACAGGAAGAGCACCCTGAGGTAGAGGATCTACTACTAGAACTCTACGTCCAACACCTTGATAATCCAAGTTTCGGCGGATTGGGTTAGCCATTGCCTGACCAAGGGCAATTTTACCTTCATTAGTTAAAAGGGCTCTCTTTACTAGCTCATCACGTTGTTCGTCATTAAGTGATGGAGCACCAGAAAGACCAGTATTTGCGGGCTGCATATTCTCTAGAATACCAGCATATTTTACAATCTGACCAAGTGCGTCTTTAACGCTACTTGCATTGATTTCTCCATGTGAATTAAACATTCTTTGTCCTCCAAATATATTTGGTTATAAAATTTTTGTCTCCGAAAACCCACCTTTTCTTGAGACTGCCTGTTCCTATGGCAACAGGCGACCCACAAATTCAATTACTACTCTACGTGGTAATTAATTACCGCTCTCTGAGCAGTTTCAGTTGCACCAACAAGAGATGCAGGAGTTGTTACTAAGAATGGACGAGTCTCAAACTCGATAAATCTAGCTACAACTGGACCAGCACCAGCAATTGAACGAGCAATAGTTGGTGTTAGCAGACCAAGTATTGTTGGATAAAGTGGAGCGCCTGGTACACAAAGTGCGTTAGCAAGAACGAGTCCCTGAGTAACGTGTGTATCAGCGGCGTCCAGTGTAAGAGCATAAATGCCGGGTTTGTCCCAAGCAGTTACCTTACCACTACCTGCAGCAGTGTGAGGACCAATGTTTGTACCAGTCATTAGTAATCCTACTGGAGTACCAATTACCTGACCAAATAGAGTTCCGTAGCCTGTAGTGCCATCATCTAATAGCCAAAGTGGACGTACACCGGCTCCGGTTAGTCCCTTAGTTAGAACAGATCTTAAAGCAGAAGCTGCTGGGTTAACATAACCGTCTAGTACGTCGAAAGCTGCCTTCTCAGCAATTGAAACATTTCTGGAAGCTGTAGTAAGTGTAGCTACCTCACCACCTAGAACTGCGTTTGCGCCTGTTAGATATCCATCTAACATGTCAAACTGACCTAGTGGTTGAATTCCTGGTTGATAAATAAATAGTGCCATTTGTGGTCACCTCAATTAAAATAAATTTGTTTTCTAGTCTTTGATCTTAAAACATTCAATAATATAAAAAATTATTGACAGATTTGTATATAAAAAATAATAACTTGTGCGTTTTATTTTACTTTTTTTAGATTTTCCCCACTGCTTTTAGTAATTTTGCTAACTGAACAGCAGAAATAGTGGCTCCTTGCGGATTTACTAGCTTTCCTCTAATACTTCCACCTTGAGCCTGGAGAAGTCTTCCATGCCTTCTAGACACTTCTTCTTCTACAGATTTTAATGCTACAGCTACACCATGTTTGGTAGAGTAGCCAGCTCGTTCTAGTAAAGATTTGACATCCAATCCTTTATCTTCTTTTTGCGTTTTCGGCATTTTAATTTTTCCTATCTTTTCTAAAGCGCCTAAAGACTGGCCCATCTTTTTTATGCCAGCCCTAACATCATTTAGTTTTTCCTTTAAGCGAGATTTCTCTCCTAGTCCAAACTTATACCACGATTCACTCAATTCTTTTTCCAATATTGCGATAGGACCGCCGCTTTTGAATAGCAAAGATAGTTTAACTAGCTCAGAAACAAAACCTTCTAATTTAGATGGATCTGTAGGTATTGGTCCTGCAAAAGAATCTGAGAACTTACTTAAATGATTTTTTATTGCCTCAACTTGAGAATGTACTTCACTAGTTTCACTTTTTTTAAAAACACTAGATACTTGGTCAACTATTCCTTTCGATTCTAGAATTTCATCACAATCTTCAATTGCATCTTTTATATCAATAGATAATTTTTCCTGACGACTAGTAACTTTAGAAGCCATTCCCATAGCTCCAGCACTTATTCCACCAGCGATAAGTGCTTTCCCCAACATCGAAGGAACTAACCCCTTTACCGTTTCTTTGCTGATAAAAGATAATAGCCCTTGTCCTATAAATGTAGCAATACCAGCTACTGCTGGCCATAGAACAGCAGGACTTGCCTCTTTATAAAACTTATCATTTATGGCCTCAATAGAATTGTTAATTTTGACATAAGAATTTCTATTTCCGCTTATGAGAGCCCTATCAGCAGTTTTTGTAAGAGAGCTGATTAACTTGGCATGTCTACCCAGTAGGGATCCTTCCGGCATTTTATAAAGAATAGATATCATTGTATCATGCTGCTCATTCTGATTTTCTACCAAGCCACCATCGCCCAAAGCTTCTGCCGCCCAGACTTCATCAGGATGCGCCCTATCAATTAATTCCTTGCCCGTTTCATCTGTTACATTATATTTGTCTCTTATAACATCATTATCGTCTGCCTCTTTAACCCAGCCATATGAATGAGCAAGTTTTACAAAATCTTTAAAAACAGAACTGTTATCAATATTATCTCTCATTTAATCCTCCGATTATATTCTGGTTTTAGATTTTGGCGTCAATAAACCGAAAACCCGGCAAAACCATTTTGGCAATTTCCATTATGTCTGGGGCAACAAACCCCTTTTTATTATCAAGTTCCGGAATAGAAACTTTATTACTTTTCTCAATAGTGCTTAATAATTGTTTCATTATTGGCGAACCATATAATTGAGATCCATTTTCCTTATAATATAAATTAGAAAATGATTTTACCTCGCCATTTAAATAATGAATCATTGTGTCCTGAACATTTTTCTTTATATTTTTATAATATAGCCAACCAGCAGGGATATTTAATGGAATATCCATTTTACTTTTTTTTCCACTAATAGTTTTTGCTACTCCACCTACTAGAGCAAATGCACCTATTCCTTTTAGGCAAGTCATGATAAATGAAACAAGCGCACCGATTAGACTCTGTTTTCCACCATTTTTGCCAAGACCGACAATTCCACGCCAAAGACCTTGTAACATCGTCTTTTGAACTATAGCCATTTTAACAAAACCAGAAGAATTATGAGAGGACATAATACATAAGTTCTCTAACTCTCCAAGTGTCCTTTTATTAAATCCCAGGCTAGATGTTTTTCCAAGACCAACAAGAGAAGAAAGTTTATTAACAATTGTAGAAGCTACATTTTTTACACTTCCTATATCAATTGCTGGTTTCACACCTCCACTTTTAAGGCCAAGTAATTTATCTATTTGTTTACCTAAAAAGCCAGGGCCGTATCCAAACATTTCACCGACAAGGAAAATTAAGCCAAGGGCTGGATGAGCATAAAAAGCAGCTATAGGCAGCACATTACCCAAAATGGTTTGGAATGGAGAATTTTTAAAATCAATTCTGTCCCAAGCAGATTTTACAGCATTTTCTGCAAATGTGGCTATGCTACCAAATCCATCCATAAGTTAACTCCTACTTCTTTGCCTCTTCAGACTCTGCTGTCGGCCTTTTAGTTACTGGCGTAGTTTGTTGTATAGATGGAAGCTTTGCTGGAGCCATTGCTCTTAACTGGTCAGCAAGATATTCTAAATATTGCTTTTTTCTATTTAGAGTTGAATTAACTTGAGTAAACATATTTTCCGGAAGTCCAGTTTGAACATATCTGTCAATTCTGTTTTCAATATGTCCGATCATATTCTGATACATATCTACAAATTTAATTCCCAGCCAATATCTTTGAGCCTTGGTTTCTTTCCCAGATTGTAAATAAGTATCATCTTTTTTATTACCAAATCCAAAGCCTTGTCTTAGGCTTCGAATAGCATTCCAATATCTCATATCTCCATATCCAGGCTTGCTAGATTTTACTGTGACATATCTAGCAAAACTATCTGGATTGCCCATTCTATTAAAGCCTGGAATTTCATTTGCCATGCTCATAATATCTTTCATGGCAGCTCCTGCTTTGCCACCAGATGGATGCCCTCCATGACCACTATGTCCACCACCAAAATTACTATAATTATTATAAACAAACTTAGTGAAGTCACCCCAATTCTTTCTTATTGACCTACCTGAGGGATCAGTCATTGTAATAGTGCCATCAGGATGTTTCTTAAATTGAAAACCGTTACGTCTTAATATGTTAATAATTGCCATAATATCGCCGGTATTTTGATAGTCTCCCGGCCCTGAAACAATCTTTCCGCTCATTTCAGCGAATAATTTACTGATTTGACTTCTAAGTCTCACTAGAGCATCATTGCCATTATTCATAACAATTTGTCTACCAAGTGCCCCATTTAATGCTCGATTTAGATCATTTAAAAACTTTTTAGCCTTTTCTTTCCTAGGGTCTTCTTTCTTCTTATCTGCCTCTCCAGGCATAGTTTTATCTTCCTTCTTTTCATCTTCATAGAAAAAAGGCAATGATACTTTGCCTGGGCCAGCTCGCTTGCTAATTCTTTTATCTAAAATAGAAGCAGTTGTGGGGCTTGGATCAACTCTATCAACTAATCCATATAACGAATGTAAATCATTTAGCTCGTCAGAATTTATTGAATTATTTTTAAAATTGAAAGTAATAGGCTTTACTAAATTAGCATAGCCTTTTGCCCACTTTATAGCATCAATAATGTTGCCAGGAATAGTTTTTTTATTTTGCGCATTAATATTAAGATCTGCTAATTTATTACTAGCCTTGGTATATCCTTCAGCAATTAGCTTTTTCCTAAATTCGTTCCAAGCAGTGGCCGTTTTTTTGCCCCAGATCCCGTCAACTGTCCCGACGTATCTTCCAAAACCAGCAAGCTTTATGGCTTTTTGGAATTCTGTAACATTGGGGTTTCCACGAGGCTTTCTGCGCCTTCGATAACCTTTGCCAGCATTTGGTTTTTTCTTTTGATCACCACCTGATAGCTCTGGGGGAATATCTGGCATAACTAGTGCCATTTTTTTCATATTATAATTTAAGTGACCAGATTTTTTTATTTTCTTTATAGCATTTCTGAGTCTCTTGACAAAGCCTTCTAACTTTATCAACTCATTATAAGTAATAGAATCTTTTTTAGATTTAAGATTCTCGCGAGATGTCTTAATCCATGCTTCCCACTTCTTTACACTCTCTTCTGTTTTAAATATTTTATATACTGCGTCAACATTTTGAAAAAGAGATTCAAGGGTGTTGAGCGCCGCAATAGCTCTAGATAAAATCTTTGCATCAGATGATTTTGAAGCTTTACTTGGGGATTTGTCTTTCTTGCTATCCACCCCACCAGATTCTTTGCCGGCAGAACCAGAAACATCACCTTCTTGTTTTAGCTGTTTTGCTAATAATCTACATGCTCTATCATATTTTTTAATACTCTCCCCTAAACTTTTAAGTGTCCCAGATAATCTTTTAGCTCGGCCAGCCCAACGTCCACCAAACCAAGAATCTTTAATTATAGATTTAATAAATCTCGATTGAGATCTTAATGCTTTCGCAAGTTCCCCAATAGCTTTTGCCTGTTGTAGAACTTCTTTTCTATTATAAGTATCATCTAAGCTAACAATTTTCTCAGTAAATGGATCTAATGTTCTTATTACCCCCTTACTTAATTCACCGAATTCTTTATCTTTAATAAAATACCCAAGAGCTTTTATAAAATCGGCCAAGTCTTCTTCTAGTCCATCTACAACTGATGAAAGAGATTGAATATGTTCTACTGCCAATACGGCTGGCAGTAGTGGGCCAAGAATTAGAACGGGTGTAACTAGTGGAAGAAATGCTTCTTTTTTTATAGAGGCATGAATATCACTGGGATTAGTTGCCTCAGAAACTAAATCCCTACCGACGAAAGGGCTTTCATTTGTAATCTGTCTAATAGTTTTATCTACAAGTTCAGCCGCTTCTTCTTTACCATCACGATCTAATCGATTGGCTAAAGCAACAAGTCCATTAAATGTGCTAGCTAATTTTCCCGTAGGAGCTTTTGTTGCCCTATCTAACATTTTCTTATGCTCTTCTACAATAGTTTCAACCTTTCCACCTTCGTCCGAAGCAGGAGCAATTGTGACCCCGCCACCGGGATGAGCACTGTTAATAAATGACTCACCAGTTTCCTTGAAAATATCATAAAGTTCAGAACTCGACTGTTTCAATAAGTCTTCTACGTCAGTCCGATAAGCACGAAGCTGCTTATCAATTGAAATCGCCTCAGCAGTAGAGCCCATTTGATCAAGATCTGTAGCTAAAGAAACTAATTGTTCTATAGTCTCTTTAGCCTCTGTAATAATTGTATGTTTTAGGTTAGCATAAACACCATCATCCGCAGCCTCATCTGGCTTATTTTTCTCCATATCAGCATATGGGCCTTTTGGCATTTTACCAGTGCCAACAGAGGGTGGACTCTTCATAGCTGGAAGAGGTGAGCCAGGAGCCGCTTTTCCAGATCCTTTTAGTTCTGGGAAAATATTGCTAGGATCTGCATCAACAAGTGTCTTAGGAGGTTTTGGCTTGATTTCTTCTGTATCAGCATATGGACCTTTTGGCATTTTACCAGTATCAACAGAGGGTGGCCCCTCTATTGTTGGAAGAGGTGATCCGGGAACAGATTTACCCGAATCTTTCGAGCCAGCCATAGCGAATGGTGAAACTTTATCAAGCGGAACAACTTTTTTTAGGCCAAAAAGAACTTTCTTTAAATCATTTAGTCCCGGAACCCAAAAAGAAGTGAAAACTCTTGAAGTTTCATTTTTATCATCCTCATCAAAATCATGCTGCATTTTATCTCTGGCAGCTTCTAATGATGTCATTAAGAGTGGTGAATTACTGGCATAAGATTTTATTTTGTCAGAAAATAAAAGTTTATTTAAATTAGAAGATGCCTTCTTTGTAATAGGACCATAGACTGAATCCTCCTCTAGTATCGGCAACTCCGTACTTTTAATTTCTGGAAATAAACTTAATAGGCCATTATACTCTTCTTGAAATTTCAAAACAGCATTGCTTTTAAAATACTTCCCTGATTCTTTAATCCATCCCTTCTCTAAAGCAGTTTTTGCCATTTCGTTTAAAACGGGATTATCATATTCATGATATAGGTCCATTATTCACTCCTCCTATTAAGGTCTTTTAATATTCTTTCTATCTTAAAGGCTTCCTTCTTAAGTCCTCTATCTGCCAAACTATGTGAAATAGTTCTTATCTTATCAAATAGTTCTTTATTAATAGAACCAAATAACTCCATTCTTTCAAATATATCATTCGCAAGTATTTGATCATCTTCCCCATCACCCTCATCTTCCCATGATTCTATTGGTTCTTCTGCTTTTTCAGATAGTTTTATGGGTTCGAAAGATTCGTCAGCTTCTTTATAAATAGATGGAGCAACTTTTTCAAGCTCCTTCATTACAATACTTTCTTCCCAAGCGCGTTTATCTTCTGGTTCAAAACTCATTTTTTATTCTCCTAATAATAGAGCGAAATTTGTTTTCATATTCACTTCCAATAATAATTCTCGACTGCTTTACTTCATTTTATAACCATAGAAACTCTAATGTTGAAACCATTGAACTAGGCGGTCCCGTAACCAGCGCAACACCCGGATGATTTGCTGTTGTCTGTGTTGTCGTAAATTGTCCATCAGCATTGACAAACAAGGTAGCATTAAGTGGATAACGAACCGTAGAGTCAAACTGATCAGTTTCAAATAGTCCACGATCAAACCAAATAGTTACTCTCCCAGATCCAATTGTAGTATCATCTCCCGGTATATCAGTCACTCTATAAACATAATTAACAACAGTTCTTATGCTATCTGGGACACCATCACCATCTAAATCATAATTTAATGTAGTTCCGGCAGGTGCCGACAAAACCCCATTTTTTGAATTTAATATGAGATTTTGATAATCAGCAACAAAACTAGAAGTCACAATATTGGCCTCATCTAGTTCCTGTTTTGCTTCAGCTACTGTTATATAATTGCCATAGCCATCGCCCTGTACTCCAACTGCCTGAATTACAACTATTTCATCAACAACAGGCTGAGTAAAAGCTGTAGCTCTCACATCATCTAATAAACCAATAGGCTGCGTACCATCAGACACACCAGCTACTATATCTTGACCAATCAGTTTTAACTGAGCAATTTGCCCAGCCTGAAATGTACTAGATGGGTCTACAGGATAGCTTATTGGTAATGAATTTCCTACTTGTATAGGTCTTAACATATGCTGCCTCTTTATTTACAATTCCTATTTGTTCTGCCACAATGTGTACCAGAACCTTCGTTAGCCAATGAGCAGTTATTACATTCGCATTTGCATCTAGATGTTGCTAATAATTTAATAGCCGCATCAACTCGATTAGATAATTTTATATTTGTTTTATCAAACGCATCTGCAATCTGTATTAAAGTAACCGCAGCGGCATCACGAATTAACGGAGCATCAAGTTCATTTGCGAAACGTAAATCTTTACCGTCAACTTCATCGAGCTGCAAATTTGTTTTACCAACAGCCTTTACTACTTTTTTTATGATAGAATCTATATGAGAAACTACTTCAAAATCTTTTGTTGTGGAAAGCTTATCGGCAACCTTTATTAAAGAAGATACAATTTCATTTGTTTTCATAGTTTACCTCTATTTTTATTTTTCAGATATTTTCACTATATCATTTATTATTAAATCTACTTTCGAAGCCTCTTTTGAAAAACCACCCTTATCTAATTCATCAGCAGCCTTAACTAACTGTTTTAGGCAACTACTAACAACAGGTGGAACTGGCAACTTTTTAAATTCTGATATAATTTCCATATACTTGGGAGCAACGGTTTTTCCGAATTCAACCAGCCACTCATTATGTGGTGACAAGGCATCTTTCATATATTTATGAAAACCAGAAATTTGATTTATTACCTTAGAGGCACTAGCTTTATTTTTAAGCTTTTCATCTGCCCCTTTTAATTGTGTTTCTAACATATTATATCGCTTAGACAATTGTCCATAAAGAGCTACATTGCGGGGCTTCTTAGTTTTGACTTTATAAATTATATTATGAACTAAATCAGGATAATCTATAACTGCCTTAACCAAATCAATATATGAAGCCGTTTTTTTAAAACTCATATGATTAGGGTCAGATAATGTTTCTGCCATGAAATCCATTATTTCATTTTTATCTTTGTGTTTAAGCATGTAAGCCCACCTTTTTCATTTTTCATCTTTTAGTAACTTCCTATATTATTTTCTTTTAAAAATTTATTTAGACTCATAAGTCTATCTTGTAATTCTGATAACTCATATGGCCCAACTTCACTAAGAAAATCAGAAAAAGTTAGCAGACTATCTAAATTTAATTTTACATTTTCCGCCAAATGTGTTACTTCTTTTTCAAAATAATCTAAACTAGTTCCATGTGTTGAGTTTTCTTCTTGATCATTATCACCTCGGGTATCTGTCCAATAATCTTGGTCATCTTTCGCTTTCTTAAGAAGACTTGTTTCTGTACGCTTCTTTTCTGAAAGACAAACAATAGTGTTGTCAAGAATGCTAGCAATTCCAGCAAATCCCTTCGAATCAAGCAAATTTGACAATTTTACTAAATTTTTCTTTGTAAACTTTAGTGCGGCTTCAGTTGCAAAATCTGTAGCTTCTTTAAAATCATCTTCATGAGCGTCCATATATAAGTCATCATCGAGTATTTTATCCCGCCCTGCTTCTTCCTCTTCTCTTATTTCATCATTTAGCCTTTCGTCGTCGCCTTCTTCTTCACTCGTATCAGGCTTACCCCAATAATTCTCTTCCTCAAAATCTTCCTCGTCCATTGGTTCTTCGATTTCGAGGTCTTCATTAGCTACTTCGCCAAATCCCTCTTTATCATCAAAATCCAGCTCTTCTAAGGCCTCTTTTAAAGCTTCTTCATCATTTGCTTTTTTGCTAAAAGATGCTTTCTTATGTATTGACTGAAATTCTTTATTTCCCAATACATCTAACATATTAGAAGCAATTTCATCAGCATTTATATATCTAAGAGTCATTTTTTTCCTCCATTTAATATTTTCCCTTTGGGTTTTTTTAATTTATAGAATTCAAGAAAACCTTCAATTTCTCTTTCTGTGAGTTTAAGTTTTTTTTGTATTTCTAGTAACTTCTTGTAATCTTCCTTGGTTAATTCTTCCATTATAACTCCACATAAAAAAAAGGTTAAGGGGAGGTTTAACCCTCCCCGTTATGTGTTACCACATTGCTTTTAGCTGAGTTGCTATAGAACCTGAACTTGCGCCATCAGTGCTAACGCCGGTCTCCCTAACGCCTACTCCTGCTGGAAGCATAGTTGCAGATGCTTGAGCAATCTTAACTCCAGATGCCCTTTCGATAGCTCTCTTAAAAGCCTCAAATTCCTTATCACCAAATTTTGAAATATCATCAGCTTGCTTGTGAATCTCAGACTCTGTAATAAGACCCTTTTCATTCATTTCTAAGGCAATATCATATGCTCTGCGCATCTTTAATTTAAAAGATTCCTTTTCGTCAGAAGCCTTCTTCTTCATATATTCCTTAGTCATCTCACCACCATACTGGCTAGCATCTTTATCACCTAGACCAAAGTACTTCTTCCAATAGCTTGCAGTTTCGCTATCTACAGCAAATGCCGTTAGCTTTTCAGAATCATTAAGATCATTATTGCTTAAGGCACCAGACTTTAGTAACTGGCTGAGATGAGACACAGCTTCACGAACCTTTGGCAAACTTTGTACTTCCTTCAAAATTGCATTATGCTGTTCTTCAATTGTCTCAAAGTGATGTAAATTCTCGCTGGGTTTAGTATCTAAATCCCCAAGAGTTGTTCCGCCACCTGGATGGGCCTTTGGATATACATCTGAATCAACAGTAGTTTGTGAATCAAGCTTTAACATATATTCAGCAGCTACCTTTTCGCGCCAAGCACGACGTACATTAACATCATCCGAATATGCTAAAGCAACTTCATCATCTTCGCCATCATCAGCATCTAGTCCATCCGAATATTCACTAATTCCTTCCCATTCGGAATCTAGGTCTGGGTCATCTACAAATAAATCATCATCTGCCTCAAAATCTAAATCAGAATAATCATCATCTGTTGCAGCGGGCCCAAATTCGCCAGCCTCTTCACTTGTAAGATCTGAAGCATCTTCCTCATAAGCCATTTCTGCTGACTTAGCAAGTTCTTTTCTATAATCTGCCCTAGTTTTTAATAAAGAGGCCAACATTGCTTCTGCCTTGCTTTCCTTTTTATCGCCACACACACACTTTCCAAATAATTTTTTACATCCCTTGCCCTTGCAATCTTTTTCCTTGGATTCCTTAGACTCCTTAGATTCCTTAGACTCCTTAGACTCCTTAGACTCCTTAGACTCCTTAGACTCCTTAGACTCCTTAGACTCCTTAGACTCCTTAGACTCCTTAGATTCCTTAGATTCCTTCTTGTCCTTTTTGGCTTCCTTGACAAAAGATGATGCTTCAGCTATAAGACTTTTATTTTCTGCTAAAGACTCGGCTGCTAAATTAATTAGCTTACCAGTTGAGCTAGTCAACTGTCTAGTTCTTAGCTGCTTGCCAAAAGTCTGAGATAATAGTGCTAGTTCGTCAGCATTATCATCAAGTCTTCTGTAAAGATCTGCAATTTTTACAGTTAACTGGGCAGATGCCTTAGCTACCTCAGGAGCTGGAGCTTCTGGAGCCTCTGGGGCCTCTGGGGCCTCTGGGGCTTCTAAAGCCTCTGGGGCCTCTGGGGCTTCTAAAGCCTCTGGTTCACCGATTTCTACAGGAGGAAGCTCTTCCTTTCCGCCTTCTAGAACACCGTCAGTTTCTAAAGTATCGCGTAAGTCGCCAAGAGTATTCTCAACAGTTTTTAGTGCTTCTTCTACTTTGCCTTGGACACTTTCAACTTCCTCAGGAATTGGCGCTTCTTCTCCCATCTCGGGGGCACCTTCCATTGGCATCTCGGGGGCACCTTCCATTGGCATCTCGGGGGCACCTTCCATTGGCATCTCTTCGGGGCCAGCAGCAAATTTCTTATTTCCAGTTAAACTATAAGCTGTCTTATTAAAACCATCTTTGCGAATATGTGCCATAACAGCAAGTCCATAATCCTTAGATGCGAAAAAATTCCACTGTCTATTTAGCTCGTTGCCAAAAACCTGTGCTCCAGTTGCCTGAAGAATAGGACGATTACCAGCAAAAATTACCCACTTGGAAGCACTCCTGTTTATAGAGCCATCGTTATTTCTGGCCTTAATCATCTTAGCACGAAGCTTTGATGCTCTTAAAACCTTCTTCTTAGCTTCTAAGTCGCCGGGAAATAAGCCATCACTGCCCATTTCTAAGCCTTCACCCAACATTTGTTTATCTTGAGTATTTCTTACAGAATCACCCATGGGATCTTTTGAATATTGTTCCCTACCTGGGGTTGGTTCGTTAACACCGCCCCCGCCAAGCCAATAAGCTAGCTTCTTTGGGTGAGCTGTCTTGACATGTGTTAACATATCATTAATATTGGCTGTTTTACATCCACATGTAGTACAAGTAGGATAGTCTTTAGCATATAATGATTGCTCATCATCTGCTGGTTGGTCATCTGCTGTTTGATCAACATATCCAGAAACCTGGTTGGGGTTATCTTTCTTATATACTGGAACCAATTCTGACTGACTTAATAAAGCATGACGCCTTAATTTACGTTCATCCATTTCTGCTCGTGAAAGCATCTTCTTTAGTTCGATTTCTGATTTTCCCCAAGTTCCATATCCTGGGTGTAAGCCATCGCTGCCAGATTCTAGACCTTGGCCCAACATATGCTTATCTTCTTTATTCCTGGTATTATCACCAAGAGGATCCTTCTCATATTTTGGTTTTCCTGGAGTTGGCTCATTGACGCCACCACCACCTAACCAATAGGCTCTACGAGAAATTGCCCTGTTCTTTAATTCTTGTTCAGACATAGTGTTTTCCTCCATAAAAACTTTTGTTAGTTTATTTATATTTTTTTCCATGTTCTCCAACTTTCCATAAATCTTCTTTACTTCACTCTTTGTAGCCAACCTCGCTCCATCTACGGACCACGACGCTGGACTACTCTGTAATGGATCTGTTTGTGCAAATGGTTGATTTGAATCAAATGCATAAGATCCCCCTCTTGTTCCTGCGGCATAAGGCGCTGAGTCACTAACTTCTTGAGTCATTTTTGCCATATCATCTGCGCCTAAGCTCTTCGACAATATTTCTTTAATTTGCTGATCAAGCAAGTTACCAGTTTCTTCATCAGCATCTTTCTTAGCTTCAGTCAAATGTCTAAGTTTTTGACTATCAGAGTCACTTAACTCTGCTTTTTTTACAAGAGAAAATAATTGATTTTTTATATCCTCTAATTTTGATTCTACCCTTTCCAATTCAGCAGGAGTTACACACCCTGCTGCCTTGAGTTCGGCAATCTTTTGTGTTTGCTTGTCTGTATAAGTATTTAAACTTGCTACAATATTTCTCAGTTTTGCTCGCGGATCAGCACCAGTGACCACAATACTTAATTCAAGTGGAGATAAGTCAACATTAATTTCGCCATAAGTTGATTTCCCCTGAACACACTTACAATATTCTGCCTCAGTCGTTGCTGAGTTACCACAATCATAGCAAATAGATTTTCCTACAGCAGTTCCCATAGAAACATTATTAGCATAGCCAGTTTCCACTTTTCTTGCTAAATCGGGATAATTAATCTTATCAAGAGCACACAAGCCAATGACTCTTTTTCTTTTATTATCCCAATAGGCATCTATAATAATGCCCCTTACTCCATCAACACTAGATGATTCATGGTCTTTACATAACGGACGGCCAATCCAATTCTTATAAGCTTTCTTTAGCTCTGTTTCGGGGAATATATCACCATTATTATTTTTATAAGGCTTTATATTATCATCAGAACAAACCCACTTCCAAGATCCTTTATCATTAATATCCCATTTAGCTGTAATGGGCTCACCATTCTTTTGAATGGGCTCACCTTTCTCTTGATCTATTAGTGCTGCCTCTGCGCTATGCAACATAATTGCAGAAAAATACAAAAAGTCATTAGCTCTTGGGGCAATTTTTTTTAACTTTTGTGCCAATTTCATAAATCTTTGAGACACTTGCGGATCTGACAATGCATCTTCAGCAGTATGAATTTGATCTACAGAAATCTTTGATTCAGCATATTTATTAATAGCCATTAATCATTCTCCCTCTTTTAGTTTAATACATTCACTACATAGAGTTAGATCTTCCTCTGATGAAGCTAGACTCTCGATACTAATCTCGCCATTTAATTTAATTTCAGCATTACACTTAATACATTCCAATATTTTTTGTTCTGAAACCTTATATACACTTCCAATACCAGAAGTAGAATATTTTATTATCATATTGCCTCCATATCTAAAATCTTGATTAATCTATCATTTCTTTTATCAAAACTAACCTTATATCTTCCTAGAATATTTTTTTCAAAATGTGAAGACATTTGCTTGTCAACGAGTGACTCAAGTGAAGTTATGCCCTTGTGTATTTTTTGAAAAAGACCAATTATCTCTTGTGGCTGTTCTTTTTCCTTAAACTTAACCAAAGCTTCTAGAAAATTCTCCACTAAGTCAATCAAAGAACTAAAACTATATATCAAGCTTTCTTTTATTTGCCTAGTTCTTGTATCAGATTCAAGAATTGCTAATGAATCTACAGCACTAACAAAAATAGACATTATTCTTGTATACATTTGCCTAGATTCATCTTTAAATTTGCGAAACAAATATCTTTCATCATATATTTTCTCAGGAGTAGGACTTGTAGATTCTAAAATGTTTATCAACTCTTGGTCGTGTTTGTAACATTCCCACAATTCATTAATAAATTCCCGGAATTTAGCTAACGATGTACGAGCAGCATCCTTCTCTTCTTGTGGAATTTTTACTGTCCTTGGTACCTGATATCCGCGTTTTTTAACCATAAATTTCCTCATCCTGAAGCTATCACAAAAATACAGTAATATTAATAGATTTCAGTAATTAGAGATGTATAATGTATAAGAATTATGTAGTTTCTCCAGAATTATTAAAAAATTGTTCGCCAGTAAACATTGGTCCCTGTTGCATATTTTTCTTTGTATTATCTTCCCCAATACCAATTAAATCAGAAATGTTGAATTTTCCATCGTCATTTGTAGCAACATTGGGAGTGCCACCAGGCTGAACTCTAATTAAAAAACAATTACAATTAGGACTTTTAATACATGAAGAGTTGCTTCTACCCGGAAATCCTAATGATCTCCATTGAGCCAAGGTTCTCAATTGGCCATGTCTACTAGCACATATTTGACAACCTGCTTCAAAAGGATGTGTATACCAAAAATATAATCTTCCCTCAGGTGGACCACTTTCTTTGCGCTGTAATACTTCTTCAAAAGAATCTCTTTGTTCTTGTCGATATTCTTGAGAAGCTTCTTCTGCCTGAGGAGTCCCTTCCGTTTCTTTTTTTCTATTAAACTTACTTTTGAGCTTATTATATTTATCTCTAAACCAACTGGCGATATCTCCTACACCAAATGCTTCTTTAATAAGAAAATCAACATCCTCAGATTCCTTATAGAATCCAGAATGCCTTAAATCTCTAGAAAGTTTTAGTAAATGATTAATCATAAATTTATTATAGACCTTTATTTTTTAGACATTGCTCGTTTTGATATAGGACGTTTTAAACTAGCTATGGCTCCAGGATTTTGATCTACTGGAATAGAAAACATTCCATAATAGGATCCACCATAACTTCCTTGTGGACCCTCAACAGCCGCTTCTCCACCAGCCATATTGCCTACATTATGCTCATATGATTGAGTATCAACTGTCCTTTCTTGTTCTGTAGCTCCCTCAAAAAATTCTATTCCAGAACCACTATTATCTCCCCATCCAACATCAGACCGGTCCACAGCATTTTGTCTTTTAGAAATTGGCCTTTCATCATTGTCTTTATTAGAAATTGGCATATCATCTGCTGAAAACATTTTACCAACAGCTTGTTCCGCAGCAACATCAGCAGCGTGCTCATCACCAAAAGGCTGATGTGGGCCACTACCACTATGAATATGCCCTGCTTCATGACCTATTACTTCTACTAAAGCTTTTTCAAAAGCCTCATCTAATTCTCGTCCACTAATTGCTCCACCCATTCTTTTTGTTTGTTCCAAAATAGGTGTTTTATATAAGTGAATAGCATTTGGATCTTTTCCAACACCAGACTCAACATATCCTAATTTGCCGCCGCCAGAGCCACGATGTACAATAATTTTTGTTACATTTTCCAACATTCCAGGATCTTTTAATTTAATTCTCCTTACAGCTTGTTGTACTGCGGAATCAAATGGTTCAATAACAACATCTATTTGTGCATTTTTTAGCATAGCCATCTTTTCTCCTTTATGTTGTGATAAAATTGTCATCAGCTCTTCTAATACCTGATGGGTAAAACTAGGACTTAGGCCATTTAATATATTTTTAGTAAAACTAATAGCCTGCCCTATTGTCGAATTGATCGGCATTTTTTTATTAGACATTATAACAGGGTCCATATCTTGTACTTTTCCACGAATCTTTGATAGGAAATCCTCTCTTTTGCTAGGTGGAACTCTATATAGTAAAAATACTATAATTTTATATACTGATTCCGCTGTTTTGCGAACAGGATTTTCTAATGGCATAGTAACTAATTTTTACCTATTTTTTAATATTTCTCTTTATCTTTTCCCATTATATTTCCAGCAGTAATATTTTTTAGCCCATAATCTATAATGGTTTTAAGACCGTCATCACCCTCTTCTGAATGTAATTTCATTATTATATCATAAAATTCTGAAAAATTAACATCACTGTCCGATGACTGGTCTGGCGCTTCACTAAAAGTTTTCCAAGGATTCTTATACATGAAAGTTTTAGCTTCACTGGGAAGATAATCTTCTTCATGTATTAGATTATCCCATACTGCCTCAACATATTTTCCCATATCATACTTATCAAAGCCATATTCTTCAGACAATTGAGCATAATCTTTTTTATTCATAAAAGAATCAGCCTTGTCTCCCAAATACTCAAAAATGCCGGCGCGGCTTACTTTTTTACTTTTTTTTTAACATAGCTTTTGCTGTTGACGTAATTCTATCTGATTCGTCAAAGTTTCCCTCAGCATCAAACTGTGCAGCAATAGCAAGAAGCTGCGATACCATATTTTCTTGAGCTTTCTTTGAGGAAAAAACAGCACCTTCTCTAATTTTTTTTGTAAAAGCTCTATAATTATCACTGCTTAGTTTGTTAGCAATATGTTGAATAACTCCACTTACTGCCTCTGAGGCCCCAAATAGCCCAGAATTATCTAATCCGTCAGCGATTTTCAAAAGCTGATCAATATCTTTAGTCATTTTTATAACTCCTTATTTTGTAAAATATTCCCACCAACTGCCATATTTATCAATTGCTTGCCTATTAATAGTTTTTGATTCTAAGACAAATCCCATTTTTAACATAGATTTTAATCTTGCGAACATTGACATTTCAAAACTATCCTGATCATAATAACCATTTAAATATTTGTTATATATGGTATTTGCCATAAAATATGCTTTTTCAGCACAAACAGTTCTTGCAGTTTTTCTTTTTTTTAAGCCTTCATTAAATTCTGGAAGTGTCCCAGATTCTAAAGCAACAATGTCGGGGATAATAGAATCTATTTGATAATTTAATTTAAGTTGGCCTTCTTTTTTTAACTCACTCATAATATGAGCAAATTTACTCGAAATTTTTAATTCGCCAGAATAATTATCTAGTAATTCTTTCAGACAATCAGAAACCTTGTCTGATAAATGTAGTTTTCCCTTGCTATCTAATTCATTTGCTATACTAATTATAGTATCTATTGTGCCCTGTTTTCTGAAAAAATACAATTGGCCCAATCTTTTCTTAGCATCTACCTCAGAGTCATAACATCCAAAACTTCTATATTTCCCCTTCTTATCTTTCTTATACGAAACAACATACCACTTATGATCTTTTTCGACTATCTTTACTTCTTTAATTATGTCGCCCATCTTACACCTTTGCTTTTCTTACCCCAATAGGTTTTCTAGTTATTGATGTATTTATCGCATGATAATAATCAAATGGATGTTGCCAAAAACATTGTATATTATAACAATTTATATATATAATTCCAGAATCTTTAATTTCTAAAGTTAAAATTCCGTTATCAATATCCTTAACTATTCCTCGAAAATATTCTTTATTATCTGCATCAGATTGCTCATACGATATTGTCTCAGCACTAGCCCCAATCGAAACACAAAGTTCTCGACCCATAAAATGTTTTTGAATAAATTTTGCTGTGCCCATAATTACTCCACAATTTTATAATGATATAATTTTATTAATAGTTTGAACTAACCAACTTATTTATTTGCTCAAATCGAGAAGCCTCTTTTTTAATCTCTGGATATGTTTCATTTAATTTATATTTAAAAAATACATCTTCTGAATCTGTATCTATGAGCATTTGTGCCCAAACTTTTTCTAAATCTGGGTATTTTTCTCTGAAGTTAAGTTTTTTAACCGCAAAAGATTCGGGAGCCCCTGATAATTTAGCCCATCTTTCAGCAATATCTCTATCAATTTCTGGATATATTTCATTTAGTCCATTATTAAAAATTTTCATCAGATCATTATCTTTCCAATATTTCATGGCTGTATCTCTCAAATAGTCCAATTCTTCTTCTGTTTGACCCCATTTTATTCCTTCAAAATCTGCTCCAAGTGGACTCCATCCCATATCCATTATTATATGTTTTGTAATTGGCAAATATTTTTCAATTGGTGGCTTATTTTGCTTTCCTTTTATTTGATAAGTATTGCTACCCTGAATTTCAAAGGTAACATGCGGCCCACTAGAATTTCTTAATGAATATATTTCTAAATTGCCATCTTTTACTTGCTTATAATAAGAACCAACACAATGACCCATCAATCTTCCTTCTTCTTCAAGCTCTTCTCTTGTTGTAAGTTTTGCCAGCCATACTTTATCATATTTTTTTACAATATTTCCCTCATGCTGGGCCTCTCCTTCCTCACTTTTGTTTCCAATAAATTGATTATGCCAATCGTCAACTATCTCCCAAGAGCCATGTAAGTCATGTTGTAAAATTCTTGCAGCAATTTCTTCATCACTAGAAAAAACATCGTAGATTTCTAAAATATTGCTTGTTCCATAATCAGCAAATTGCTCTTCATTGACAATAAGCCAATCTATAAAATCTGATCCCAGATCTCTGCGTTGCAGAATAGTCGCCAATATATCTCTAGCATAATTGGGCTCCGTTGGAGTCATAAATGCCAACTGCTTTCTTGTTAGTTTAGATTGAAAAGACCTAATTAAATCTATCTCATATTCTTTATATCTTGGCCCACTTAGAGACTTCTTATTTAAATCAATATAATATTTTTTTAATTCGCTTTTATTATCTGGCCGTGGAGTATTCCTCTTTAATTCTTTTAAATTCATTTGCTGCAAAGCTCTGGCATCAGAAGGAACTGCTAACTTATTAATCAAATCAAACCTAGCCGTTTTTTCTGTAAAAGATTCCTCTCGTAGTTCAATTAAATCATATTCAGCATCTGGATATTTACTCGATAAGCTATATTTATAAAGAAGATCTAAATAGTCTTTAGCACTAGTGGGCCAGTTTTTTGCAAGATTAACTAAGTTCTGAACCAATACATTTTCTAAATCGGGATATATTTTTCCCAAATCATAATCAAAAAAATCTGCATTAACTTCTTTTGCTAAATTTTCTGCCAACAGTCGTCCTAAATCTGGATATTGCTTTTTGAAATTTGGCCAACCATATCCTCCAGAAAAATAACATGAGGGATTGTTAGTCAAATATTTTACAGTTAATTCGGAATATTTTTCATGTAAACGATATCTAACAAATTTTGCAGTATTATTGCCGTCTTTTCTTTCTGACAATTCAGTTGCCACTATTTCTTCAATATCAGGATGTCTTTCATTCATTTTATATTCAAAAAATTCATCATATTGATCTATATAGTCTCTCGAAAAACCTTTTGCTATTTTTCTATCCAGATCAGGAAACCATTTATGCATTTTTAAATCATAGAATGCTCGATTATTATAACCAGATGCAAGTATTTCTGCGTATTTTTTCATATACTTCCGTTCGTCTTCTGTTTCTCCCCAATTAATACTATAAAAATCATAACATAATGGGTTCCAACCCACATCCATAATAACACGTCTTACTGTAGGCAAATATTTTCTAATAGGAGGTTTATTTTGTTTACCCTTTATTTGTGCAATTCTATCATTTTTTACTTCAAAGGTAACATGCGGCCCACTAGAATTTCTTAATGAATATATTTCTAAATTGCC
>Ga0208790_1000192_pt1 | contig 32501 bp, 42 predicted proteins | sample 10_taG_FD_184083 | JGI IMG/M metagenome (GOLD analysis project Ga0208790, IMG submission 184083) | Marine viral communities from the Subarctic Pacific Ocean - 10_ETSP_OMZ_AT15264 metaG (SPAdes) (version 2) | ecosystem: Environmental > Aquatic > Marine > Oceanic | place: Pacific Ocean | collected... | reverse complement strand
TCGCATGCCTGCTGCGGAACCCTCGCAAGAAGAGGGCGATCCCGAGGCCAATGCGCTTTATGATGTAGCACTGCGTGCCAGAGAGGCGACCGAGGAGCTTGTGGCTGCCTTAGAAGATCCTACTTTTGATGACACCTACGAATACGCCTTCAAGGCTTCTGCATGCCTTAGGAAAGCTTTAAACAGTTTGGAAGGAATGGGCGCGCATCCGGCTCCGCAAGACCGAGTGGTTGCTCCGCCATCTTGGGCGCAGAAATATAATAGTGGAGGTGGCGATTATGGTGGGGGCGGTATGCTTGGGTATGCGGCCGGCCTCGGAGGCTTTGAAGAAGGGTTGAAATCAAAACAGATTTCTGAGATCGAAGAAGATCCAACGAAAGCTCTCACACAGCTAGGTATTGGAACTATGAGCAAGTCTCAGCAAGGTAAAGAAAAAAGAGACCTTGCCACCGGCATCGCAAGCGGAGAGGAACTTGCGGGCGTTAAACCCAACGAACGAAAAATGCTGCAACAACTAGAACAGCATTTGCTGTCTATGGCGGACAAGGGCGATCTCACCGCCTATAAGCAGTATTTTATAAAGGTGCTAAAACCCATAATTAAACAAATTGAAGACCAAGTTGTGGCCGATAAATAAACTTCTAAAGCCTAAGGAATAGAAAACAATGAAAATTACTCGACAAGAATTAAAAAGATTAATCGAAGAATCCATGAAGGAAAGCAAATCTATACTGCTTGAATTTCCTAACGGAAATTCCGTCCCTAGAATGGGCCCCAATGCGCCTCAAGACGAGGATGCACCAGATAAAGACGCTGAAGGTAGCATGGCTAGAAAGAATCTCTATCATATGGGCGCCCAAGCAAATCAACTACACGCTATGTTGGCCGACAATGAAAATCTTGAGCCCTGGGTGCAAGACAAAATAACTAAAGCTGCAGATTATCTTAACAGTGTATTTAGGCACGTTACATACGACAAACAAAACCCCGAAGGTCGCTAACACTAATGTGGGATTGGAATCATTTGGCGCCCGAAGGATGGTGGCGCCATACAGCACGTGCTTTTAAATTATCGTTGCTGTTGATAATGTCTGGGCTGACTTTATTTGTTCACATGTTGGTACCCTTCTGGATGCAACCTAAGGCGCTGCAGCTCCTAAACGTTGCCAAAACTATTGATAAGGAAATGTCTCTAAGAGAGTAGAAGCAGAATAAAGAGACTCTAACTAATTAATAAACAATGCATAAGTGTATTAATAATTCAACTTCCAATTTGTCTCATCTAGAACAGCTTGTGAGTGATTTTTTTCCTTACTCTCAAAAGCAACTTGGTTTTGATCAGCCTGTTACTATTACGTTCGAGAGTGACGAAAATAATGCCGTTACTCTTTTAGGAAAAACTGCTTATTATGATCCCGCAACTTTCGAAGTTACGCTATTTGTGGATGGAAGACATCCCAAGGATGTGATGCGGTCATTATCTCATGAATTGGTGCACCACGCACAAAACTGTCGTGGCGATTTTGACAACGGAGATTCAACTTATGCTGGCTATGCCCAAAAAGATCCACACCTACGTAAAATGGAGCGTGAGGCGTATACTAAAGGAAATTTGATCTTTAGAGATTTTGAAGATCTAATTAAGACAGGAAAAATTAACATCGAGATAGATTTCTCGAAATCAGGAGAACCAAAAATGTCGTTAAAAGAATGGAAAAATGGAGAGCTGAATACAAAGCTCATGAAGAAGTGGGGACTTCTTAACGAAAGTATTCAAGAGGGCGGTGATGCTATGTATCGCGATGAAGACGAAGAAGAAGAGCGAATCGCTGCAGCGGGTGATGCTGGTCATGGCGGAAGCGGTGACGATCACTATCAGTTTGATAAGAAAGAGCGCGAAGCTAAATTACAGGAAGACTCCGGCGAAGATCAGGCGTGGAATGATTGGAAGAACGAGCATGCTGATGATGACCACATCCGAGAGATTCGTCATCACCTCCGAGCGCTTGAGGAAGACCGAGATCATGATCGTCACGATGCCGAGTATGATCACGATGACTATGAAGATGATCGGAAAGATGAAAGTATATCTCGCGCAGTCGATTCTGCTTCACGCAAAATCTCAGTTCGAGAAGCAAAAGAAATTACGCGTCGTATTATCGAGCGTGTTAAGAAGGAAGGTAAATAAAATGGTTGCACCATGGATTAAACGAAGAAGGCTTGCAAACGAAGCTGCATCAGCAGCGCGGGCAGCTGAGGAGGCAGTACAAAAAGCCGCTCCGGCAGCAGCGCCGGTGGTGAAAGAAGCGGCCCCCCCAGCACCAAAGAAAGCTGAAAAAGCTGCTCCCAAATCAAAGCCGAAAAAGGCGCCGCGGCGGGCTGCCAAGTCTGACGGATAGGCCACATGGACTACCGGCGGATGACGCGAGAGTTTCTTCTCGGCGAAAGCCGGGCGCCCAGTCTTGCAAGTTACTTGCAGTCTATCGCTGAGGTTCTTGATTCAGTAACGCCGCGCTCGCAGCGTGATGGGCTTCGTATAGAAATGGCTAGAAAAAATCTCAGAGAAGTCCGACGGTATGCTCGTCGACTGGAAGAGCGTGTCAACGTTCTTGAAGAACAAATACAAGTCCTAGAAGAATCTAAGGAGTAAAAAATGGGTGGTGTCTTTGGACATATGTCCCACATTTATGATAATCCGGGAATGACCTTTGGTCAAATCAAGGATATCATGACGAAGGCTTCGGCAGGGCAATTAGAAAACGTTACAGAAAAGACGGATGGGCAAAACCTGTTTGTTTCTTATAAACTTAGTGACGGTACCCAGCGATGGGTCCCAGAGGAAGCAGTCCGGTCTGCGCGTAATAAAGGTGACATTAAAAATGGCGGCATGACTCCTGAACAACTAGCAGCTAAATTTGCTGGTCGTGGAGCGTTGGAAGCTGCCTTTACTAATGCTTTTCGTGCGTTTGCTAAAACTGTGGACAAGTTTTCTGATGAAGAGAAGCTGAAGCTTTTTGGGCCCGACACAAACATCTATTATAACGCGGAGGTTATGGACCCTGCGAATCCAAATGTTATTAACTATGATACTAAAACATTCCTCATTCATCGAGCGGGCCATGCCGAGTATGACAAAGAGACTGGGAAGCCGGTCGATAGGGAAGAAGGCTTTTCAGAACAACAAGCCAGCACACTACAGAGCGTGTTAGAGAAATCTCAAGATGAGATGAGCGAAGGCGATTTTAAGGTTCAAGTAAACGCGATTCGCCAGCTTCAAGCTTTAGGAGATGATGTGGCATTGTCTGCAGCGCTTAATGGAATGGACCGAGTAATGTCATCTGCCGGGGTTTCAGATAAGGATACCATTGCTGACTATATCATTAAACAATGGCGCCAACTTATCGAAAATGAACTTCCCGATCTGAACGAAGAGGGACAACAACTTATTATTAAGCGTGTAATGAATGATTATTACGGAGCGCTCGAAGGGGCTGGTCCTTTAAAATCGCGCGGACTTGAAACGAGACAGATTGTAAAAGCCATCGATCAGCCTGAGCTTAGCGAGAGAGTTGTGAAACTCATCAAGAGCTACCCTCAACACTTTAAAAAGTTTATTTTTCCTATCGAAAGTGTTATCCATCGTTTCGCAATTGAAATTCTGCGGGCTGTTCAAAGTGCGTATATTATTGCTGCCGGCGGTAATGAAAAAGAGGTGGCCCGGCTGCAGGCTTTGGTTGGTAAAGCGATCGAAACCATTCAGGCTTCCGGAAACGAAGAGGCGATGGAGATTTTGCGCCCCCAACTTGAGAAACTCAGCAAAATCGAAGACGATGGTTCTATCGGAGACGTTGACTTAAGTATGATTTCTTCCGCAGCCGAAGGTATTGTTTTCGACTACGATGGACACACCTATAAGTTTACGGGTGGATTTGCTCCGGCAAACCAGATCCTAGGCTTGTTTAAGTATGGACGTAAAGGAATTCCTGCAATGGCCGATGATGCCGATCTCAATGAAGAAGTGTTTGCCTTCTTAACAGAACAAGAAGGAAAATATGTCGTTCTGATCCCAGGAGGATTTAAGCCTCCACACAAGGGTCATTATGCTATGTTGAATCATTATGCTGAAAATCCAAATGTTCAAGATGTTGTTGTTCTTAATGGACCCAAAGCACGAGAAGGCGTCACACAAGAAATGTCACAGCAACTGTTTGATCTCTATGGCGGCTTAGATCCTAAAATTCAGTTTGTCGAGCATAGCTTGCCAATGCGGGCTGCGTTCGAGTTGCTTGGTGATGAAAAATTCGTATCTCAATTCGGTGACAATGTTACTTTTGTCCTCGGCTGCAGCCAGAAAGTCTCTGCTAAGGGACCATCTGACGCGGCTAGAGCCACCCAATTTGCACAATGGTTTCAAACCAATCCAGATAAAAATCCTCTTAATGTCAAGGTGGGAGTCTTAAGTCCATGCCCAGTAGAATCCGCAGAAGGTGTTGATCTCAGCGCATCGGTGATGCGCAAAGCAGCGCGCGACGGCAATGACGAATTATTAAATTTACATTTACCTAAAGATGTTGACGTTGATGAGGTAAAATCTATATTGCCAGGTTCTATTGAAGAGATGAGCAGCGGTGCTGGTGGCGTCGGGCCGGGAGGCTCTGACTATGGGTACTCTGCCCCAATGTCAAATCTGAGCAATCCGAAGAAACGAAAGAAAAAGCCACAAAAAGAAAGCATGCAAAACGAAGAGCTGGTTAATGAAGTAGCTGACTATTTATTAGGTATAATGGTGGGATAGTTATGATAAATCGTGATGAATTTATGGCAGAGCGAATTTTAAGAGAAAACATTCGACGAGTAATTAAAATTGTTCGGGATCGCCGCGATGAAGCCAAAAGTAAGCAACTGATGCGAGAAACTGAGTTGCGCATGGTTATCCGTGATTTTATAAAAGAAGGCCAAGCTGCTGTCAGTACTACTGCCAAGCACGATAGCACTGGCATCAATGTATTGGAAGATTTACTAAAAAATTCTAACATTTTATCCGTTTTAGAACAAGGATACACTTCCTTAACTACCCGGGACGAGGATGAGGCCGAAGATGGGCCGACAGTACAGCAGATGTCATATAGAAACCACATCTTGGTGGCTGTTGAAAAGTCATTAGCGCCCGAGGAGTCTCGAAAAGAGGCGGATGAAGAGGTTGTAGAATTATCTGAGGAGATCGACATCGACGTCGGAGCCAACCCGGAAGACGATCCGGCTTTTATCGACGTTGAAGAAAAAGAGGTTGTTAAAGATGATGGAGAAGTTGAGAGAGAAAAGTTTGCGATCGCCGGAGAAGATAAAACTGGACGTAATAAAGCCTTTACTGATTTCGCAACCATTTCCAAAGTTATTTTAAGGGCATACGACGATTTAGATAACCCTGAAGATCGAAACCTTTTTGGTGAATATCTTATCAAAAATTTAGCTCTATACTTCGACAAATTCCAAGCAGCACTTGCTGAAGATGCAGAAGAGCCGGCGGCAGCTGCAGACGCCGTGGCCGATGAGCCCGCAGAGCCGGCCGTAGATCCCGGCGCTGATGAAGAAATCGCCAACATTGAACTGCAAGAAATTATTAAACATTTAAACATCGACGACATTATCAAAAATTTATTGTAAATGAAACCCAGGAAATCAAATTCCCAGGGGTTTTGCAAAGATTTATCGCTTTCGCGAAAACTGAGAGATGAAGAAAAATCTAACGAAGCATTTGAAATAATGCTTTCTGCATTAACCTTGGAAGAAATAATCGGCCTTAAGCTAGAGTGTGCCAGCCGTCTCACTGGTGGCAAACTATATGGATTCAATTTGTGGTCTAATGTGGTTGATTTTACGAAAGAAGCGCTTTTTAACGCTGTTGTTAGTATTACGAACACAAATAAAGAAGCCACCAGAATCTTAGGAATTAGTAGCCAGACTTTTAGGAGCTTAAAAAGAAAATATAACATTAAAAATTCATACCAAGATACTTTATAGTAACCTATAAGCATCAAGGTGTCAAGGAAATAATGGGGGTGAATGGTATCGACAGAGTAGGGAAGATGGATAGTGCAAGTCGTGCAAGCTGGAATTATCACGTTAATCTTTTTCCGGAACACTTAACTGCCAATGACGCAGATTACGATTTAGCCTTAGCTGCTTAATCCCTGGTTGCTCTTCGCCAGGTGTTCAAGAAGAGTATAACAAGTGAGTACGCTTTTGTCAATACAGCGGATTGAAATAAATTGACTATTTTGTCTGTTTAGAAAAACTGACTAAACTTGTGAATGACTTGAAGTAGTAACTGCTTTGGACGCGGGTTCGAGCCCCGCCACCTCCACCAATTTAAAAAGATATGTATACTTCTTTTTACTATTCTGCTACAATTCTATTATATAAAAAATCTATAATTATTTTGCTAAAGGAGGAATTATGATTATTACTAATAAATTTAAATTAACAGCTATTAATCTGTTTATTTTTATTCTTGTCTGCACTGCGTGTAAAACGGAGGAGAACATCTCCAGTGATGATGACATCATTGTCTCGAATGATGATGATGATTTAACACCATCGCCAGCAGATGACGACGACGACGTCGCGTTAGCTACCCTAACTGGCGTTGTACTGAGTGCTTTTGCTCAACCTTTGGAAGGCGTAGAGGTTTCCATTGTTAATTCAACCCTAACCACTCACAGTGATGTAAATGGGCATTTCCGACTAGAGGACCTTTCACCCAGCGACCGCGCGATTGTAACTTTTCGTAAAGACTTATATGCGCGCAGTAGCACCCCTGTAGAATTAATCGGTGGCAATGAAAATACGGTGCTGCAACGGATGGCCATAATTGACCATGTTTTTACGTTTGATTCATCTGACGGTCATCTACTCGCCACAGATGATTCTTTGAGTTTGGAATTACCGTCAAACAATATAGTTGATGCATCTGGTAGTCCTTATGAGGGGGCAGTAGTGGCAGAAGTTACAGTATTTGATTTAGTTTCTGATATGGATAATGGAAATGAACTTTTTGCCGCTCCTGGGGATTTTTCTGCTGTTGATGGCGCCGGCGAGAACAAAACTTTAGAATCATTTGGAATGATTCAGGTCAATTTAACAACTCCTTCTGGAGTGGATTTGCAGCTGGGAGATGTTCCATCTCAGATCCGCCTGCCTGTGCAAAATCTTGGAGAACCCCCCTCCGTAGGAGATGAGATCATTGCATGGAGTTATGATGAAACTTCCGGAAAGTGGATCGAAGAAGCCCTAGGAACAGTGTTGGATGATAATGGTACCCTTGTTTGGGAATTTTCAGCACCACACTTTTCTACCTGGAATTGCGATCGGCCTATTTCTACTCATGGCTGTTTGACGGGTACTGTAACTGATTCCCAGGGAACGCCTCGTGGCGGAGCTACTGTTCGTGCGGTGGGAATTACCTACATTTCTACCACAACGGCTCGCACCGAACAAGATGGAAGCTTTTGTTTGGAAGTTAAAAATGGAGAAACTGTATGGGCTGAAATTTCTTACAGTATCGCCGGCCAAACGGCTACCCAGCGTACCGATCCCGTAGTCATTTCTCCCGGGCAGGCGAGTTGTTCTCTAGGTGCTAGTACTTGCGACGATTTGGGAGAGATTCCGGTTGACATTCAAACTTGCGTAAGCGGGATTGTAATCGACGGCACCAACGTTCCTATGGAGGGCGTCCAAGTCGTGTCTCCTATCGGTGGTCTAGCAACAACTGGCGCCGATGGTTCCTTCTGTATGACAACGCCTGTGTTTCAATCGTCAGACGTTTTTGTAATGAGCGAGCTAGACTCAGTTGGATATCAGCCCGTAAGGATGTATACTCAACCAGGGATTCCTGACTGCCAGGCCGGTTGTGCTAATCAGGTAGTTTTGCGGCCTTATGTATCTTCGACTTGTTCAGAAGGTGCGGTTTTCGTGAATGGAGAAGCAGCCGGAAGCGTATTGGTAGAAGTATTTGATTTAAATTATCCGGATGTTCGTGTTTATGGAACCTTAACAAATAGTGATGGCTCTTTCTGCGCAAAAATTCCTGGGAATACCAATGTGAGTGTTCAAGTGGGATCTAATAACAGTAAATGTGCTTCTGAGACGTTAAATACTGATAACTGGGGAGGCATGGAGTGTGCTGATGGCGGACAAAGTTCCGAATGTTACAATCTAAATGATTTTGTATGTAATTTTTAATAAAATAGCAACAACTACGCAACCCTAGTCCAAATTACCCATAGTAGTTACTTTAAGGAGTATTATTATGGGTAATTTTTTATCTAAATTTCACAAAGACGAAGAAGGCCAGGGAATGACAGAATACGTTATTATTTTGGTTGCGATTGCAGTTGTTTGTATAGGCATAGCAGTTACTTTCGGTGGCAAAGTAAAGGCTTTGTTTGAAACTGCTGACGGAGAAATTGATACGGTGGATTCTAATTTGTAAAGTGATGCCCTATCTATTATAGGGTGTATAAGACTTGTTTATTGATATGTTTGGTACTTCTCGCATCGTGTAATAGCGATTCGCCGGAAGAAGTTGCACTTAATTATGGAGATGTTTATTTTCATATGGGATGTTATTGGCCCGACCCATCAGATGCCTCCTGGTTAATTCAGCCTGCAACATGGAGGTGCTATGAGCATGTGGATACCTCGTTGCTAACGGGCTTTTTATATTTGGAGTTGGAAAGCGCAGAGAGCTTGTACTTATGTGGCCAAGACCTCACTCTTAGAAGTGGGATCTCGATGTATGACAATTTAATAAGTTATTTAACAAAAGAAGCATTTGATTGTCTACACATTACAGAAGACCTAAATGAAGGAAACTCTTTTGACTGGATTTGGAAGGAAGATATTAACACTCTTCAGATCATTTGGCGCCCCGATGACTACCCTCATCAGATGATAACATTAGTAATTGAAAATCAGGATTATAACCAAACTGTCAGCTCTCCAGTTTATCATAGAATCTTAAATTAGCACTTTTAATTTTAATCTTACTAAATAATACATGGGGAAAATACTTAATGTACTCTTCACCGGCACGATAATTTTATTAGTTACGATACTGGTTTTTATACTAGTGCGCAGCGCGATGGCCAGCCCTTACGTTTCCAATTTTGAAACACTAGATCTAAATAATAAGGGCCCAGCGAGGGCTGCAACATGGAAGCGAACTCCTACCGTGATAGTGTGTCCGAATGCTCCTGTTATTAAAGGAGAGGCCGAAAAGGCAGTAAAATTTTGGGAGAATTTAGGTTACCGATTCTTCCGTACTCAGTATAAGTATGACCCTCTCAATAAATGCAACCAAACAGATCCAGTCGGATATATTGTGATTCACTTGGTAAAACCAGATTTAAAAATGGCTAAGGACACATTAGCAGTTACGCATTTTTATGTCGATAACGATCATAAAGAGGTTGAATGGGCTATTATTTATGTAAAAAGTAACATTGAAGAAACCGTTCTCGAACACGAGATAGGTCACGCTTTGGGCTTTCTACATTATAATAAAATCAACCACCTTATGAATCAAAAGTGGGCACAAGGTGGATGGGACACAGAAGGGTTGTCGGCTCCGCCACGGTAGGTGAAATTGTTATTTGCGTAGATCACGTTCGGAGTCCCGATGTGGATCTTCCATTTCCTACAAAATTTATTGGATTAGTACTTGACAAATCTGACACAGTCTATAAAATACAAGTATTGGATACTGGTCAAGAGAAGTACTGGCCAGTATCTGCCACTTATCTATGGAAGGAAATAAAATGAGTACTGAAGAAATAGAAACCAAACACGAAGAGGGCCCTCCTTGGAAAATTGTTGCTAAGTGTGCAACATTTGACGAAGCAGACCAAAAGCGACTGGAGCTAGCAATGGAGGAGAATCTTCAAGTAAAGGTTCACTGGCAAGGAAAGGTGAATTCGCGCTATTTTGCCGTCAAAACCCGAGTTGACCCTCAGATAGCGCTGGAAGAAGCGTTGAATGTCAAACGCGCAGAGAAGAAACGCCGCAAAGCAAAGCTTAATAAGAAGCGCCGAAAGAAGTGAGAGAAGAGACCCGTCGCCAACGTTATGATAAGAAGCTTAAAACTGCCAAAAAGTATCCAATTAGTCTCTGCGCTATCAATTTCCGCCTTGACGATAATCTTGGGTATTTGGTTAGGAGTGCTGCTTGCTTTGGCGCAGAACGGCTTTATGTGGTTGGACACGTTCCTGAACGCAGCCGCATAAAAGCCTCTTCGGGGAGCTTGGTGGACTATGTTGAAATTGTCCAGTTTTCTACGCCATCTGAATTCCTCACTGAAATGGAAATTGGAGGAATCAGTATTGTTTCTGCAGAGTTGGTGGAAGAGGCAACACCCCTGGCTTCTTATAGTTTCGATTTTTCTCGCCCTGTGTGCCTGGTTGTTGGCAACGAACAGACTGGAGTTCCCACTGAAATTTTAACGAGATCTCAGGTAGTATATATAGAAATGGCTGGAGTGGGGTATTGTTTGAATACATCGCAGGCAGCGAATGTCCTCCTTTATGAAGCAATTAAACAATTTACTTATGTATAACTATTTATCTATAGGCGCTTTCGGTCACTATGTAGGCCGAGCAACAGAAAAAACGAATATGAGTGAAAAAAAATCTAAAAAGCTGCCTCCTTTCCTTAAGACGGTATACCTCTCCAATAGAGAAATACGTTTATTATTGGCGGGCCTCTATTCGCTCAAAATGCCGAAAAAAGAAATAGAAGAAACTCTTTGGAAAAAACTTTTATTTGAGAAACTACATAAAAAGACCCGCAGAAAGAAAGATTAAATGGATGTTGATACTCGGGATGTTATTAGATTAAAGGCCGCTATAGAATTTGGATCAGAAAATGATTATTCTATTAAAAATGGAGGCCTGGGGCCCACTCTAGTCATAGATGCCCACACGCGTGAGCATGCTCGTAAAGTAAGGGAGAAAGTGCCTACAACTTGGGAAGATTTGTATACCTTGGTAATCTACAACAGTGCTGAGGAAGACTATGAAGAGGATCCCTATGCGGCGCTCGGTATTAAGCTTACATCATCATCGGAGGAACTGTTATGACTACCTGGAGCGATAAGAGTATGCTTGAAAAATTAAACAACCCCAGTGGCGACGGCTATGAAATCAACATTAAAAATCCTGAAATTACGTTTATTGGTGTAAAAGATCAGCCGGATTTTGCTACTGCGTGGATTGTTTTTTATCCCAAAGATTATATTATAGAATTAAGGTCTTTAAAAAAGTATTTTTATAATTTTCGCAACACTTTGATTTCGTATGAGCGCTTAATAAACGTAGTTTATGATGATATCATGTCAGTTTATGACCCACATCGCTTACGACTTGAAATGGAATTTAACCCTCGTGGAGGCTTATCATCGCAGCTTACAGTCGATTCGGATTGGAAAATTCGGGGCGGAGAGGAAAAATTTAAAGATTGGGGAGGCAAAAATCACCAATGGTAGAGTCTAACCAGAGAAAGGAGGCAAAGATGAGTGAAGAAACGACTAATTTATTAGGAAGTCAGCTGTTGAGGGCGACCGTCAGCCGGTTGGAGGCAGATCGTCAAGAAGCCATGGCAGTAATTGATTTATATTTAAGTTCCCCAGTGGGCGTCGGGGATCACCCCAATGTCCTGCAGGAGATTTATAATGCAACAAAGAGGCTTGCTGCAGCAGAGGATACTCTAGAGACCTTACAAAGGCACTTTTTTGAATCAACGGAAGAGGGACAGTAAGATGGCAAAAACAACCGTTTGTGTGTCGGGGGGCTTTGATCCAGTACATATAGGCCACCTGAGGATGATGCAGGAGGCGGCGAAGTACGGCGATCTCATAGTTATAGTGAATTCGGATGACTGGCTAATGAGAAAAAAGGGATACATTTTTATGCCCTTCGACGAGCGGTGCGAAATTATTGAAGGATTTAGTTGTGTGGGATCTACCACTTATGTTCAGGATGCTGACGGGACCGTTTGTGAGGCTCTGCGGCGCCTTAAGCCTAGCTATTTTGCTAATGGCGGCGACAGAAAAAATAACAATACTCCTGAAATGCAGCTTTGCACCGACGAGAACATCGAACTTCTCTGGAATGTAGGGGGAGGAAAAATCCAAAGTTCCTCTGATCTGGTTTCTTCAACACCTGCCTTAAATGATCTTGAATCATACGGGGGTATTGAGGGTTGTCCACGTCCAAGTCGAGTTGAAGTTGTTACATCCGATAATGTTTCTAAGAAGAACAATAATTATTGAATAACTCTCATAATTATAGAGAAGCTTAAGGGTCTTTATGGGTCGCAAAAAGATTTATGTTTTAGACACTAGTGTTTATCTTACGAATGCTGATTGTATTTATGCATTTGCCAATAATGACATTCATGTGCCTTTAAAAGTATTTGAAGAAATAGATAAACATAAAAAACGCCAAGACGCCGTCGGCGCACAGGCGCGAAAGATCATCCGGATTTGGGATGAACTAAGGGCCTCTGGTTCTCTGGATCGAGGGGTACGCATCCGCAAAGGCCTTGGTATTATAAAATCTATTAGTGCCTCGGGGGTTACATCTGAAGACCTACCTTGCGATCTAGACATTAACATTCCTGATCATTTTATAATTGCGACTGCTCTAAAAGCTCAACGCGAGAGTAAAAGCAAGGTTATTTTGGTTTCTCGCGACATTAACATGCGGGTGATTGCTGATGCAATAGGTCTCGAATCAGAAGACTTCCAAAGCCAGCAGATTGTAGACAACAGTGAGAGTATTTTTTCCGGCTGTTCTACCATTTTGGTGGATGACCCTCTCATCGATCAGTTCTATGAGAAAAAAGATGTTTATCTAGATAATGCCGACTTGTTTGCTAATCAATATGTGATGCTGGTTTCTAATGCAAATGAAAAAAAGAGCGCTCTCGGGCGATTCACGAATAGCTCGACACCCCTCCAACAAATAGCGTCAGCCAAAAATAAGATTTGGGGCATCGCTCCTCGTAATAAAGAGCAATCTTTTCTGCTGGATGCTCTAATGGATCCAAAAATCGAGATTATTACAGCCATCGGTAAAGCAGGAAGCGGTAAGACGATCTGTGCGATCGCTGCAGGCCTCGAACAGACCATCGATGAGCGCTACTCTACCTATTCCCGTGTAATCGTCTCACGGCCCGTACAGCCCCTAGGAAAGGACATTGGTTTTCTTCCGGGGACCATGGAGGAGAAAATGTCTCCGTGGCTAATGCCAATTCAGGATAATCTGCAATTTTTAATGGGAAATGATAAAGTAACCCTTGACATTTACATGCAAAAGGGTACAATAGAGATAGAAGCATTGACTTACATTCGTGGTCGTTCAATCTCAAATGCCTTTATCATAATTGATGAAGCTCAAAACTTGACAACTCACGAATTAAAGACTATAATAACAAGAGTAGGAGAAGGTACAAAGATTGTGTTGACTGGTGATGTAGAGCAGATTGACAATGTTTACATTGATGCTACCACCAATGGGTTGACGCATGCTGTCGAAAAGTTTAAGAATTTTGAGTTGGCATCCCACGTTACTTTACACAAGGGAGAGCGCTCAAAGGTAGCTACCTTCGCTGCTGAGAATTTGTGAGATAAAAAATGGAAACAGAAAACCCTGATTTGAACAGCCCAATTGAAGATACAACGGGGCTTAAACAACTGGTTGTAAATTACATAGGAGACCGCCTTTTGGCGGAAGAAGAAGTGACCGTAGACATGGCAGTTCAGGTATTTGCAGCCGAATTCCCGGAATTTTTGATGGCTATTGCTGAAGAAAATTTCATCCGGGGATACCAACAGGCTCTTGATGACCTAGAAGCCGCGACAAAGAAATGATAGAATATTACATCTATCACATTCCCGTTTACGTCGTTAACGATACACCGACAAGCGTAAGTATCCCTCAGTTTTGTGAGGATGTTGAAGAAATTTTACCTCGTGCTATGCTCGGCAACGTTGAAGTTGTTTACGTGGGGAAGTTTGATGAGCTGAAAGGGAAAAACGCTGCTTTTAGTCATGGAGCCATTTACATAACATCCGCAGAACCAACTAATTTTGACATGCTAGAGAATTTTATTCACGAGACGGCTCATGCTCTTGAGGAGACCTATGGGTGGGAAATTTACACCGACGATCTCGTGGACGAATTCAAAGGCAAAAGACGCCGCCTATACCATTTGTTGACAGCAGCGGGCTTTCATATCAATCCGAGTCTTTATGACTTTACTGAATACAACCGCAAATTTGATGAGTTTCTGGCTTACGAAGTAGGGTACCCAACGTTAACAAGCCTTACCATGGGTCTTTTTTCATCTCCATACGGAGCCACCTCTATTCAAGAATACTTTGCAAATGGATTCGAGAAATACATTCTTGGAGATGCTAAAACCGTACGGAAGCTGAGCCCTGTTTTGTATCAGAAAATAAAGTTAATAGAAAGTACTATAAATGACATCGCGTGAGCACATATCATACTCAGAGCTTAAAGATTGGGCTCATTGCCCCCACTATCATAAAAAAGCATGGATCGAAAAGGTTGCCCCTTTTGAAGGCAACGAATATACGGCTTTTGGCAGCGCTATACATGACGTATGCGAGAAAAAACTGCTCAAGGAAGATATCAATGAAGCCGAACTTTTTCAACTTGGGTTTGCCAAACGCATACAAGAACTAGTAGAAAAGAACATTGAATTCAATGCAACCAATGTTCAGCAGATGAAAACAGCCGGCCCTGCAATTCTTGCCGAGGTCGAGGCTGCGCTAAAAGAATATTTTGGTGATTATGAGGTGTTTTCGTCTGAAGAGATGCTGTACGTTCCCATTGAGAATTTTAACATTCATTTCAAAGGTTTTGTAGATGCTGTGGTTAAAGTGGGGGACACTTATCATCTCTTTGATTGGAAAACTTGCTCCTGGGGCTGGGACTCTCGTAAAAGATCTCAGCGACTGATCACCTATCAACTTACTTTGTATAAGCACTTTTTCTGTCAGAAGCACAAAATCGATCCAAAAAATGTTGAAACTCATTTTGCTTTGTTAAAAAGAACGGCTAAAAAAGATCGTGTAGAGATATTTAGAGTAACGAGCGGACCGAAGAAAACTGAAAACGCTCTTAAACTTCTTTATCAAGCAATTTATAATATCACTAAAAGATTTAGCATCAAGAATCGGTTGAGTTGTCATAAACCGTACCCTTGCAAGTTGCTTAATACTGAACATTGTCCTTAAGGAAATAGCATGTCTGATAAAATCAAGATCTTTACGATCGGCGATCATCCACTTTCGCCTTCAGGGGTGGGAACCCAAACTAAATACATTATTGAAGGAATGCTACGCACTGGAAAATACACCTTCGTATCTTTCGGCGGAGCCATTCAACATCCGAACCATGACCCCCAGCATACTGAAGAATTTGGGGAAGACTGGATTATTTGGCCGGTTAATGGATACGGCTCTCAAGAACAAGTACGAGCGATGATACATCAACAGAAGCCCGACATTTTGTGGTTTATGACGGATCCTCGTTTCTTTGGGTGGCTGTGGGAAATTGAGCACGAAGTGCGTCAGCACGTGCCGATGGTTTATTACCATGTATGGGATAACTATCCCTATCCGACCTATAACCGCTCAGCGTATTTGTCTAATGACCATATTGCATGCATTTCTAGATTAACCTACGACATTGTTCAAACAGTGGCTCCAGAGGTGGAGAGCAGCTACATTCCTCATGCTGTGCATGAAGAGATTTTCAAACCTTACGGCCGCGAAGTCAAAAATCGGCTTAAGGCCGAACGCGGGCTGGAAGACAAATTTGTTGTTGTGTGGAATAGTCGCAACGCGCGTCGAAAACAGTCGGGATCTTTGGTTTGGTGGTTTAAGGAATTCTTAGACGAGGTGGGTCACGACAAGGCAGTTCTAATTATGCATACCGATGTTAAGGATGTTCACGGTCAGGATTTAGAAGCTATAATTCATGAACTCGGCCTGATCAATGGAGAAGTCAGATTCTCCACCGCGAAGATTAGCTCTCAAGACCTTGCGACGATGTATAACCTGGCTGATTTGACTGTGTGTATCTCCGACGCCGAAGGTTTTGGGCTTTCTACATTGGAATCTCTGTCCTGTGGTACTCCTATTATGGTTACCCTCACCGGCGGCCTGCAGGATCAGGTTACGGACGGGAAGAAATGGTTTGGAGTTGGCCTTGAGCCAGCATCGAAGGCAGTAATTGGCTCCCAGGAAGTACCCTACATTTATGAGGACCGATTGAATAACCAGGATGTCATTAACGGTTTTAAAAAGATCTATAACATGACAGAGGACGACCGGGATCGTTTAGGCCAAGCTGGCCGGGAGTGGACACAGACTCAGTTTAATTTTCAAGATTTTGTAGATCGATGGGATAAACTGTTTACCAAAATTTACGAAGAGCGAGGCTCATGGGATACCCGCGCCCAGTATCAAGGCTATGATCTAAGGGAGTTTTAGTTATGAGGAAGAAAATCTTAATGAAGGCGCCCATTTTGTCGCGCTCGGGCTATGGAGAGCAGTCACGAATCGCTCTTCGTGCCTTGCGTACGAGAGAAGACTTGTTCGACATTTATTTGGTAAGCATCAATTGGGGAAAAACAGGATTTATAACCCAAACCGACAGCGAAGAGTTTGAATGGATTAACCAGAAGCTGGCCGATACGGCCATGTACATACAGCAAGAGGGTCAATTTGATTTGTCTTTCCAGACAACCATCCCTAATGAGTTTGAGAATATAGCACCGGTGAACATCGGCTTTACCGCTGGTATCGAAACCGACCGAATCGCTCCTCAGTGGATTCAAAAGTGCAACGAGGTTGATAAAATAATCACTATCTCAGAGCATTCACGCAAAGTGCTGGCCGAAACCTCTTATCAGGTGCAACACCAGCAAACTGGCGAAGAGGTAAGCAACTATCGGATTATAAAGCCAATTGAGGCCATTAATTATCCCGTCTATCACCATGAAATGGAGCCAATAGATCTTAACTTTTCGACAAGCAAAAACTTTCTAGTTGTTTCTCAGTGGGGCCCCCGGAAAAATTTAGAAAACACGGTTATGTGGTTTATTGATGTATTCAAGGACGATGAAGAAGTAGGTCTCGTTTTGAAAACCAACACGATGTCGGATTGTATCATGGATCGCGAATTAACCACTCAGCGGTTACAAAATTTATTGCAAAGTACCCCGGAAAGAAAATGTAAGATCTATCTTCTTCATGGGGAATTAACTCCCGGGCAACTAACGTGGCTTTATCGGCACGACACGATGAAGGCTTTGGTCAACATTGGTTATGGTGAGGGCTATGGGCTTCCTCTTTTTGAGGCCGCATATAATGGGCTCCCCCTTGTAACGGTTACCTGGTCCGGTCAGATGGACTTTATTTGCAAGCCCAACAAAAAAGGGAAGCGGGTACCTCTCGTTTCTAGAGTAGACCATGAGCTTAAAACCGTCCAACCAGAGTGTGTCTGGAATGGTGTCATTACGGAAGATGCCCGCTGGGCATATGCACGCGAAGCTTCTTACAAGCGCGCGCTGCGAGAGGTTCTCACAAAAGAAAAACATTTTCAAAAGCAAGCAAAAGTTCTCCAGAAGCACATCTTAGAGAACTTTACTGAAGAAAAAATTTATGAACAGTATGTTGATGCCATTTATGGCGAGAAAATACCTAAGATAGATGTGGGCGATCTTCCAAAAATTTCATTGATTACATCAGTTTATAAGGCAGCCGACCACATAGAGCAGCTAATGGAAGACATAACGCGACAAACGATTTTTGAAGAAAAATGTGAGTGGATTTTACTTAATGCCAATGAAGAAGGGGAGAACGCAGAAGAAGAGGTAATTCTTAAGTTTGCGGAGAAGTATCCCAACAACATTGTTTATAAACGCTTGGAGAAAGACCCGGGGATTTATGGTACATGGAACATAGGGGCCAAGATGGCAACTGGCGAATTCCTTACCAATGTTAATTGTGACGACCGATCCGCTCCCGATCGCCTACAGAAGCAGGCGATGTTGTTGGTGAGAAACCCAGAGATTGATTTGGCTTATTGTGATAGTTACATCGTTCACGAACCCAATACAATGTGGGAAGATGTTCCAGAAGATGCTCAGAGATATAACTTTGAGGTTTTCTCGAAAGAAGCCATGCTCCGGGGAAATCTTCCACACAACAACCCAGTCTGGCGCAAAAGCCTTCATGATGTAAATGGCTATTTTGATGAACAATACGGATCTGCCGGCGACTGGGAGTTTTTCCTTCGATGCGCCTTTGCCGGATCGACGTTTGCAAAGTGCCCTGAAATCTTAGGGGTTTATTATTTCAATCCCACCGGAATTTCGACCAATCCGGATAATAATGACTGGAAAAGGAAAGAAGAAAGGTCTATCTTTCAGAAGTATTTGATAGAACATCAGAAACAACAAGAGGGGTGATAGTGGGCGAGTCAAAAACTCTATTGATCACCGGGGGCGCCGGCTTTATTGGGCACCACATAGTTGAGCACGTTTTGAAAACCACCCCTCATAAGGTGGTTTCAATGGATAGAATCGATACTTCAAGTAGTCTGAATCGTCTGTATGAAGTCGTAAAAAACAATGAAGAGTGGCGGCAGAGACTCCAGATTGTGTGGCACGATTTAAAGGCGCCCATTAATGAATACGTTGCTGAGCAAATTGGACATGTAGATTACATTCTTCACCTTGCCGCCGGCTCGCACGTTGACCGAAGCGTAAGAAATCCTGTGGGATTTGTGATGGATAATGTGATTGGAACTGTAAACTTGCTAGAGTATGCGAGAACGTTAGATCAGCTTATTCTTTTTTTAAACTTTAGTACCGATGAGGTTTATGGTCCGGCTGTCGAGGGCACCATGTTCAAGGAAAATGACAGACACAATCCTTGCAATCCATATTCAGCCAGCAAGTCTGCCGCCGAACACATGTGTAATGCCTATCAGGTTACTTATCAGATTCCCCTTATTACGACTCATACTATGAATGTTTATGGAATTCGACAAAATAAAGAAAAGTTTATTCCGCTAGTGATTGATAGTCTTGTGAATAATAGGAAAGTTTTTATACACACAGATGAGAGGGGCACCGTTGGATCACGTAAGTATTTGAATGCACGCGATGTGGCCGAGGCAGTAATGTTTTTATTAGCTCATGGCGTTCCGGGAGAGAAGTATAACATTTCTTCTGATGACGAAGTTAGCAATTTAGAATTAGCCTGGATGATAGCCAAGATTATGGACAAAGACCTTAGTTATGAACTTTTTAATCCCAATCTTACGCGGGGAAAAAATGACATTAGATACTCAATTTGTGGACAAAAGATGAGGGATTTGGGCTGGTCCCCGCGAACCCTGCTTGAGCAGGGCTTGCGAGAGGTGGTTGACTGGCACCTGGATACATGCGACTAGGACTAGCTAATGGATTTATGCACAGTAATCAGCGAAAAATTTATTCCTCATGCGCTGAATTTAATTCAAAGTTATAAGGTTTACTCAGATAATGAAAACGTTTTTGTTTATCATTTCAATACACCCGTCGATAAATTAAAGATTTTTTCGGACTTTTTTGGAGAACAGGTAATTCTGCGCGAGGTGCAAGAAGTCTGTCGACATGCTCTAGACCCGCTCACTTTCGTTTATAAGGCAGTTGCTATTAATGACTGCCTGCTTAATCATTCAAAATCAGTAATCTATTCAGATTCTGCGAATTGTTTTGTGCAACCTGCAACCTTGTTAAAAAATGACTTGATTGATCGATCGCTACTGTTGCCCTATCAGCATCCCAACTTATCCAATCAGTATTGGACAACCAAAAGGTGCTTTGAAAAGATGGATGCCCCCGGCGCCGAGATAATGCCGCAATATTGGGCTGGTTTCCAAGTTTATGAGAGGACGCCAGATAATGAGCGATTTGTTACCGAAATGCTTGAGTTTCTCAAAGACCCGGAAATAGCCCTTCCCAACATGAAGGTAAAGAGGCCCGACGGTCGGGAAGCAAAGTGTGTTGAACATCGCTGTGACCAATCCGTTCTATCAATTTTATTACATAAACATAATAGACATCAATTTTATGACGTAGACAAGAATAATCGGTATGGGGACTGGCAAACTATTAGCAGCTTTAATAATTCTTATAAACATCATTTCAACAAGATGGTTCTGTCCCCCCGGGAGTCTAAGTTTGGTAATTTTAGGTTTTTAAAAAATGTTTGAGTTACAGTACTTAGGCCATGCGGCGTGGCTTGTAAATAATGACAATTTCAAGGCATTGTTCGATCCCTGGCTCAGTCCCGAGGGCGCCTTTTTCGGTCAATGGCAGCAGTTTCCCAAAAACCATCATCTACTTACGCCGGAATTATTAGAAGATTTAGATTTTATTTATATTTCACATGCACACGAAGATCATTATGATGAGTGGTTATTACAGCAGATTGATAAATCAGTTCCTATTTACACGGCTGATTTTGGGGACAAGACCCTTTTTGAAAACCTTCGGGCCCTGGGCTTCGGAAATGTAACAGAGCTGTTGCCCCATCATACCGCAACTGTTAAAGGGGTGAATTTTCAGATTTTGAAGACTGAAGATGGCTTGGACAGTGATTCGTGCATTGTGTTAAATGATGGTAAATCTTGTGTTTTGAATTTAAATGATTGTCACATCGACTTTACCGCCTTGAAAGACTTGAAAGATAACATTGATCTACTTCTTGTGCAGACCTCCAGCGCCATTTGGTGGCCGTGTGTTTATTCCTATGATACTGAGGAGATGAAAGCCCTAGGCCGAGAGAAACGAAAGAATAATTTGTTACGGGCCGCAAAATACGCGGAGTACTTGGGAGCAAAAAAATCGATCCCAAACGCAGGTCCTCCTTTTTTCAATGATGATAGACTGGACATGTGGAATTATAATAAGAGGGCTGATTGGAATCCATTCGTCTTGAATGATGATGCGGTGAAATATTTCCAACAAAGGGAGATACCCGCAGATTTGGTAATCCCAGGAAGCACCATTGTTGTTGAGGGCTCTCATGTTGAGGTTAAAACCGACCCGGTGGAAGCAACCGCGCTTTCCCTAGATGCAGATGCAGCTGTTGATTCCTTTAAGGCTTATCTTGCCGAACATGCTCCCGCGAAGCCTGTTGCTACGCCTGAAGAGATTGCGTCTGTGGTGCCCAAATTTGCTAAACAACTTACAAAAATTAAAAAGGTATCAAAGCTTTATGCCAAACAGATAGGGGGAAGCGTTTTGTTTGATTTCCAAGAGTGCGGCAAATGGTTGCTTGATTTTGCCAACGACCCACCGCTAACTCCTTATGAAGGCGAAGACGTCGTGTATTCCTTCAACTTCGATCCTAATTCTGTAGCCCTCTTGTTTCGCGAGAAAGCTATAGATTTTGAGAGGTATTTTTTGGGATGCAACTTTAGATGTCATCGAGAGCCTGATACTTATAATCACTTTTTATTTGCCATGTTGAAGCATTTTGATACTAAACGCTTTATTACTTCGGAGAACATCTACATTCGGAACGACCGAGGACTCCTAGAAGAGACTTTCTTATGCACTCACAAGAGTGCGACGTACGAGGTTCAAAAATACTGCCCCCATATGCTAGCAAATTTAGAAGAAATTGGCTTTATTAATGAAGATGATCACTTAGTGTGTCCTTTACATGGATGGAAGTTTGATCTTGAAACTGGGCGTTCTGTAGATAAAAATAATGCATGTGTGAAAATTAGGAAGGTTTAAGATGAGTAAAAGATGTTCTGTTTTGTCCGTGGATTCAAATCCGGATTACTTATTTTTTGTGCCAATTACATGCGCATTCTGGAAAAAACTAGAATACGATCCGTATGTAATTTTAGTTGAAAAAGAAATCTCCGAAGACATAAAGAGGTTGGTGCTAGAGACCACAGAGGCTGTTAAGGCCAACGCACACTTTAATTTTTTTGATCACATAGACGGGTACCGCACCTGCAATGTTGCACAAGTATCTCGTTTATATGCAGCTGCTGATGAATTTTTTGCCGACGATGATTATTTGATAACCGATGACATGGACAAATTTGTGGTTAATTACATGTGGTTCAACCAGCAAAACCCGACAAAGGACATTCACATCTTCGATCCCGACGAACTCAATTATACCCGTTTAAAGATTGGCAACATCGGCATGAATGCTTCTGTGTGGAAAGAGATTATCGGGATCGAACCAACGAGCGTACGAGATAACGTTGTGAAATGCTTTGATAAGCATCTGGCTAAGGATTCGAGCTGGGATACCGGTTGGAACCTAGACGAGTGGATTCTCACGAAGCGTGTATTTGATAGCCCGTACTACCCAGATCAATGTCAGATGTGCGAGCGAGGCGCAAACAAATACGGATTGCGCACAGGGCGCATCGACCGGACAGCATGGCCGCAAACGTTTTCTCAGTACATCAATTTTGGACTAATCGACGTACACTTACATCGCGATCCTTATGAAGATAAAATCTGGGAAGACACCAAGATAATTATGAAGCAGGTATTTACGGATGCCGAAATCGAGATTTTCCAAGATTACAAAGAAAAATTTGTAGAACTTATAGAAAAGAAGTAGATGGAAAACTTTTTCGCCCATGACATTGGTATGTCGGAGTACATTACGGGCAATAGGTTTATTGACATCTGCAACCAAGGTACTGCAACCTTTTATAAAACAGACTTTTTGCCCCTTTTTAAAGACGCATCGCACGATGTCATGGTCACTCATAACAGCGATTATCACATCAATAACGAACGCTTTGAAAACTCCCCCACTGCACGACGCTGGTACGCCCAAAACAAAGATTATGAAAGCGATAGTATTACGGCCATTCCGATTGGCTTGGAAAACATGAAATTACGAGTGGATGGCCATGGTCGCCAAGGTACATTTTCCTCGGAGGTCAAGGGCGCCCTGACAAAGGCCATGACCATCGATAGGGTCAATAGTTATGATCTAAACAAAAGAAGCCTTGTTTACATGAATTTCAGCACCAATACATTTCCAGCAGAGCGCGCCCCCTTGTGGGAGAAGTTTAAAGAGGAAAAGTGGGTAACTAATTCCGGCGGTATTTCATTATCTGAGTTTTATTTTGAAATAGCGCAGCATAAGTTTGTTTTCTCTCCCCGCGGCAACGGCGTAGATTGCCATCGTACCTGGGAAGCGCTTTATCTCCGCACTATTCCCATAGTGCGTTGCAGTACCCATATGAATGAATTCGCCGAGTTGCCCATTTTGTTCGTTAATGATTGGGATGAAATAAGTTATAATTATCTTAATGCCAAATACGATGAGTTTAGAGAACGCCTCTTTGATCTGTCTAAAATGAAGATTTCGTACTGGAGAGAGAGAATTAATAATGAGTAAAATGTTTGTAATTTCTACGGGCCGCAACCCCAATCATTATTTGTATAAGTGTGTTTTTTCGGTACAACAGCAATTAGTGCAGCCGACTGAACATATTGTAATTGATGATTTAAGCGACGACGAGACGAGTGAAATTTTAGATAAACTTCCCGATTATGAGAATTTAACTATTGTTCGCAACACCGATCGCAAGTTCAGGTTGAAAAACATTTATGATCACGCCATTGATAAGGATCCTGAAGACATTATTTGTATTTTGGATAGCGATGATTGGCTGACGGATGTTAGTGTTTTGGCAACGATCAAGCAGGCTTATGAGTCTAACCCATCGCTGGAGTACATTTATTCCCAATACATCTTATCACATGGCGAAATGGGATGCAGCCGTCCTATTCCATCACCCGATTGGGATCCGTATACGGGCGAGTGGATAACGAGTCACATGTGTACGTTTAAAGTTAAAGCAATAAAAGACATTCCCGTAAGTAATTTTCTTGACTGGAATGGCGAATGGTTTCAAATTGCCACCGATCATGCGTTGATACTTCCCGTTATTCACCGCCTTAAAGAAAAAGACTCAGGCCTATCGGCAATCGGATTCATTTCGCGCCCTCTGTATGTGCACACGTTTTATGGGAACCCCTCGAAACCACGCTCAGGAACTCCTGAAGCAGATGCGAGGGCGTCACTAGCGGTCCGGTGTTCTACTTTTATTAAGCAACGCGGGTTTGTAGAAGAATGAAAGCACTTTATTCACTAGTAGAGGATGGAAAACTCCTTCATCTCATTCTTAGGAGTGATGACGTAGTTACGGAACGGTTAAACGTTGTGGCTGACGAGGAATATTTGCAACTGGCCGCCATGCTTTTACAAAAGGGAAAGACATTCAAGCCCCATAAGCATGTTTTTTGTAAGAAAGAGACAGAAATAGCCCAAGAATCTTGGGTAGTTGTTCGCGGCAAGGTTAAGGCAATTCTATACGATCTTGATGATAAAATTTTATCGGAAGAAATTCTGAATGCAGGAGACTGTAGTATTACTTTATACGGCGGCCATACTTATGAGATCATGGAAGATGATACGTTGGTCTATGAATATAAGACGGGCCCATACCTGGGAGTTGAATTGGATAAGGAATTCATTTGATAAATGCACCCTCCAGCTGGTAATGTTGAGAAGGAGGTGTTGCTTCTAGCTTACCCTCGCAGCGGCAGTAACTGGTTGCGGTACATTTTAGAGTTTATTTATTGTAAGCCGACGAGTAGCTGGGAGGAGCGCTTACACCCGCGCGACGGCAGCGGAAATGGTAATACACCAATTTTTGACACTACCGGCAAACCTCGCACCCGGCCCCCGTATGATCCCCCGCGCATCGAAGCCGCTCACTATGAAAAAGAAGATCGTACGCTCCCCCATGTCTATCATGAGCATAATGTGGCATCGATCGAGGACCCAGAGCGCCTTCCCTTAATTGTGTTAGTGAGAAATTATAAAGAATGTATTCTGCGTCACACAGCACCGTCGCCTAAAAATCGGTTTCTTTTAAAAGTCAAAGATTATTGGGAAGATTATTATAGGAGTCTTAAATTTTATGATAAACATCCTGGACCAAAGCTGCTATTCTATTATGAAGATCTCATAGATGATAAAAAATTAGTAGATGTACTTCACGAGCTAAATGAGTTTATGTCGTCAAGTCCGCCTTGTTATGAAGAACTGCTGCAGCGATTTATAGAAAAATTACAGATCCATCGTGAGCAGTCTTTAGAGTTTTATAATGCAGTGGCCCAAGTGGGAGGATCCCATAGTGATAGTAAGTCGAGCATTTTTCATTCACGACAGTTTGAGCTTCACAAGAAGCAAGATGTAGATAATCATTTTGAATCAGTTGAACCGGAATTGTATAAAAAATTTTTAAAGAGATATAAAGAAGGAGATACTGATGACAAAAATTAACATGGGTTGTGGCTGGAGAAATTTTGGTGATGATTGGGTTCACATCGATGGCGGCAATTATGATCATCTCGATCACCATAGTATTACTGAATTAACTTTTGAAGATGGCACTGTCGACCTGATTTATGCTTCGCATGTGCTTGAATATTTTGATCGTACCGAAGTCTTGGAGCTGCTTAGTGAGTGGCACCGAGTGTTGGCCCCCGGCGCCACCTTGCGATTGGCAGTTCCAGATTTTGAGGCTATGGCACGTCTATACTGTTATGATTTTCATAATTTGGAAACTTTTTTGGGACCACTCTATGGAAAGATGGAGATGAAAGACAAAACGGTTTATCATAAAACAGTTTATGATTTTCGGAGCCTTCAGGGGTTGTTAGAGTTTATGAATTTTGAAGATGTTAAAAAGTACGACTGGAGAGAGACAGAACACTCTGAGTTTGATGATCATTCACAGGCCTATGTACCTCACATGGATAAGGAGAACGGGATGTTGATAAGTTTAAATGTAGAATGTAAGAAGGGCGCGCCGACAAATGACTGAAATAGTTGCAGGATTCCATTCTGGCCATGATTGTTCGTTCGCGATTCTAGTAGATGGCCGGCCATTGGTGCATGCCGAACTGGAGAGGTATTTGCGCCTCAAGGAACCTATTGACGATGCCCTCAAGTTTTTGTTTGAAAAATACGATGACTCGGGCCAAATCAAGCATTTTACCACGGGGATAGATCTGTGGCAAGGAGGCACCGAGAGACGCTATCCTGATACGTGGAACAAGGCGTTGACACTTAGTGCCAAAAATGGAGGAAAATTTGCCGTTATAGGCCATCACCAAAGCCACGCTGCTAATGCGTTTTTTTCAAGTAATTTTGACGAAGCGCTCATCATTACAGTTGACGGCGGTGGGGAAGAGGTAGACGTCTTCGGCGATCACAAGGTGGTAGCTGCACATGTGACAGCGTGGGTCGGTAATGATAGGGAAATAAAGGTCGTAGATATAATCTCAGATGATGGGGTACACCAGGCGCCCAACATAGGTGGCTTTTGGTCTCGCTGCACTGAAAACATTTTTGGTTTATCGGCCGGTTACCCCCACGGACATCAAGCCGGCACTATTATGGGCATGGCGGCCTTGGGAGATCCCGAGAAATACTATAAGGACTTTGCAAATTATTTGGAAAAAGGGGTGGCTTTAAATTATGCATATTATAAAGAATTAGCCGATAACTCAGAACAGGAGCAATTTGACATCGCGGCGGCTCTTCAAAGGGCTACTGAAGTTCGTTTTCGGGCTGTATTGGAAAAGTATCATGCAGTATACCCATCTAAGAACTTGTGTCTATCGGGCGGCGTTTCGTTAAATTGTGTAATGGTGGGCAAAATTTATGAGTGGTTCGAAGGTCGCATAGAAAAGGTTTATATCGACCCGGTTCCTTATGATGCTGGTATAGCTCTAGGATCCGCGCGCTTTCTGTGGCATTCTATGCTGGGGAATCCTAGAATTGAGTGGAAAGACAATTCGTCTTCATATCTAGGGTTTACATACGGCGCCGAGAAGATCGATGAAGCTTTAGAGCTTTTTAAGGACAGGGTGGTGGTGAAAACTGTGGACGACAACGAGGTTGTACGCCTGCTAACAGAGAAGAAGATAATTTCAGTATTCGGAGGCGGCTCAGAGTCGGGCCGCCGAGCCCTTGGTAATCGCAGTATCCTAGCGGACCCCCGGCACGCAGACACCAAAGACATTGTAAACAGTCGTGTTAAGCACAGGCAGTGGTTTCGCCCTTTTGCGCCCTCAATTCTCAGAGAAGAGGTAGCAAACTGGTTCGAACGAGACGTAGATAGCCCTTACATGGCTGTTGCAATTTCATTCAAAGAAGAAAAGAAAAGTGAAGTTCCGGCAGTTGTTCATTTTGATGGCACCGCTCGCCTTCAGACAGTTACAGAGAATGATAATTTTTGGTACTATAATTTTATTAAGAAATTTGGTGAGAAGACCGGGGTGCCAATCGTTCTTAATACTAGCTTTAACGACAGGGAGCCTATTGTGGAGATACCAGAAGATGCTTTAAAGTGTTTTTTGGGTACCCAAATTGATTACCTGTATTTTTTTGATGTAGGTCTTTTGGTCGAACGAAAAATAGAGGAGATGTAATAACAGTGATTAACATCGTCGGGTATTCTACGTGGTACTCTGAGCGACCCTGGTGCAGAGGCCTCGCTCCATCGCGCGCTTTTCAGGTCACTTTCGACCAACAAGAGAATAATGATATAACATACTTTATTCGTGATGGAATCTATCAAGTAGACGAAATAGACTCGCGAGTCAAGGTGGCTCTCCTAACGGAATGCCGCCCTTTTGACATCCAAGATCGGTATGGTTTTGTATCCCGAAACGAACATAAATTTGACCATATTATCACATATGATGATAAATTGATCGCTGAATTTCCAGACAAAACACATCCGACTCCAGAGGGTGGAACTTGGGTCTGGCCAGCAGAAAAGCAGCGTTTATACAATAAAACTAAATTATGCTCTTATATGGTATCGATCAAACAAACCACACAAGAGCAAAAGATGAGAGTGGATCTCTTAAAATTGTTCTATAAGTTTAAAGATCAGTTTTCAGGTGTCGACTTGTATGGCAGGGGACATAATCCCTTCCCCGAAGACCATGATAACACTTTTGATGGAAAGGTTGAAATTCTAAAAGACTATGCTTTTTCCATTGCATTAGAAAACTGGATCCAGGACAATTATTTTTCTGAAAAAATTATGGACTGTTTTATGGTCGGAACAGTTCCAATTTATATGGGCGCACGTAAGATTGGGGACTATTTTAATAGTGACGGCATAATTATTGTCAACTCAATCGAAGAGGTTTTAAAAGAAGTTGACAGCTTGTCATTTGAAAGGTATAATAAAATGATGAAAGCGATCAGAGAAAATTTTGAGATTGCCAAAAATCACTATGACACGGTATCTTATTCATACGATACGTGCATAAAGGGGGCAGAATGACCAAGAGGACTCTAGATGATTTCGTCGACAAGCATTTGGGTAAAAGAATTTTTATTTTAGGCACCGGCCCCACGCTGGAAGAGCTGAGCGAAAAGGACATTCTTCAGTTGGAAGAAAATGAAATTTCTATAACAGTAAATTTTTCCCACCTTAAGGTGCAGAATCCTACCTATTGGGTTTCCGGGGGCCACCCTGGTCAGGTTGCTTTTATGATGGAGCACCTGAGAGAAGAAACGGTGCCCTTTTTTCATCAAGGCCCGGGCGAACGTCGGCATTTCCCCGACGTTGAGCGTATTGTCCACACACACGATCAGACGGTCGGACCCAGAAAAAACCCTTTAACTCGAATTCCGGTTGATAACACACTTATAGGGGGTCACAATATCTTGCTCGCAGCGTCTCATTTGGCGTTTATAATGGGCGCATCTGAAATTGTTTACATAGGATTCGAGCAAATAAATCGATTACATTTTTATAACTTATGGGACGAGGAAGCCCAATCAGACTTTAAGCTTAAGCTGAAAGCCCTAGCGGAAAAATACCACGATAATCCACAAATTGTGGGATGTGTTGCGGAGACTCTCAATGTAGATGAACCCGACGAGCAGCGCTGGTGCCATTTTAAGCCTCGCGAGGTTTGCGAGAATTTAACCTTTAAAAAAGAAGGAAAGGAGCACCACAATTATGCTCTGTTCCGGAACTATGTGGAGCAATTTCAAGGAGCCGGGATTAAGACATACACCACCGCTACGGAGGGGATAGCAGTAGATGCTGGGTGTGAAGTGGTAACTTTAGAATATTTGTTCTCATGAACACATTGATAGACAACAAAGAGAGGGCCTGGATCCTTATTCCGGCGCGCAAAGGATCGAAAGGGTTCCCTAATAAAAATCGCACTCTTTTTCCTTATACCGCCGAGACAATTCCTTTGGCTTTGAAAAATAGGGTTTATGTTTCAACAGATGATGAGAACATAGTTGAACAAGCCGAGAACGCTGGTTTTAATGTAGTCCATCGCCCGGCCGAATTAGGTCGCGACGAAACTTCAATTCGCGATGTTTTGGTTCACTTTAAAGATGAATGCGAAGTTCCCGACGGAGACGACATATTAATGCTTTATTTGACATTCCCAGATAGAACGATTGAGAAGGTAGAAGAAATATACGAATTTTATCTAAATCAAGGTGCTAAGTCGGCACTATGCAAAACCGACTTGGTGACCCACCCATACTTGTGTTTTCATGAGCATGATGATTTTAAGGGTACTCCTGTGGTGTCTCATGATTTATACCGCCGGCAAGATTATCCCAAGTGCTTTCTGGTTCAGCATTATGTGGCCCTCACTAAAGCTCATGAGCTTAAAAATTTGAATCGCAATTTGTATAATGAGAATACAGTCTATTATAAAATCAACGAAACGCCCGACATCGATGAGCGCGCTCATTACGATAAATTTTTAGAAGAACACGATGAAAAAGTATAGTAAATCTTTTGCCGACATTTTGAAGATAAAAACTTCTTTTTTTGAGCAGAATGATTCCAAGAAAAAACATTTAGAAGAAATCAATAAAGTGTATGTGGCGCAGCCTCGCCGGCAGACTTGTAAGACTTGTGAGGCTCCAATTGGGGCGCCTGATTGGAAAAGCTTTGGGGTACCTTATTCGATTTGTGAAACGTGTGGTCATCTCAATGGACACCACCAGGACACGCAAGGCTTTGCGGAATACCTTTATGGTAATGACGAGAATGGCTATCATACCAATTATACTGAGGATCCGGAAGCTTTTTGGCAACGAGTGCAAAAAATACATACCCCAAAAATTCAATTTTTACAAGAGATCCTGGCCGCAGACGGCGTTCCAACATTTGACATTACGGATTTGGGCTCCGGAGCAGGGCACTTTATTGCCGCAGCAGAGCTAGCAGGCATTAAAGCCCATGGTTTCGAAGTTTCGGCCGCAATGGTGAAAGAGGGAAATCGCCATTTAAAGGAGCTAGAACTTACACAAATCTCTATGAATGAGATCTATGACTTGGCAGCTGCCAGTTCTACAACGGTTTTGACGTTAATGGGAGTCTTAGAGCATCTAAATAACCCGGGCCAGCTGATCGATGCTTTCAATTCTTCCCACGCAACATACCTGTACATCAATGTGCCTCTCTTTTCCTTGAATGCTTTCATAGAACATGTATTTCCAGATGTAATGCCGCGCCAGCTTTCTGGAGGCCACACTCATTTATACACGGAAAAATCCTTAAAATGGTTAGCCAAAGAAAAAAACCTTGAAGAAGTTGGCACCTGGTGGTTCGGCACCGATGCGATGGATTTATATCGCTCTATGTTGGTCACCCTGCAAAAGAGTGACGTCAGCGAGAAGGCACAAAACATCTTCAAGGAATCATTTCAGGGCCTTATAGACGATTTACAGCACCAAATAGATGTTACTAGGAAATGTTCCGAGGTACACATTGTATTCAAAAAGAAAGAGAATAATACTAATGACTTTTAATCCATATGAAGACACTTTAAATTTGCCATTTTTTATCGCAGAGATTGGAATCAATCATAATGGCGATCTAGAGACTTGCAAGAAGTTGATAGATTTAGCGGCTGATGCGGGATGTGATGCCGTCAAGTTTCAGAAGCGCGAGATTGACACTGTATATACGCCAGAGTATTTGGCGTCCCATCGGCAGAGTCCGTGGGGAACAACCCAGCGCGCCCAAAAAGAAGGCCTCGAATTTGGCAAAGCAGAATATGATGAAATTGATAGATATTGTAAAGAGAGGGGAATTTTATGGAGTGCATCCGCCTGGGATGTCGAGAGTCAGAAGTTTCTACAGCTTTACAACCTGCCTTTTAATAAGGTGGCATCAGCAATGCTTACACATACGGAGTTATTGCAAATTATTGCGTCTGAAAAGAAGCATACGTTTATCTCAACAGGAATGTCAACCACACAAGACATTGATAATGTGATAGAGATTTTTGAAGCTGCAGAATGCCCTTTTACTCTCTTTCATTGTGTTTCTACTTATCCTTGCAAAGATGAGGATTGCAACATAAATTTGATTAAGACTTTGCGGGATAATTACGATGTACCAATTGGCTATAGTGGCCATGAAAGCGGCATTCTTCCTTCTTTACTGGCTGTTGCTATGGGTGCTTGCGCACTAGAGAGACACATCACTTTAGATAAAACGATGTATGGTTCCGACCAATCGGCTTCGATCGAGAAAGATGCATTGGTGCGACTGATTCAGGAATCTCGCAAGGTTACAAACACTTTGGGAACTGGGCAGAAGGAATTTTTGCAACATGAAGTTCCGGTTGCAAAGAAACTGAGATATTTTGAGGGGGGCAAGAAGGTTGCCGGCAACTAAAATTAAAATTGTTCCCAAGGGCTGGGGACACGAGAAGTGGATTGTTAACAAAGAAGAATACTGTGGCAAACTTTTATTTTTTGATGAAGGAAAGCGCTGTTCGTGGCATTATCATAAAATAAAAGATGAGGTATTCTACTTACAGTCAGGAAAGATGATTGTTAAGTATTCGATGTCTGACAACATCGAAGAAGCTGTTGAATTAGAACTGCATGCGGGTGAATCGTTTCATGTGCCAATTGGCCTGAGACACCAGATGATAGCTCTGGAAGAGTCAGAATTATTTGAGTTTTCTACTCAGCATTTTGATGAAGATAGTCATCGCATTATTAAAGGAGACTAATCAGCATGGATTATTACGACAATAAATCCATAACTATCGAGGTCACCAATAAGTGTTCAGCTGCTTGTATTATGTGCCCTCGCGAAAAAATGATTCAAGATCTTGAGAGCATGACTTTTGAAGTGTGGAAGAAATTGATAGACGACTGTCACTCTCTGGGTATCGAACTTCTAGATTTATGTGGTTATGGGGACGTTTTTTTGGACAAAGGGTTGTTCGAGAAAATAGAATATGCCAAAAAAGTCAACCCGGCTTTTAAG
>Ga0208790_1000186_pt1 | contig 33120 bp, 46 predicted proteins | sample 10_taG_FD_184083 | JGI IMG/M metagenome (GOLD analysis project Ga0208790, IMG submission 184083) | Marine viral communities from the Subarctic Pacific Ocean - 10_ETSP_OMZ_AT15264 metaG (SPAdes) (version 2) | ecosystem: Environmental > Aquatic > Marine > Oceanic | place: Pacific Ocean | collected... | reverse complement strand
AACTAAACTTGAATTATTTATAGACGGAGAGAACTGTACAAAAGATCACGCTTCTTCGACCCAAGCCTACATTGATGATCTTCTAAATATTAATTATAAGATCTTGTTATCCTCCATGTTCTTCGGACAGTCCAACACTCTTAATTTTCTGGACGCAGACTCCAATGATAAAAGGATCATACTTAGAAATTTTCTTAATCTAGAAGAAATTTTTAGTCTCAGGGACAAGATAAAATCTCATAAATCTGTATATTGGGGAGATCTAAAGGTACAGGACTCTCTAATTAAAGAGTTTGAAAAATCTAAGTCTTCTTTGGAGGGAGATCTTTCTAAAATTAATAGCGAGAATAATCAGTACTTAGCGGAGTATGAACAGTACTTGGATATATCTTTAGATGATATTTTAGGAACCGAACGTGCTATATCTGATGCTAACAGAAAAAAAGCAACCTTACTTTCTGATATTAATAGAGAAATTAGAAGTTTGGATGACCTGCTGGCTCAGGCAAAGAATAACAAGTGTAAGGGATGTGGACAAAAACTTCCCCAAACCTATTGGGATAGGAACAAGAAAAATATAGAAGATAAGAGAGAAAATATAAAGATTCTTAAGGAAAGAAGGGATAGTGTCTCAATTCCTGAGCCTTACCCCATAACGTCTATGGACTACTCTTCTGTTTTGGAATTGAAAGAACTCGTACTCCAGAAAAGCTCTTTTGAAACACAAATAGAGAGTTTAGCTGAGAAGATAGCAGACGCACAAAATAAGAAAATTGAATCTAATAAAAAATACGAGATTATGCGCTTTTGGGAGAAGGCTTTTTCTGAACAAGGCATCATAAAGTACATAATACGCAACGTATTGTCCTTCTTTAATGATAAGATAAATTATTATCTATCGTTTCTAACTAATCAGGGATATTATTTAGAATTTAATGAAGAATTGTCCGAAAAAATTATGGTTTCAGAAGAAGAAGTTCATTATATATCTTTGTCTGGTGGTGAAAAAAGAAAGATTAATTTATGCGTACTTTTAGCCCTAAGAGATCTTCTTTCTTTTACCGATAAAAATCAGTTAGACATCATCTTCTTTGACGAGGTAGCAGAAAATCTCGACGAAGGGGGTATTTATGGTCTTTATGCCTTATTGAAGGAAATAAAGAAAACTAAAAATATATTTGTTATCACCCATAACAAACATTTGAAAACCTTACTGGATTCGTCCCCAAGGATCACTATAATCAAGGACCAAGGAGAATCTAAAATAATGAGAAAGGTCCGACATGGCGATTGCAAAGCTCAGTGAACTAGGTCAAGAAATATTTGAAACGAGATACGCATATCCAGGAGAGAAGAGCTGGGGAGAACGTGCCAAAATTATAGCTCGTACCATTGCAAGCGCAGAGAAAGACGCAGACAAGGAAAAGGTAGAAAAGAAGTTTTATGAAGCTATTTCCTCTGGGGACTTAATTCCAGGCGGTAGAATCATTTATGGTTCTGGAAGAAATAAAGGATCACAAAATCTTTTAAACTGCTTCGTCATAGTTCCAGAGGACTCAGTTGATTCTATCGGTAAAACAATACAAGATATGTATAAAATTTCTTGTGCTGGCGGGGGCGTTGGTTTTAATGTCTCTAAGATTCGTCCACGAGGAGATGACATTGGGAGCGTTGCAAACTCAGCTCCAGGAGCTGTCTCTGTTCTCAAAATGATTAATGAGGTTGGGGAGCATGTTAGAGCGGGTAAGAACAGACGCACTGCCTTGATGGGCATCCTAAATATTTCCCACCCTGACCTCATTGAATTTCTTCATGTTAAGCTAGATAGAGGGGAGTTAAATAATTTTAATATCTCTGTAGCCATTACCAATAGATTTCTTGAGGCGGTGGAGTTAGATGAAGATTGGTTCTTTTCTTTTAATAATAAAGAGTACCACACATACGATATCCTTAGACATGAAAAAGGAGACGAAGAAGCGGCTGAAGTAATTAAGGTGTCGGGGTTAGACCGAGATGATGCTCTCGATAGGGCCGAAAACTTCTACAAAGTAGATTGGAGGGATACGTTTGAGGCTATTGGGCAGAATGACATTAAAGCATCGGAACTTTGGGATCTTATTTGGAAGAACTCTGTGGAATCTGGCGATCCTGGCGTTTATAATATTGATCTCGCTAATAAGTATACCAATGTATCTTATTTTGAAACGCTAGATGCCACTAATCCCTGCGGAGAGATTTCTCTACCCTCGTATGGGAATTGTTGCTTAGGAAATATTAATCTATCTAATATGTACGACGAAGATATTGGGGGCGTAGACTGGAAAAGACTCGCCAGATCTGTTAGGACGGGCGTTAGATTTCTAGATAATGTTTTAACTATTAATACTTTTCCCACTGAGGACTGTAAGCTGGTAGGTCACAGATCAAGACGGGTCGGCTTGGGTGTCATGGGTCTTCATTATCTTTTAATTAAACTTGGGATAAAGTATGGGAGTGAGAAATGCTTGGAGTTCTTGGATAGGCTTTTCTCCACAATCAGAGACGAGGCATACAAGCAATCCATATATCTAGCACGAGATAAAGCCCCATTCCCAGAGTTCGAGTACAAGAAGTATTTATCTGAAGAGTATTCACGAAATCTTCCTGCTAGAATTAGAATGCTTATTAAGAGATATGGAATTAGAAACGCAGTGCTACTTACGATTCCCCCTACTGGTACAATTTCTATGCTTATGGGGGTATCTAGTGGAATTGAACCCATTTTTTCTGCTATGTATCATAGGAGGTGGAGACATAATAATATTTGGAAAGATAAGTTAGTAGTAGATCCCCTATTTAACCAATACTACAGAGAGAAGCGAGATCTAACTAATTTCGTTGGAGCCTATGACGTTTCTCCCGAGGACCATATCAAGGTTCAGGCTACTATACAACGGTATATCGACAGTTGTATAAGTAAAACTATTAATTTACCTAATACGGCTACTACTGAGGATGTTAAAACTTTTGCTTTGGATTATGCTCCATATCTTAAGGGATTAACCGTTTATAGAGCTGGGAGTTATGGGGAAGAACCTTTAGTTTCTATTCCTCTAACTGATGAAAACATAGCTAAATATATGGTAGAAGAGGACGACAGAGAACAAGTAAATCAATCAGGTGATTCTTGTTCTCTGGCAGGAGGTGAATGTGGGTAAGGATAAAGAAAAGGATGAGGAGTATAGTAGTGAAAAGGAACAGCGGCGACCTCTACCAAAAGAGGGGGAGGAATAATTATGCCTATTTATACATGGTCGTGTGATAACTGTGAGGTTTACTGGGAGCGTGAGTGTAAAATGGGGAAAGCCCCCAAAAGAACCAAATGCCCAGAGTGTAAAAAGCTGGGCTATAGGGAATTTCATGCCCCAGCCTTAAGGTTTGTGGGGGCTGGTTTTTACTGTAATGATTATGGTAAAAACACTATTTCTCATGCTAGCGCAAAGGGAGCGTGTGATGAATTTATTGAGGGAGCAAAAGAGTCCTCAAAGAAAAGAATGGAAACGGGCTTCCAGAATTACAAGGTGTATACTCCTGATTTAGAGGTTTTAGAGGCGAAGGGTGAAATTAAGAAAAGAGGAGGAGAGGATAAAGAATCCATAATACACGACAACGCATCTAAATACAGAGAGGTTGCTAAAACAATATATAAACATTCAGATATAGACCCTGCAAAACAGAAAAAAACCAACGTAGATTTAATGACAACCCCCGACAAAAAAGGATTTGAATAATGTACCCATTCTCCTCTAATGTACAAAGAGGCATAATTTATTTATTAAAAAGTGACCATGATTTCTTCACCCAGATCTCCTCGTTGGTTAAGTCGGAATACTTTGAATACCCCACCCATGCTCGGATCTATGAGGCAGTTGTCACTCATTATGATGAGTATTTATCCATTCCAACAGACGATTTTATCGTAGAAGATATTAGGAAAGATATAGGCGAAGAAGGCAGAATCTCCGATTTCTCAGAGGAGTTGGAGGACATAAATGCTATAGATCCCGAGTCCGTAAACAATAAGGAATATATTTTAGATCTTATTGAAGATTTTGCTAAAAAGGAAGCTCTTAAAGGAGCCATTAAGAATAGTATTCTGCATCTTAAAAGTGAGAACTATGGTGCCATTGAGAGCAACATTAGGGAAGCTCTTACTGTCTCAAGAGAAGTAGATGTGGGACAAAACTATTTTAGTGATATAGCAGATAGATTTAAGAGGCTGTACGAGTTGTCCGAGGACCAAAAGGACTTGTTTAAGACTATGATTCCAACTCTTAACCAAGCCATAGAAGGAGGTCTCCAGAGAAAAGAGATTGGGATGGTGGTAGCACCTCCTGGGGTGGGTAAAAGTCTTTACTTGGCTAACCAATGTGTTCAATCATTAATGGAAAATAGAAAGGTTTTATATATTTCTCTTGAAATGAGTGAAGACAGAGTAGCCCAAAGGCTGGACTCAATAGCATCTCTTATCCCCCAAAGAATAATGAAAACTAATCCTACTTCTCTTTTGAAGGTAAAGGAGAGGTTAAATCTTTTTAAGGAGAAGTTTTCTAATGGAGACTTAGTTATTAAGGAACTTCCTGCGGGAGTAACCAATGTTTCTAATATTAGATCTCTTTTAAATATACTTAGAAACCATGAAAACTTCATCCCAGATGTGATCATAGTAGATTATATTGGTCTTCTTAAAATATCAGATAAAAATATGGCGAAGTACGAAGCAATGGAACAAACAGTGACAGATCTTCGAGGTTTAGCTCAGGAGCATAGTTGCGTGGTCTGGACAGCTACCCAAACAAACCGCCAAGGACGAAATGTCAGATTAATTACGGACTCAGAGTTAGGAGACTCCTACGGTCAGATAAGACCTGTAGATCTTGCTGTGTCCCTAAATCAGAATAGAGAAGAGTATGACGAGGGGATGATGCGTTTATATGCTATGAAAGTTAGAAACGGAAGAGCATTTTTTACGGTTCCCCTCAACGTAAACTATAGTACGCTTAGAATTGAAGAGGGCGAAGAGGATGACGCAGAAGAAGAAATGTAATTTATTAAAAAAGATAGATGGCCTCTACTTTAACGCAGGGTACCGTAAATTTAAGATAACTGTTAAAGATCATCTGGCAGATACTGGTTGTGCTTGCTGGGGGGTTACTGATTTTGATGATTGTACTATTTTTCTTCAATCAACTGCAAACACAGAGACAGCGATAGAGACGGTGCTTCACGAAATAACACATGTTCTTCTGGAAGTATGTGGGTTTGGTGGACACGAGAAAGGAGAGTTAGGAGATAACTGTCCCGAAGGGTATATACCTAACGCAAGCAATGAGTTTTTAACATTGGGCGTTAGTAGAGGGCTTATGTCAGCTCTTGCTTTAAACAAAGAATTATTCGAGCTAATTTTAGAAAGGAAAGAATAACATGAGTTTTATGTCAGTAGATGGTACGAGAAGTGCCACAAAACATGCGGGAGTCCCTGCTGTAGAAACAGCTACATTTAGTTACACCGCTGGGGTTACGGGAGCAACCACGATTGTTAGCTCCCCAGGAGATGGGAGAAAAATTAAACTTCTTTCTTACACTATCTCATTAGGGGACCATGGCACAGCAGAGTTAGCCTCTTCTTCTACAACAATAGTAGCAGGAACATCTCTTACTGGACTTATAACAGCGGACACCAACGCAGCGGCCCCTTTTACTCAGACAGGTTCCCCAATTACGGGAATAGGTACTTGTGTGGTGGGACATAATTTGGTCGTTTCTGGGGCCACTGCGTTAGGCGCAGGTAATGTAACCTACAGTTTAGTTCCGTGATGAAAAAATTAAAGATTTTGTTTGCACTTTTGTTAACTTCGATTATAATGAGTGGGTGCAATGTCACGATTAAACCCGTGAGAAGGCACCAACCAGTACGGATATACACGGTTCCAACAGGTACTGTGTGTTATCCTGTAGTACCTGTTCACCACCATCATTATATTCGGAGACATTGATGCATAACTTAATAGAGGCGTATGAAGTTTTTACTTGGGAAAACTTTACGTTTATCGGAAAACAACTCAGTAAGGTTGATAAGGACAACCTTAGTGGTGAGCTTATGGGGCACCCTGCTGTGTTCCAGCAATGCATGGCCCTTCTTGCCCTTTCAAAAAAGGAGCTTGATGAAGCCAATCACGAACTTACCTACTTAGGCTCCTTCCTTAGAAAGGAAAGTAAAGAAAATACTAAAATAAAATTAACAGCGAAAGATTTGGATGACATTGTATTCACTGATAGTGAATATAGAGAAATGGAAAGAAAGGTTACTGAAGCTACCCATAAGTACCTAATGGTAAAGGGCTTAGTAACTTCATTAGAACATAAGAAGGACATTTTAGTCCAACTATCCGCAAATAATAGATCAGAAACCAAACTTTATAGTTAAATCCTACTTAAACTCGACTATAACATATAAATAACTTTTAACAGGAGAAATAACATGTCAATCGACCTCGAAGCAATCAGGCGCAAACACGCTGAGATCTCAAACCCCAGCCAAGGAGGAGACTCCTCCTTTTTAGACAACTTCCTTCAGATTCAGGAGGGGAACAATGTTGTTCGCATCCTTCCAGGAAAGGACGAGGATACCCCTTTTTACGCTGAAACTAAGATTCATCGAGTAACAGCCAACGATAACAAAATAAGAAACGTACACTGTAGAAAGATCCATGGGGAAAAATGCCCCCTTTGCGATCTTTACTTTAGTCTGTGGAAGACGGGGGTTACTGATGATGAGACCCTTGCTCGACAGATTAAGCCTCGTTCCCGCTACTACATGAATGTTGTAGATAGGGAATCAGCGAAGGTTAAGATCCTTTCTGTTGGGATCATGTTGTTCCAAAAGATTCTTAATACTATTCTGGACGAAGATTATGGTGACATTACAGACCTCTCTGTTGGACACGATTTTAAGATTATCAAGATCATGGAAGGGCAATGGCCTAAGTATGATCAATCTCAACCTCGTCCAAAATCATCGGAAGCAGGTAAATCATCAGAAATAGCAGAGTGGATGGATTCTCTTCATGATGTTCACGGACTTGTGAAGCTTGAAGAATATGATGATGTAGTAAATATTGTAGACGAAATTACTCCCCCGTCTTTGAGGGGAACGGCGTATACAGATACGCCTAATGTTGAGGGTTCTGATGACGAATTCCTCAACAAGATGCAAAGCTAGGAGATTAGTATGTATTTTGCAAGTATTTGGGAAAATTTAGCACTGAGCGAAGCAGTGTGGGGTATTGTAGGCACGGGTCTTGTTTGGTGCCTAGGATTATTTTATAGTTGGTTACGAAAACAAGGAATTGAGAATGTGGCTATCGACGCTCTTCGGGATGGGATTGCCCAGACTGGTGATGAGTTTGTAGCTTTCCGTAAAAGAGCAGCCGCAGATGGCAAGCTCACTGAAGAAGAACGAGAAGAAGCAAAGCAGCTTGCTATTAGTAACGCCCTTGCAATGGCAAAGGGACCAGCGTATAAGCTTTTGGTGAGTTGGGGTATGCCCAAGCTTCAAGGTCTCGTGGCTCGAATAGTTCAAGGAGATAAGAAATGAAGAAGTTTTTGATTGTTAGTCTTATGTTTACTATGCTCAGTCTTGGAGCGTGTGCAGGTATTGGACCCATTGTGGTTGTAGAAGCCGTAGATGATATGGTTGTAGATATTATTCCTGGAGACGCAGCTCCCCAGTTTAATATGCCCTTTTTAGGGGATCTCCATACACATGAATGGTCATGGGCAGACTTTAATATTGTCTTGCCTTGGACTTGGTTTAATGTTGGTCCCGCTATAACAGACAGCAGTGAGGATTAGAATGTGGCGTGGCTCATTGATCTTATCTCGTCTTTATTCAAAGCTATTATACCTACTGTCGTCGCTCAAATCGAAGCTCCCGACACGGGGAAAAAGGCTGATGCTGCTGATCCTATTCTCAGCAAGTCTTTGCATGATAGGGTGCGGAAGCACGAGAGCGATATTCGTGGAGTCGGGATCAATCGCAAGGATTGGACCAGACGTTGAGGGAAAAATTTATGTAAAAGTAGATGGACAGTGGGTTCTAACAGACAAAAACGTAGCTATCCCCGAAGGCTATTATATTGTTCCTCCTAAAAATTTAGACCCATAGAAATTAGTACAACCTTAATTGACCCCATCTATAATAAGGAGGTAGTTTTAAACTACCTCCTTTTTTTATTAGAGAAACAAATGAACAAACTTAAAATCCTTGGTGTTTATGCAAACGAAGGAGGATGTGCTTACTATCGTCTTATCATGCCATTACAAAAACTAGCCCAACTATACCCAGACAAAGTTGAAGTTAAGCTTGTTCAAAATCCCCTACAACTAAATATGGAAACAGGAGAGATGCCAACAGATGATGCACCTTATCCTGATATAGATTGGGCCGATATAGTTCTTATAAATAATATTTCTAACTTTGGTGGCCCCTACACAGCGAGAGTTATAGGAATCTCAAAGCAGAGAGGTAAGTTTGTTCATTTTGATACCGATGATCTCCTTACCGAGTTGTACGAAGGACATAGATTAAAACAAACCTATGAAGAAAAGAATTTATATGAAATAACTAAATGGATGTATTTCAATGCTGACCTCGTTACTGTGACGCAGAAGAAATTTGCTGAGAGAGTTAAGTCTTTTGTAGGAGGAGTTCTCGCAGTTATAAAAAATTCTATTGATTATACTCTTCCTTGTTGGAACATGCAACGAGTAAAGATAAAGGGAGTAAGTAGGGTAGGATGGGCAGGTGGGATTCATCATGAGGAAGACGTTAAAGAGTTTGCTGGGGTACCGTGGTCGGTGAATCAAAAGGTAGGAAAAGAAAAGGTACAGTGGGATTTTTATGGCGCACCTGCACCTCAAGAGAAGGGCAAAGCCAAAGAATGGCAGAACGAGGTGTGGGATAACTATAAAAGGATACTCCTTGGGGGGTTTAAGAAAGCAAATAATTGGTCTATAGGACAAGCTCTTCCCCCAGATAGATATGGCAGTATGTATGCCAACATGGAGTTAGCAATAGCACCACTTCAGATGAATGCGTTTAATGATAGTAAGAGTGAGATTAAGGTAGCTGAGTGTGGGAGATATAAAGTACCCTTGATAGCCTCCAATGTAGGATGTTATGATGAAACTATAGTTAACGGGGAGACAGGGTATTTAATAGATCCCGATGCCCCAAGAAGCCAGTGGGTTAAGATCCTCTCGAAATGTATAAAAAACCCCAAGCACGTTGAGACGATGGGCCGTAATCTACGTCAAATAACGGACGAATACTTCGACATCAATAAGGTGGCAAAGCACAGACTGGAGCTGTATGAGCAGTGCTTTAAGCTCCTGAGTGAGAGGCACAAGGAAGCAACCTATAACAAGGAGTGGTCGTTCAGTGGGAATGGTTAGGATATTATCTGGTTGGTCCAACCCTGGTGGCTCAACCGTTGCGTTCATTAATCTAACTAATTTGCTAAATAAGGCGGGCATTGATGCTATATTCTATGGCCCACATAACTGGCATTTGGATAAGTGCAGATCTGCGAACACCTCTAGATTAGATATAACAGATGAAGAAGATACTCTCATAGCTCACTTTGTTCCCCTAAAAGAAGAAAAAATTCCAATAAAGAAGGTGATCTTCTCTTGCCACGAAACAATATTATTTCCTCTTAAAGAGAAACCCCTTCAATCTGTGGACACTATACACTTTGTCTCCGAGTGGCAAAGAGATTGGCAGGATGTTGATACTCCCTCTGTTGTTATTCCTAATATTGTCGATAAATGTGAGAGAAAAGGTTCACATAAACGAGGGGCTGTGGGTATAATAGGAAGCATTGACAGCCACAAGCAGACGGCCTTGGCAATTCAAGCTGCCTTGGATTCTGAGCCGAAAGGCACCCGAATCCTTATTTTTGGGAGCGTAACCGATGAAGATTATTACCAAGAACAGGTTAGATCTTTAATAAAGAATAATACGAGGGTTAAGATAGTAGGGAAGTATGACGATAAAACAGTTATGTATAACATGATTGATGCTGTTTATCATGCAAGTAGGGCTGAGACTTATGGGTTAGTTAGGCATGAGTGCGAACAGCATGGAATTCCCTTTAACGACCTGTTTGGATCTTCTAAACATTCAGAGTATTGGGAAGAAGATAGGATATTAGAATCATGGAAAACACTTTTAGAATTATAACTCCTGTCTATAACGCTGAGAAGTGGATAGGTAAGTGCATTCAATCAGTTAAAGATCAAACGCATACTAACTTTACTCAGGTTATAGTAGATGATAATTCTATGGATGCCACAGTTGAAAAGGCTGAGAAGGCTATTTGCGGTGACGAACGATTTAAGATAATTAAAAATGATAAAAGAATAGGGGTTCCCTTAAATCATAAAAAGGGAGTAGAAAATTCGGAGGCAGACAGCGAAGATATAATTGTTCAGTTAGATGGAGATGATTGGTTTATAAATGAACATGCGTTATCCAAAGTAGATAAGGTTTACGAAGATACAGAATGTTGGTTAACCTACGGAAGTTATAGCTCTACCACAGGAGGTGAATGTATAGCCAGAGAGTACACAGGTAGCCCACGCCAAGCGGTTATAGATGGATGGCCCTTCTCTCACCTAAGAACCTTTAAAAGACATTTATGGGATTTGATAGAAGATCATAATTTTAGGGATAAGGAAGGTAATTTTTATACAGCAGCAGCAGATGTAGTTATTTTTGTTCCTATATTAGAAAAAATTGGGTATTCTAAAGTAGAGTTTATTGAAGATATTCTTTTAGTTTATAATTTATCCCATATGAACAACGAACACAAACAAAATTTAAGTGAACAAGTGAGGACTGCTTTGGATGTTATCAGTAAATAAAACTATTTGTTTTATTACTCCACCTTCTCCCTTTTTACTGGATGAACGAGTTTTTCTTCATATAGGTATTCTAAAAGTAGCAGCGGCTTTAGAGGAGAGGGGATATTTTGTTGATTTTCTAGATTTAGCTGGGGTAAAGAATTGTGAAGAAGTATTGGATACTTATTTAAATCAAAATCCATTTATTAAAACTTTTGGTCTAACAGCAACCACCCCTCAAATACCTTTTGCTTTTAAGATAGCTAATAATATACGAGAACTTGCCCCAGAGTCTAAAATTATCTTAGGAGGTCCCCATCCCTCCCTTATGAACTCTGCTGCAAAGAAAGAAAAGTTTTCTGGAAGAGCCACACGGGATATTGGAGCGTTGTTAGATACTTTCGATGTTCTGGTTGCTGGGGATGGGGAGAAAGCTATTTTTGAAGCTCTTGACACTGATAGGGGTATAGTGGATGCTGATGTTCCCAAGGGCGGGTTATTTCTTACTAATGATGAGTTAGAGGATCTTCCTCTTCCTGCACGGCATTTAGTGGATATGGACTCTTATCATTACAGTATCGAGGGAGCTAAAGCTACGAGTTTAATTTGTCAATTAGGATGTCCTTTTAAGTGTACCTTTTGTGGTGGTAGAAATTCTCCTTTCTTAAGAAAAATTCGTACTCGATCATCTGATTCTGTGGTGGATGAAGTTCGTCATCTATATGATACTTATGGATTTACTGGTTTTATGTTTTATGATGATGAGTTGAATGTAAATAAAGAGTGGGAATCTCTTTTAGAGAAGTTGATTGCCTTACAAAAAGAAGTTAATGAACAGTTCATGTTTAGAGGATTTGTAAAGGCTGAATTATTCACCCAGAGACAAGCGGACCTAATGTATGCAGCAGGATTCCGATGGCTTTTAACTGGATTTGAGTCTGGTGACGAGAGTATCCTGACCAACATAGAGAAGAATGCTGATGTAGCTGCCAACACTAAGTGTGTACAGTACGCTAAGAATGCTGGATTAAAAGTGAAAGCTCTCATGTCCATCGGCCATGCGGGAGAGAGTAAGGAAACTATAGAGAATACGAAGAATTGGTTACTTGAAAACGAACCAGAAGATTTTGATTGCACCATCATAACTACTTACCCAGGTTCCCCTTACTTTGATGAAGCTATTAAAGAGAAAGATTATTATGTATACACTCAACCCCGCACGGGGGATAAATTGTACCAAAAGGATTTGAATTATTTAGAGGAACCCGACTATTATAAGGGAGATCCAGATGGTGGGTATAAATCTTATGTTTGGACTGATCATATTTCTGCTAATGATTTAGTAATAGAAAGAGAGAAGTTGGAAGCCGAGGTTAGAGACACACTAAACATTCCTTTTAATCCTGCTGGTGGGTTTGTAAAGTTTGAGCATAGCATGGGTCAAGGGGATCTCCCGAGAAGTATTTTAAGGAGAAGTAAATAAAAATGGAAACAATTTATTTAGTAATTCCTAGATGGTTCTATCCTCAAAATTTGGGAGATTCTGTACATTGGTCTTTTGCTCCCACTCTCCTAAAGAAAGAGTACCCCGACTCAAAACTGGTAGTTATTACTGTAGGTGAGTTAGTTGATATTATGAGGGATAACCCCTTAGTGGATGAGATAGCCAATCCCAATGAAAATTTAATTGGTACTTATGATTTTTGGAAGCAAGAGGCCAATAACGGCAGGAAGAATCTACCAGAAAATATGTTTGTTCTTTTTGCGGAGCGTCACCCGCGCTGCTGGGACTACTGGAATGATAACTTTGATTATCTTTACAAACATCCTACTGCAAATTTACTATATTTGAATTCCGTGCTCCAGTTAGGGTTAGAGAAATATCTACACGATGGTACTGATCTTTTTCCAAAAATATTTATAGAGAAGCCTCCAGTAGAGGAGAAGACTTTAGCCATTGTACCCGCACAGAAAATCACTCCGACCAATCCTACGGCCCATCCAGGCTGCGATGGAAAAGGATTCAGATTTAATGGAGATCAGGGAGGGTCGTGGAGAGAGTTCGTAGATGAGATTAAACGACTTGATCCTGATATTAAGATTATGGAGTTCTCAAAAGATTTCTTAAACTTTGGGGATGTCCATGTGGGTCATATGCCGTGGAAAGATCTTGCCTACGAAGCTGCAAAGCCGAGAGTTACGGTGTTGGCTGATGGGGGGATGCACCATATATTTAATTCTCAGGATAAGGATATAGTCTTATTGGCTGCTCAAACTATAAACAAATTATATCACTACGCTAGTAAAAATACTACTCTATATTGGGACCTTCATTCCAAATGCACCCTACGTTGTGGGGAGCAGATGAAGAAGCTTAGAGGATGGGAAGATTTATCCGCTACTTGTGACACCTCGTGCGAAACTGTTGACCCAGTTAAACTAGCTCAATATACTTACAGGGACTTTTTTCATGAAAAATAATATTATAATTTTAGGCGCAGACCATAACGGAGTGTCACAAAAACTATCAATATCCGATAGCCTAAAATCAAAGGGGTTCACCGTAATTGATCTGGGTCCGCATGACACTCTGAAAAGCGTGGATTACGCGGACTATGCTAAACAGCTTAGTCAGATCATAAACAGTAATTCTTCTTTTAGAGGAATACTTTTATGTGGTACAGGTGTTGGCATGAGTATTGCTGCTAATCGGTATGAGGGTGTTAGGGCGGCGTTAGTTCACAATATAGATACTGCGGCCAAATGTAGAGAGCATAATGATTCTAATATTCTCTGTTTAGGTAGCTGGTCTAATTCTTATGATACAAATCAGGAAATCGTTGATATATGGTTGAATGAGTCCTTTGGGGAGGGAAGGCATAATAAACGGTTGTCAAAATTAGATAACTCCCCCCAAAAAATAATATTTACTAACGGAGTTTTTGATATTCTCCATACTGGGCATCTAGAGCTACTGCAATTTTCTAAAAGGTTAGGGGGTAGGTTAGTAGTAGCCATTAACAGTGATAAATCAGTACGAAAGTTAAAAGGAAAAACTAGACCTATTAATAACGAAGATAATAGAAAGAAACTTTTAGAATCATTAATTGAAGTTGATGAGGTTATTATTTTTGATGGTAATTTAAAAGAGGTTCGTAATAAAATTTCTCCCAATATTGTTGTGAAGGGAGGAGAATGGAGTGCCGACGAAGTTCGCCATCGTGACAATATTCCTGAGGATGTTCAAGTTAATATTTTTCCTCTAGTACAGAACTATTCTACCACTGACACAATTCGTAAAATACAACGGTTGGATACTTTGGAGAATGGGCTCTATGAGCATCCCGATAATGAATTTTAAGAATAAAAATATTTTAGTTATCGGGGATAGTATCATTGATGAGACTATTATTGGCGAAGCTGTGGGGGTCTCTTTGGAATCCCCAACTCTAAAGCTGAAAGAAGTTGAGAGATCCGTAAGTTTGGGGGGAGCCGCTAATGTGGTCGAGAATATACTAGCCTTGGGAGCTTCTTGTAGGTTTCTTACTCCTCTAGGAAATGATAGTTACAAAAGGTATTTTACAGAGTGGAAAAAAAGTAGCGATAAGTTTTGGTTTTCTCCCCTTTTGGTGGATACAGATAATAATGTTAAAACTAGAATTTGGTCCACTAAAGGAGAAGAACGGTATAAATATCTTCAAATAAATAAAACTAGTTCTACACCTTATTCTCACCGTATTCCAACGATAGAGCATCACATGAAAAATATAGATTCTGTAGTTCTTGTTGATTATGGATTAGGTATGTTTGGGGAAGTTGATTATATTATTGAGACTGCTCATACTTATGGTATCCCCGTCATATCTAGCTCACAGATGTCGGATAGAAAAAATAGATATTTGTTATTTGAAAATTCTGATTATATGTGCATGAATAAGGAGGAATCTGAGGGATACGGAAAATCTTTTGTGGGGTGTACCACTTTGGGAGCGGAGGGGTGTTCATTCTCTGATTTTAATACAGAGATATCCCATGCAGGGTACAAGGCTAAGTGCGTTGACCCTTGCGGAGCAGGGGATGCCTTTCTTGCTGCCTTTTCTTTATGTATTGTATCCCACCTGTCAATAATAGAAGCATTGGCTTTTTGTAACGCATGGGCTGCACTATCAACTACTAACATAGGAACCAGAACCCCTAATATGGGAGATTTAAATGAGTTTCTATCTAAAAATCACGGAGGAACGAAGTAGCATGGACAATAATACTGAAATATCTTACGGTATTCAAATTTTACCTCCTGTATGCAAACCACTGAAAAGTATAAAAAAATACTGGGGGGAGATGCACACTATTTTTGAGGGCGATAATTATACGGTAAAACGTATTTTTATGAGGGCAAATACACAAAGCAGCTTAGAGTATCATGTTAAGAAGGAAGAATCTTATTACATTGAAAAGGGTAGGCTTAAGGTAGGGCTACGGGTTGGGAGAGCAGAAAATAAGTCTGTTATTTTAAACGAGGGAGACATCTTTCATATCCCAGTGGGGTTGATGCACATGAGAATTGCAGAAGAAGATGTAATAATTATTGAAGTTTCTACAAAGGATGATGATTCGGATTCACATCTGGTTGAAGATGGAAGAAAGTATAGGCATATAGAAAAATGAAGTTATTTATAGATACCGCTAATTTAAATGATATAGAAAATTCGTTAAGCACAGGTGCTGTTGAAGGAGTAACCACTAATCCCTCTCTTTTATCGAAGGAACCGAAGGAGAATTTTATCAAGCACATAAAGAAGATTGTTTCTTTGTGTAAGGAGATCAAAAGGGTCCCTTTAAGTGTAGAAGTGTTTGCCGAAACCCCCTCTGAAATGTATGAACAGGCTTTTTCTATCTATAAGGAAAGCGACTATACAAACGTAAATATAAAAATTCCTGTAGGGTACGAGGAGTTAAAAATTATAAATAAGCTCAGTTCCTCTGGGGTAGCTGTCAATTGTACTTGTTGCTTCACGGCAACTCAGATGGAGATGGCTGCTTTGTCTGGAGCTAGGTATGTATCCTTATTCTATAATCGTCTTTTAGATTGCGGAGGAGATCCTATTGAGGTTATTAAGAAGGTACGTCAATTTATAGAAACCAACGAACTTAACTGTGAGATTATTTCTGGGAGCATTAGAAGCGCAAAGGACGTATCCGATGCGTGGGATGCTGGTTCCCATATTGTAACCGCTGGATTTTCTGTGATAAGGAAAATGATGATTCACCCGTCTACCGATACGTCTGTGGAAGAGTTTCTAAACGATTTTAGAGAATGGATAAAATGATTTACTTTGTGGATATTGATGGTACTATTTGTAGTGACACAAAGGGTAAGTACGAAGAGTGTTATCCTTTTTTAAGTAAGATAAATAAAATTAATGAATTATATGAAGAAGGGCACACTATTATTTACTGGACAGCAAGAGGCATGACCAGAGCCAAAGGTAATATACATAAAGCTTATGAATTATGCTATGACGTAACTCGTGATCAATTGAAGAAGTGGGGAGCTAAGTATCATGAGTTACGCATGGGGAAACCTTACTATGATGTATTCTTTGAAGATAAATGTGTTGAGTTATAAGGAACTTTCTTATGAAAAAAGCTATTTTTAATTTATGTATTGGAGGAGTTAGACCCCACTGGCAAAAATGTTTACAATCACAACACTCTTATTGTGAAAAGTACGACATCCAGCACTTCATATCCCAGCAGATGATTACTGGGTGGCCTTACGGACCCAATCCCACCGCTAACTTTTTCTTTGAGAAGCTACAGATTCGTCAGCTATTTGACCAGGATTTTGACCAGGTTCTTTACTTAGACGCAGATGTTTTAATTACCCCTCATGCAAAAAATATATTTGAAGAGTATCCTGATCCTGAGAAATATTATGGCTACGATGAAAGCCAAGAGGTAGGGATAACGGGAAAAACTTTATACGGAGGAGATGAAGACGTTATGGATAGAGACCCTTACGTTAAAAGAGTTATTGAAAATTTAGACGAGCCTTTCCCTTGGAAAAAGAATGAAAGAGAGAAACATGTTTATTACAATATGGGTGTGATGCTATTCGGGAAGGATAGTAGTTCGTGGATAACGGATGAGGAAAAATTATTATCATTAAAAGATTGTGAAAATATATATGATTTTAATGATCAAACTTATTTTAATGCTTTGATTCAAAAATATAATATTCCCAATGAATCTTTAGATCATTCCTTTAATAGGATAAGTTTGGGCGAATATGATTCAGATAACCACAGATATGAAGCTAATTTTATTCATTATGCGGGACCTTGTTTGTATGGTATAGAAGGGGAATTTACCGAAGAAGGAAAAGTTAACGCAGTTTCTAAGGATTATAGTTACCTCTATGAAAATTAATTTATTTGATACTAATAATCCTTCCTGTAATCTATGGTTTAACGGATGGCAACCTTGCAATGATGTAGAATACATCCGTCCTCCTCTTTTAGAGTTTGACGGGCCAACAGTCTTTACAGACGAGCTAATACTTCATCCTGTTGTTGATCAGGTCTCCTCTAAATATAAATTTGGGCTATTTATAGAACCTAAATCCATTAAACCTGATGCTTATATGGCTTTAGCGGAGAATCCAAACTTAGTAAATAAGTTTGACGCTATATTCACTCATGATGAACGTCTTCTAAGTATCTCTTCTAAATTTAGATTGTTTCCATTCCTAGCAGGAGCATATATTTTAAAAGAAGACATAAAAATATATAATAAAAGTAAATCACTTTCTATTGTAGCGAGTGAGAAGGTGTGGGCCGAAGGGCATAGACTAAGGCATGAAGTTATAAAGCAATATGGGAATAAGATGGATTGTTATGGCCCTTTTTATAAAAATTTATATGAGGACTATAAGAATGAATCTACGGAGACATTGAAAGGAGCTTATTTGAAAGTTACTGGAAATCTTTTTAGAGCTTTCAAAGATTATAGATATGCTATGGTAATTCATAGCATTAGGTGTAAAAATTATTTTGATGAGAAACTATTAAATTGTTTTTTCACGGGAACAGTTCCCATAGTATGGAGCCCTACGAACGTGGGAGAGTTCTTCGATATAGATGGATGTTTAGAATTTTCTAATTTAGATGACCTTGAAGAAGTGTTGGATAATTTGAGCGTCGAAGACTATGATAGTAGGAGAGAAGCTATTAAAAATAATTTTGAAATTGCACATAAATACATCTCTTTTGACAGATACCTAAAGGAACAAATCGAAGTTTATACTGAGGAAAATTAAATGGAATACTCTATTTTTACTACTGGATGGAAAAGTTTATCTAATTTACAACAGTGCGTAGAGGAGGCATATGCCTCTACTCATTTACCTTCTGAGTTCTGCGTAGTGGTTAACCCTTATGGTGAGGATACTCAAAAAATTATAGAATATTGCTCTTCCGACAAGAGAATTACTCGCTATGCTATTATGTCCCAAAATATAGGGTGTGCCCGAGCATTTAATACGGGATTTAACTTATGTGAGTCTCCTTTTGTGGTAGCATTGAGTGACGATTGCCGAGTGGGTCCGTCTACTTATGAAAAGATGATTAAAGAATTTAAAGAGGAGGACGTAGGGATAGTTGGGGTAGAGATAGGAGGCCGACCAGAGCATAAAAGACCCACTCTTAAAGGATTTTTATTGGCTTATAGATTAGAAATGATTAATGATATAGGAGGGTACAACTTCTTAAACGGTCCCTTAGCAGATGAGCATGGGTTGGGATTGAAAGCTTGGGCCTGTGGATGGAGTAGTGTTGTAGCTAAGGGGTGTGAGTGGCAGCATGTGCATGATATATCTAATTTTCCTGATCAGGATCTCCCCTTTATGGGTAGAACTTTTAACGTAGCAAAGACACCTGAAATCCATGATTCTTGTATTGATCAGTGGGAACTGTATAACTCTCTCATAGTTAAGTAAATTTTATGGAACACTATACTGAAATAGAGAGAAGAAAAAAAATAAGAGATTTGGTGGATGATTTTTCGTCCGAGAAGAATTTTCTTAAATCAATTTATAATAAGCATTCTAAGGGGTTTGATCCCGAAAAAGATTATGTTTATTATTCAGGCCCGTACTGGACTGAAGAAGAATTTGTAGCTGCTATAGATTCTCTTCTTTTTGGAAAATGGGTCTCTTCAGGGGAGAAGGTAAGGAAGTTTGAGGTTAAGTTTTGTAGAGTGTTTAACCAAAAGGACGCTGTAGCTGTTAATTCAGGTAGTTCTGCAAATTTGGTTATGTTAGCGGCGGCTAAAAAACTCTTTGAGTGGGAGGACGATGCTGAAGTTATTTTATCAGTGGTAGGATTTCCCACTACATTAGCTCCCATAATTCAGAACAATTTAAAACCTATATTTTGTGACATAGAGTTGGATACTTTAAATTTTGATTTAGAGTTAGTAGAATCGGCCATCACCCCAAGGACTAAAGCTATAATCCTCTCTCCAGTGCTGGGTAATCCCGTAGATATGGATAGGTTGGTTAGGATTTGTGAGAAACGGGATATTGTGTTACTTTTAGATAACTGCGATAGCTTGGGGAGTAAGTGGAGAGGTAAACTATTGTCTGAATATGCGGTTGCTTCTTCTCATTCTTTTTATCCCGCTCACCACATTTCTACAGGAGAGGGTGGTCTAGTTTCTTCTAATAACAGTAAGTTTGTGTCTATAGCCCGAAGTTTTGCATGGTGGGGACGGGATTGCTATTGTGTGGGGGCTGCTAATTTGCTTCCTGAAGGGACTTGTTGTAATAGATTTGATAACTGGCTTCCTAATTATAATGGAATAGTGGACCATAAATATGTTTTTTCTAATATAGGATATAATCTGAAGCCTTTGGATTTACAAGGAGCTATTGGTCTAGTACAGTTAGATAAAGTGGAAGAAATAGAAGAACGCAGACGAGAGAGTAAACGCATAATTGAGTCTTCCTTCCTTAGATATGTTAAAGATATTAAAATTCCCAAAGAAATGAATGAAGCCATAACTTCTTGGTTTGGGACTCCCGTTGTGTGTAAGGATAGAGAACAAAAAAATGATTTGGTTATGTTTTTAGAGAAGAATAGAATTCAAACTAGAAACTATTTTGCTGGGAATATATTATTGCATCCTGGATACCAACATTTGGGTGATTATAAAGAGTATAAGAATGCTAACACGGTGTTAGATACTGTATTTTTTGTAGGAGCATCTCCTCATTATGACACTAAAGTATTTGAGTATATAGAAAGCGTATTAAAAAATGACTGGAAAAACTAATATAATTTCTGTTTTTGGGGGAACGGGCTTCATCGGTTCCCATTTTTGTTCCATGGATCCTGAACTAGTGTATGTGGAGCCTAAGTTAGAAACGGTTCCTTCATATGAAGATATAGTATATTTTATAAGCACGACTCATAATTATAATGTTTTGTCTGATCTTCATTTAGATGTTGATACTAACCTTACCCACCTCTTGAAAGTTCTCAATAACTGTAAAGAGGGTGATAAAGTTTTTAATTTTATAAGCTCATGGTTTGTATATGGAGAATCGGAATTGCCTGTAAGTGAGACGGCTTATTGTGATCCCAAAGGTTTTTATTCTATCACCAAGAGATGTGCTGAACAGCTTTTGATTAGTTTCTGTGAAACATTTGAAGTTCCTTATAGGATTTTACGATTAGGAAATGTTTATGGGGGGGGAGACAAGTATTCTGATAAGAAAAATGCGTTGCAATACCTTATAAATGAGCTAAAAAATAATCGTGATATACAGCTATACCATGGAGGGGAGGTTATTAGAGATTATGTTCATGTAGAGGATGTGTCAAGAGCTATAATGTATTGTGTGAAGAATTCTCCCATGAACGAGATAATAAATATAGGATCTAACTATGAACCTGTGCCGTTACATATATTAATGGAGAAAGCTAAGGCATACCTTGGTTCTACTAGTGTAATTACATCTAGGTCCCCCTCTTCGTTTCATAAAATAGTGCAAGTTAAGAATATGTGGTTAGATTCTAGTAAATTATCTGCTCTAGGATTTAAATGGAAACATGATATCTCATCAGACATGGAGGAACTATGTGATGCTGTCAATTAATTATATGGGAAGATTTGGAAATCAGCTTTTTGAGTACGCCACTTTGTATGCTACTTCTAAGAGGCTAGGGTTTTTAATATCTTCAGGAGTATGGGAGGGGGCTCATGTTTTCGATCTCCCCCCAGAGGAAGAGGCTGTTGCTTCTAAGTATAAATTTTTAGAAAAAGGATTGCACACGCCCGAGCATCAAACTTTGGGGACTGCTGAAGCAACGTATCAAGAATTATTAAATATTTCTGATGAAACTCAGCTTGAGGGATTTTTTCAAAGCGAAATATATTTTAAGGATTACCGAGAAGATTTGTTAAAGATTTTTACCTTAAAAGATTCATTAAATATTTTAGTAGAAAAAAGACTTTCAAGTTTTGATAAAAAACCTATTGTTTGTATTCATCATCGAGCAATAACAGGGAAGACAGGTCCTTTTGATACAGAGTTTACTTGCGTGGTAGGTGATGAATATTACAAAAAAGCATTAACAGAATTGTATGCACGAACTGGCCTTTCTTCTGATGATTTTAATTACCTCCTAATATCTAATGATCCTAGTGCGAATGTTTTAAGTTTCTTGCCAAATTTAGTAAGATCTACGCATGTTTTTGCTGACCCAGAACCAGGCGTTACAAATTTGGCAAATATTATAGATTTATTTCTTATGGCTAATGCAGACCACTGTATTACAGCAGCGTCTTCTTTTTCTTGGTGGGGTGCTTGGCTAAATCAAAAAAAATCCTTCATTTTTACTCCTAAAAGATTTTTGAATCATAATTATCAATATCCTCATTTTGGTTCTTCTGAAAAGCCTGATAATTGTATATGTAAAAATTGGATAAGTATAGACTAATGAAGAATTTAGTTTACGATTGCTTTATGTTTTTTAATGAACTAGATTTATTAGAAATTAGATTGAATGAATTAGATACAGTCGTGGATAAATTTGTACTTGTAGAATGCACAAAAACTCACTCACTTCAAAGCAAGCCTCTTTATTTTGAAGAAAATAAAGAAAGATATACCAAGTTTTTACATAAAATTATTCATGTGATTGTGAGCGACATGCCAGCAGAGATTGAATATCAACACCACATAGATAATTTTCATAGAGGGTGTATAATGCGAGGATTAGGGGATGCTTTACCTGATGATTTAATTTTAATCTCCGATTTAGATGAAATTCCTGAAGCTTCTTTAATAAATTTAAAAATGCCAACTCCCACAGTTTTTTCCCATCAATGTTTTGGGTATGCCTTAAATATTAAGGTGGAATCTCCTCAAGACATAGCTAACTGGTTAGGGACCGTTGTTATTAGAAATAAAGATTTTGATCATACTCCTATTCAAACATATAGGGAATCTAGAAGGGAGATAGCTTTAAATAGTAAAATTGAGGGAGGGTGGCATTATTCCTATTTGGGAGATGCTAAAACTATTTTTCATAAACTTAAATCTTTTAGTCACACAGAAATTTTAGAACAATTTCCTTCTTTGTCAGAAGACTATATTCAAAATTGTATAAATACGACTACTGATTTTTTGGGATTCTTTAGATTTCCTCCTCACGGTGCCCAACATAAAAAATATTCTATAAATGAGATTCATGCCCCCCAGTATGTGTTAGATAATAAAGAAAAATTTAAGCATTTAATTAAATCATGAATAATATTACAATATTTGGTGTGGGTAAGCTGGGGCTTTGTTTTGCTCTAAATCTTGAACGAAAAGGCTTCAATGTTTTGGGGGTGGATATCTCGGAAGAGTATGTAGAACTTCTTAATTCAAAAGATTTCAACTCGTCTGAAGATGAAGTAACCAATCTTCTATCAAAGTCTACAAATTTTAAAGCAACAACAAACACCTTGGCAGGACTTCAACACTCTGACCTTCTCTTTGCTCTTGTGGCAACTCCCTCTCTTCCTAATGGAAAGTATGACCACACTCAATTAGTAAGGTTAGGGGGTGAGTTAAAGTCTTATGGAAGACAAGAGGAAACTAAAGAATTAATTGTAGGTTGCACAGTAATGCCTGAATTTTGCGATAAGCTACAAACAGAGTTAGAGGAGTACAACTACAATGTCTCTTATAACCCAGAGTTTATTGCACAGGGGACAGTAATTAGAGATCAGCTTTACCCAGACATGGTTCTTATAGGGTCTAGAAATGAGAAGAGTTCGGAGAAGATTAAGAAAGTGTATGAAGGCTTAGTTGAGAACAGCCCAGCGTACTCCATCATGTCGCCCATCAGCGCAGAGATTTGTAAGATTGCACTAAACTGTTTTATTACCACTAAGATTGCTTTCACTAACATGGTGGGGGATTTAGCAACTAAAGTTGGAGGAGAACCTCAAAACATTCTAGATGCTATTGGAGCGGATCAGCGAGTAGGTAGTAAGTGTACTAAGTATGGTTATGGGTATGGGGGTCCGTGCTTCCCCAGAGATAACCGTGCGCTTGGAGTCTACGCAAAGGAACAGGATTGTGCTATTCATATTAGCGATGCTACAGACAGATGTAACAATGAACATCTACAATTTATGATTGATTCATTTGAAAAGGATAATATTACAATTGAAGGAGTAACCTATAAGCCTGAGTCCACGATGATTGAGGAGTCTCAACAACTAGCTTTTGCGGTTGGTCTTGCAAAAAAGGGTGTGAATGTTACTATCATAGATAAGCCTGAGGTTATAGAGCAAGTTAAAAAACTTCATGGAGATTTACTTAATTATGGTTCGTGATAAAATAGTAACATGGTTACGAGATTACATGGAAGACTCTAATATGAAAGGCTTCGTTATTGGTGTTTCAGGTGGTATTGATTCTGCTGTTACCTCCGTATTATGTGCAGAGACGGGATACCCCGTTCTCGCTGTTTCTATGCCCATCCACCAAAACGAAATTCTCCACAGTAGGTCAGAGCTTCAAAAAGATTGTCTCGCCCATAGGTATGAAAATGTTATTCGTTTAAACCTTGATTTATCAAAAACTTACGATGCTTTTAAGGAAGTTGTTCCCTCCTCTGAGCTTGGATATGCCAACAGTAAAGCTAGGATTAGGATGACCGCTCTATATGCGTTAGCCTCTAGAGAAAAGATGTTAGTGGTAGGGACAGGTAATAAGGTTGAAGACTTTGGAGTAGGATTTTTTACTAAGTACGGAGATGGTGGAGTTGATATATCTCCTATCGCAGACCTTACTAAGACAGAAGTTTATGAACTAGCAGAAGAGTTACGCATTCCACAAGAAATTCAGGACGCTCCTCCTACAGACGGGTTATGGGAAGATGGTAGACAAGATGAAGATCAACTGGAAGCTACTTATGTGGAATTAGAGTGGGCTATGGAATATGATGGAACATCCCAGCTCACTAATAGACAACGTGAAGTGTTAGAAATTTATAAAAAGCATCATGAATCTAACAAGCATAAGATGCTTCCTATCCCAGTATGTAAAATAAAATGAAAAAAGCAATAGTATGTGGAGCAGGAGGTTTTATTGGTGGGCATTTAACCAAGAGACTTCTTAGCTACGGCTATGAAGTTATAGCTGTGGATATTAAAAGTTTTGATAATTGGTATCAAGTTTTTAATGAGGCAATATGTTTTGATTATGTTGATCTCAGAAGACAGAGAGAGGTTTATGATCTTATCCACAAGGAGAAACCAGATGAAATTTACCAGCTAGCTGCGGACATGGGAGGGGCTGGATATGTATTTACTGGGGACAATGATGCTGATATTATGCACAACTCAGCTACTATAAATCTTAATATAGCTGATGTCATTGCTAAATTTAGCCCCAAAACAAAAGTATTCTACTCATCGTCAGCTTGCATATACCCTGCGGAGAATCAAACAGACCCAGATAACCCTAACTGCAAAGAAGATTCTGCATACCCTGCCAACCCAGACTCCGATTACGGTTGGGAGAAATTGTTTTCCGAAAGAATGTGGAGAGCATTTGCAAGGAACTACGGGCTATATGTTCGTATTGCAAGATTTCACAATATTTTTGGACCTGAAGGAACATGGGACGGAGGTAAAGAAAAGGCTCCTGCTGCCATGTGTAGAAAAGTAATACAATCTGATGGCGTAGTGGAAGTATGGGGACCAGGGAATCAAACAAGGTCTTTCTTATACATTGATGAGTGCTTAGAAGCGGTGAGAAGACTAATGGATTCAGATGTAGAGGAAATAATTAATATAGGATCTGATGAGATGATTAGTATTAATGATCTCGCTTATATGGCTGCTGACATTAGTGGAAAGGACATCACTATTAATAATATAGATGGACCAGTCGGAGTTAATGGTAGAAATAGTGACAATACTTTGATTGAAGAGCTTCTCGGCTGGAAGCCCTCCATGACCCTGCGTGAAGGTATGGAAAAAACTTATAAATGGATTGAAAAACAAGCAATCTCTCCTCTATAATAGACCATGATAGCATTCATATTTACAATTTGGCTCCTGACGATGGAGAAGCTTGGCTATGGGGTGACGTATGTGGATTACATATTCATGGCCCTTATCTATCTTATTAATTTGGCATCCTTCGCAGTAAAGGTTTCACTACTTAATGAAAACTCCACAAGTAAAGATCAAACTCGAAACCCCTTCAGCCTCGGCCCCCGTAAGAAAGTCAAATGGAGCAGCGGCATATGACCTCTTCTCAGACGAGACTATTGCTCTTCCCCCCCACATGGTAACTACAATTAGGACTGGGATAAGCTTAGAGATCCCAAGAGGTTGGAAGGGTGAGATATATTCAAGAAGTGGATTAACACTTAAGGGGGTGGTTGTAGCTAATCAACCTGGAAAAATTGATAGCGATTATCGTGGTCCCATAAAGATTCTTTTGCTTAATTGGACCTCTTCTTATATAGCTGTAACAAAAGGTGATCGCATCGCACAGTTAGAGATCAATCCTGTTTATGATGTAGACTTTGTAGAGGTAGACGAGCTATCAAAAACAGATAGAGGAGAAGGGGGCTTAGGCTCCACAGGAAAGTGAATAAGTCAAATTTATGAACAGTGATGTATTAAAAAAGTTGAAGTCTGCTGGGCTGTTGTCCGAAACTGAATTAAACTTAGGGGATGTACCAACAGGAAGTTATGCTCTTAACCGTGTAATTTCAGGGGATTATAGTAAGGGCATACCCATAGGGATGATAACCCAGTTCAAAGGACCAGCATCAAGCGGGAAAACTGTTTTTGCTACTCACATATTGAGAGAAGGACAAAGAAAAGGTTTTTACACTCTTTTTATAGACAGTGAGAATGCTTATAATCCTGAATTCGCTTCGTCTCTTGGGATAAACCCCAAAAAACTTATTTACGCTAACCCACCTACGGTTGAAGAATGTTTTGGAACTATGACAAGCGTTGTCCATGAGATAAGAGAGCATGACAAAGATACTCCTATAATTATTGTGTACGATAGTATTGCTGTTAGTCCTATAGCTGAAGAGTTAAAAGATGAAAGTTTTGAAGCCCATAATATGATAGGAGCTATGAGGGCCAAAGTTACAGGCTCTTGTCTAAGAAAGATAAATTCTCTTCTCAGGTCAGAAAAGGTTGCTCTTGTAATTATAAATCAGATTAGGGAAAAAGTTGGAGTAGTGTACGGAAACCCTGAAACTAATGCTGGCGGGGGTAGATCCTTAGAGTATTACTTAGGCGTTGATCTTCGTTGTACCATAGCTAAGGGTGATCCTATGAAAAATGATAATGGTTTGCTTATGGGCATAAAGGGAAAAGTCAAAAATACAAAGAACAAGGTTACGGTTCCATTTCAGGAGTGTGAGTTTAAGTTGTTCTTTGATGAGGGGTTAGATCCTTTATATGGTTTAACTAAGTTGTTAGAATTGGATGGGTTCGTTGAAAGAAAAGGAGCATGGTATTCGTGTGGCGGAGAGAAATTTCAGGCTAAGTCTCTTATGATTAAGATAGAAAAAGCAGGAAAAGACTCACCATTCTACCATCTTAAAGAAAGATTAGGTTTAGCGTGAAAAATTCAAACAAAATAATGATGTCTTTTTGTGGTCTTTTGTTTATTATTAATATTCTTTCCATGGTTATGATTTCTAACATGGAACAAAATGTTAAAGATATTAAGGAACAGGTGAGGCTTCTCGAAAAGAAAAGAGATTATAGCGATCTCGTAAATAAACTTTCTGAACCTTGGTTTGATTCCAAGAATATGAAGGATAATTTGGACGGCAGATAGTATTTCTTGAAAATAAATTAAAAATTACAGAAATTTTCCTTGAAAGTGTTTTGTAAGGGCCTTATAATAGGGCACGAAAGGAGATTCGATATGAAAAACTCATTTACTGACAAGATCGACGAAATAATCTCGATGATGTTTTCGTCCGCTCTTAAAGATGATACCTCTGAAGAGGATACAAAGTATGATGGTCCACGGACTATCCAAGAATATACTGAGTCCACAGGTAAGCGTTTTCGGGTCACTAAAGACCAGAAAGAGCGTGGACTCAGTAGAGAAGAAGCTTTCAAAGAAAGCATGGTTAAACTTTATGGTTCTGTAGATTTTTAATTAGGAGAATTATTATGCGTATTGAAACACAAGAAATGCTAACCAAGCTGGCACCTGCCGCATTGGGAAACCGTCCTGATGATAGAGTGAGTGACAGGTATTCTTTAGTACCAACAAATAAAATTATTGATCTCCTTGAAGGACAAGGATGGAATATTGTTGAGGCAAGACAGGTTAATTCAAGAACGTGGAACCCCCAGACCGCAAAGCACCATCTTAGTTTTTCCCATGAGAGGCTATCAAGAGAGGATCTGGCTGTTGGAGATTCTGTACCGCGCCTTGAGTTGATTAACGCACATAACGGTCTGGGTACATATAAGCTCATGGCTGGGATTTTTAGGTTGGTTTGTTCTAATGGCTTGGTCGTTTCGGAAAGAGATTTTGGGCAAGTAAAGCTGCGCCACATCGGTTTTTCTGAGGACGAGGTTATAAATGCTTCCGAAGCTGTAATCCATAACGTATCTCGCCTCTCTGAGATCGTAGATTCTTGGCAAAATATTTTCCTTCCCAAAGCAGCGAAGAAGAAGTTTGCCGAGGAAGCGACTGCCATTAGGTGGGAAAATGAGGCCACAGCTCGGGACATGGTTGAGAGTATTCTTTCTCCCCGTAGAGAGCAAGACAAGGGAGACGACATTTGGACTGTGTATAATGTTGTACAGGAAAATCTTATTAGAGGTGGATTTACTAACTCCCTCACAGGGCGTAAAGCACGGGCAGTAAAGCACATTGACAAGACCATCTCTTATAATCAGAAGTTGTGGGATTTGGCCCATGACTACGCTGCTGTCTTGAATTAGTAAATAAAACACTGTGGGTTTTTTTGAAACCCACAGTGTTTTATTACCTAAATAAAGGTGTGATGCAAGGAAAAATATACGACATTGATGGGCTTTACTCAACCTTTACCCAAATGAGGTTTTTTCTTAATAGACCCAATGGGGAACAGATGTTTTTAAGCCAGCACGAAGATTTCAATAAATATCTCAAGGTATGTAAGGCTTATAATCTTGTAGACGATTTGCTAAACGACTATCCTGATGATGGTTTTTTTTATTGGGATGAGGAAAAGGGATGTGTATCCTTTGCTTTTGAAGAAGAAGGAGCAATATCTAAGATTTTAGATTATTTTAATGTTTCTTCTATGGATTTTGGTAATGGGAAAAACTTATAAGAGAGAAAAAAATTCCTCTTTTGAATTTGATTATTTTGAGGGAAAAAAAGATAAATATAATAGAAGAAAACAAAAGAATCAGGAGAGAGAGGAGTATGATATAGAGTATGTCCCTCTTAATAAACGAGAGAGAAGGAAGAGAAGATGAGCAAGGAATATATTTTAAAAAAAAATCCCTTCGACAAAAATAGGCTGCTTAAATTAGGCAAGTCTATAGTTGAGGAAGCAAAAGAAGATAGAGATATGGCATTGGAAGCTCATAGGTATTTTAAGGATATGGTGGAAAGATCAGAAGATACTGATAGTGATGCCAAGAGGTTAATGGTTGAGTGTTTAAAGCTTGCCCAAAACAGTAAGAATAGTTCTATAAAAATAATGTCGATGATGGTTAAGTTGGAAGAAATAGAGGGTAAAGATACGCTGGGAAGTCCGAGTAGTTCGTCTGTAATTTCGTTCAATGAATTAGAAAGCCTCGCAGATGCAAAACGATGATAAGTTCTATAGGCTTGTATGTGAAAGTGTTGATTTAATTGTTTTAGTTAAGCAATTAACTCCTACAGAAGAAAGCAAACTATTTAAATATGTACAAAACCTCGTTAAAGATATAGATACCCCCCTGACAATCAGCAAATACCAGAAGTACATTCTATCCAAGGTATTAGTTGATCCTCTCGAATTCTTTGAAAAGCTCCCAAAGAAAGACCCCTCGTCCGAAGTAAAAATAGTACATGCTGTTTTTGAAACGGTTTTGGACGTTTACCCCATGTTAGATATAAAGTTATTGTGTAGTAATTTAAATCATGATGGCGCACTTCTAAGCAATCTTGGGGATATTCTTAAATTAGACAATAAAGATTTATTGCAATTAGGGGACAACGTAGTAGATGTTTTGAAGAAGAATAATGCTTTAGAGGCTGAGACATTAGAAGAGTACCCAAAATCTTCAGGGATGCGGGTACGCTCCCTTGATGATATAACCAAGATAGAGAAGTTTCTTAAAAGAAATATTATAGGACAAGATGAGGCGATAGAGGTTATAATAAAGTCTTTGAAGGTTATTGCTTCTGGGCTTGATACTCGGTCTGCTCTATTCTTTATTGGACCTACAGGTGTGGGTAAGACGGAGATTGGAAGATTGTTGGGCGACAGGTACAGCGGTAACTTCCTTAAAATCAATTGTGCTGAGTTCTCTGGTGCGCATGAATACGCTAAGTTAATAGGCGCACCTCCTGGATATGTGGGACATGGAGATAAAGGGATACTTGCTGAGAAAGCAGACATTTCTAATCGCTGGGTTTTTCTCTTCGATGAAATTGAAAAAGCTCATCACAAATTATTTGATTTTCTTCTCTCTTTATTAGATGAAGGCTCCGTGTGTGATAACTTAGGGAAAGAGTTGGACTTCTCCGAGTCCATATTCATATTCACAAGTAATCAAGGAGTATCCGATTTTAGAGGAGAGAAAAGAGTAGGATTCAGTGATGAGATGTTAACCTATGAAAATTCCCGAAGTGAAATAGAGAAATCAATAAGAAATAAATTTACTCCTGAGTTTCTGAATAGAGTTGATTCTTTTGTTTACTTCAACTCCCTGTCAGAAGAAGATTGTCTTAGAATAGCGAAGTTGTGTTTAAAAGGTATCCCAATTAAAAGAAATGTATCTCTTCTTAGGTGGATTGTAAAAAATGGGTACTCTGTTGAGTACGGAGCAAGAAACATTAAAAGATTTATAAAAAACAACGTAGGAGTTATTATTGCTGATATGATCCTAAAAAAGAAAGTTCCAAGAAAAGAGGGTTCCCTGTATACCCCTCAGATAGCAGCCAACAAATTAAAGATTGTTGATACTATAGACATAAAAAACAGGGACTCCCATACCAACGATATATCAGGAACCTGATAGGGGGGCTTGTAGCTTAATCGGTTAAAGCTTCCGACTCATAATCGGCAGAGTGTAGGTTCGAGTCCTACCAAGCCCATTTTATATTTTAGGAGACAGTAATGAAGCACGGACGAAAAGTTTACGGATACTTTAAGACTGAAAAGTTGGCAGAGAACCATGTCGCTAATGCTAAGAAGCAAGAGAAGACTTATGAAGGTGTAGATTTTAATTATAAGATTGTTAAGCGTAATAGAAACAAGTCTGGTTTAAAGCCTTGGTTTGCTTACCGCCTCATTAAAAAAGATTAAGTACATAGGGGCTGTACTCCAATCGGCAGAGAGAACAGACTTAAAATCTGTAAAGTGTGAGTTCGAGTCTCACCAGCCTCATTATGAAAACTAAAGTTTGTACAAAGTGTAAAATAGAAAAGGATGTGGGAGATTTTCATTTCCACTCTAAGAAGCGCGGTATCTTAGAGCCAAAATGCAAACCTTGTAGGAATAAAGCAAATAGAGAATACGCTAAAACTCCCCACGCTAAAAAGGCTAAAAAAGATGCCGCAAGAAAGAAGATGGAGGAAAGAAGAATATGGTATGTTAATATCAAAGAAAACACTCCCTGTTCTGATTGTGGAAAGAAATACCCCTTCTATGTAATGCAGTTTGATCATGTCCCTGAGAGGGGAGATAAAAGATCTAACATCTCAAGTCTATGGAGAGGGCATAAAGAAGAGACTATTTTAAAAGAAATTAGCAAATGTGAACTTGTGTGTGCAAATTGTCATGCCGCAAGGAGCTATAAAAGAATCAATAAATAGAGTAAGCCCCCATAGCTCAGTTAGATAGAGCAATTGCCTTCTAAGCAATAGGTCGTTGGTGCAAGTCCATCTGGGGGTACTTTTTAACATGGAGCGGATAAAAATGATAATAGCTCAGACTGAGGCAGGTGATATTAAGTATCGTATCAATCAAGGTGACGAATATAATTTTCTATTGGAGAGGTGGGATGTTCCACATATTGGAAAAAGAGGCAGAGGCGCAGGAAAACTAATTGATGGCAAGTGGTTATTTTGTGGATACTATTCTTCACCCCAGAGCGCAGCTCGGGGTATAATAAAACATGGAGTAGCTACTATCCCACAAGAATTTGAAAAGGTAATTGAAATCCTAAATAATTTGGAGAAAAACTTTGAAAAACTATATGAGTAGAAGACAATATCTCGCAGGACTTCTTCGTGTTATCCATGTCAATGTAAAAAGATGTAATTGGGCCGTCTCCTTTGAAAAACCATATGGTAATTTTACCCTACATAAAACTCAGGAACTATTAAATGAACTTGGTCTTACCTCTACTGATTTTAAAATTATAAAGTATATGTCAGAGTACATAGCACATAAAATGGAATCCGTGGATGTGTAATTGTAATGAAACTCTCTTGAAGCACCTTGAAAAAAGAAAAACTTACTTGACGGAGCAAATTAATGACAGAAGGCTAACAGATTCAGGTAAGGATGTTACGCAATATTTGGAAGGGCGATGTTCTCAAGTAACTGAAGTAATATATACTATAGAATGGCTCCAGAGGGGAAAGAATGTCGAAGACCTTTAAAGAGAATGAGAAAGATTTAAGTTCTATCTAAATAAGTTGGTGGGAGAAGTTGATGAAGTTGACGACAGATCAAATTCATGAAATAATAGAGGAAAAATGGTCGGGTTTGATTTGGACCATAGCCTATAAGATTAGTGGGGATTTGGCTACATCTTCTCTGGAAGATAATTATCAGGACTTGTGGTTGGCTGCGTATGAAGCTATTGAGGGGTTTACTAAGCAGCATAATTATAAGAATGGTCCTGTTGAAACTTGGATAAGGTCTTCGGCTTTCAATAAATACATAAAAACATGTCTTTGGAATAAGAAGAACCACAAGGGAAAGCAAATTTCAAATAAATATGAAATCCATAGAGACACCGTACCCACTCACATAGAGGAGGTATTGAATGTGTGTGACGCGCCCGCCTCAGACTTTTCTGAGGTTTTCTCAGAGATAAAGATCATCCTGTCTGAAGTGGAGAGGAAAGCCCTTGCTTGTATTCTCACCGACCCAGATAGATACATCACAGAGTTAGGTGATTTAAAGATTATGCCAATTCAGAAAAAACTTAAATGGAATAGGGATAAAGTGATGTTTGCAATTACGGGAATAAAGAAAAAGATTAGTGGGCAACTCTAATAAAAAGGTACATACTGTAGAAAGGAGGTTCATCATGGCATTAAGAGGACCAACAAGCACAAGACAAGGATACAAAGTACCAACAGCTCCTGCAAAGGAAGAGGTTGAAGAGGTAGTGAAACCTAAGAAGGAAGCAAAGAAACCTAAGAAAAAGGGTGGGTTGTTTTCTTCC
>Ga0208790_1000180_pt1 | contig 33848 bp, 53 predicted proteins | sample 10_taG_FD_184083 | JGI IMG/M metagenome (GOLD analysis project Ga0208790, IMG submission 184083) | Marine viral communities from the Subarctic Pacific Ocean - 10_ETSP_OMZ_AT15264 metaG (SPAdes) (version 2) | ecosystem: Environmental > Aquatic > Marine > Oceanic | place: Pacific Ocean | collected... | reverse complement strand
CCTGACCGTGCACATGATCGTAAAATTTTTTTCAGCCTCGGAGTCAGCATGGGCCAGCCGGAGCCAGCCGCAGAGTGGGTAGCCACCGATCGCCTGATCCCGTGGGAGTCGAACCCTCGCCGCAACGACCACGCCGTGGAGCAGGTCGCCGCCTCCATCGAGCGCTTCGGCTTCGCATCGCCCATCATCGCCCGACCTGGTGGCGAGGTCATCGCCGGCCACACCCGGCTGAAGGCGGCCCAACAGCTTGGGCTCGAGGAGGTGCCCGTGCGATACCTCGACCTGACCGACACCGAGGCCCGAGCGCTCGCCATCGCCGACAACCGACTCGGTGAACTGGCCGACTGGGATGACGATGGCCTCGCCGAGGTGATGCGGTCCATCCAGGCTGACGGTGGCGACCTTGGTGATCTGGGCTGGGACGACGAGGCGCTCGCCGAAGCGCTGGGCGATGAGCCAGCCCCACCCGCCGACGACGAAGCGCCCGAGGTGCAGGCCGAGGTCCACAGCAAGCCAGGCGAGGTATACGAACTCGGGCCGCATCGGCTCATCTGTGGCGACTGCCGCAGTGCCGAGGATGTCGCCAGGTTGCTCGATGGTGCCTCGGTGAATGTGGCGTTCACATCGCCACCCTATGCGAGTCAGCGTAAGTATGACGAGAGCAGCGGGTTCAAGCCCATCCCGCCCGACGAATACGTCGACTGGTTCGAGGCCGTACAGGCCAACGTGCGCCAGCATCTGGCCGATGATGGCTCGTGGTTCGTCAACATCAAGGAACACTGCGAAGACGGGCAGCGGTCGCTGTACGTGAAGGACCTGACTATCGCGCACGTTAGGCGGTGGGCATGGCGGTTCGTTGATGAGTTGGTGTGGGCTCATGGCGGGCTGCCCGGTGCGTGGCCTAACCGGTTCAAAAATGCGTTTGAGCCGATCTTGCATTTTTCCCGATGTGCCGGAATTGTGTTTAATCCATCAAAGGTCGCACACTCATCCGATGCCTGCTTTCATGGGAACAAGGAAGGCAAGCGGGTGGGCGCACATGGCAAGGTAGACGGTAAGATTGGATGGTCAGGTAATGACGTCGACCGTGAGGCGGGGCTAGCACTCCCATCGAACGTGTTGAGAATGCCCAACACGCCAGCATCAAGGCAAGGCACGGAAGGGCATGGTGCAACCTTCCCGCTGGGTCTGCCAACATTCTTCATCAAGGCATTCTCCGACCCCGGTGATGTCATCTTCGACCCGTTCCTCGGCAGTGGTACCACGCTCATCGCAGCCGCCCAGCATGGCCGGATAGGGTACGGTGCGGAGTTGTCGCCTGGGTACTGCGATGTCATCCGACGCCGCTGGACCCGATACGCCACCGAGCACAGCATCGACCCAGGCCCAGGAGCGCTCGATGGGTAGACCCTCGAAGCTCACCGAGGAGCGGCGCCGCACCATCGTCGGCGCACTCCGGGCCGGTGCCACTTGGGACATCGCCTGCCGCCTCGCCAAGGTGCACCGCAGCACAGCGCACCGTTGGGCAGCCAAGGGCAGCCAAGCAAAGTCCGGGGAGTATCGCGACTTTCACGACGAGGTAAAACACGCCGAGGCGGTGAGCGCTGTGGGCGGGCTGCAAGTCATCCAGGCAGCAGCCAAGGACGGCACATGGCAGGCCGCAGCCTGGCTACTCGAGCGTCGCCACGGGTACCGCCGAGACGCCACGTTCCATGTCGAGCCGCCCCCTCCGAAGGTCATCGAGTCACCCGCCGACGAGTCACCCGAGCAGTACTACGCTCGCCAGCTCGCCGACGCTGAGAAGGCTGTCGCCGACGCCCGAGCAGAGGGTAGCTACCAGGCTGCGGTCAATGGCCAGAGGATGGCCATCGCACTTCGCGAGAAGCTCGACGCCGTGCGCGCCTCCGAGGCCGCAGACTTCGCGGTAGATGACGCCAAGGCAGTCGCCGACGAGATACGCGAGTTGCTCGCCATTCCAGCGATTGCGGCCCAGTTCAACCGAGATCGCGACTAGGGGGTATCATGTGGGTGGTGCGCTGGAAGACCTGGTGCCCATAGGAGACCAGTGAGCCTTGATCCCCGATCCCGCACGGGCATTCGTCGCCTTCGTTCGGTCGGGCAGTTGCTCCGCTTCCAGCCGTCGCTGCCGTTCGTGGAGTTCGTGGACGACCCACATCGGCTCGTCTTGCTTCGCGCCGCCAACCGAGCCGGAAAGACGCGCCACTGTGCCTACGTCGCTGCAAGGCGGGCAGTCAGGCGGCCAGGCTCGGCTGTCCGCGTCATCGGACCCACGAACAAGCACGCGCAGACCGTCCTCGGTGGGTACATCGCTGAGTTCGTGCGGCCGTACCTGGACCCACGCTCGTACCACATCGAGGGTGAAGGGTGGAACGGTGGTCGAGAGAAGACGGCGAGGCTGGCCAACGGGTCGTACATCGAACACTTCTCGCTCGAGGACAAGGTCCTTGCTCACTCAGGATCTAGTCGCTCTCTGATTGTGATGGATGAACCGCCGACACAGACACACTACACCGAGAATGTCGCCCGCATCATCGACCAGCCTGACGGGCAGCTTGTCATCGCTGCGACGATGGTCAATCAGCGCGTCGAGTGGCTTCGTAAGATGGTCGAAGGAGGGGATACCAGTCCCACCGATGGCAGGACAGTCCATGAGACAGGCTGGGTGCAGTACGTCGCCCAATTCCGGCGCGAGTACGTGCCTTGGATGGACGAGGAGCAGGTAGAATTCTGGTTGGCGACGATGGACGCCTCGCCATGGCAGAAGGCCCAGCGGGTCGAGGCGACCTGGGATGGAGGGGTCAGCGACGAGCGGCGCTTCTCCGCCTTCACCGAGGACAATGTCAGCGATGTCCTTCCGTCCGGAAAGCTCGGTATCTGCCTGATGATGGACCACGGCGAGGTTGCTGGCCGACAGATCGGCGGCCTCCTGCTCTATCGAGGATCTCGCGGGTGGATGATCGATGAAGACTGCCCGAACCATCCGACCGACCCAACCGAAGACGCGCACCGCTACTTGGCACTGCTCCGCCGACATGGCATCGATCCCACCAACGTCGACGTCGCAGTGGGCGACATCAACACAGCAGGCAAGGGCGCGTCAGGACTGCGGGTGAATGAGCTCATCATGAAAGCGATGGCCGAGATCCTCGGTCGACAGACTGCGCCGTTCAGGATTGTCGGTCCAGACAAGACGCCTGGGTCAGTCGATTGGGGCCAGCGGATGGTCAACTACGCCAGCCGTCGCGGACATCTGACTGTACACCCACGGTGCCGGCGGATATTGCAGATGATGCGCCACTGGAACGGCAAGCGCACGCTCGGATCCGAGATGGGAGAGATGGCCCACGCGGCCGACATGGTGCGATACGGCATCACCGCCTCCCTGGGCAAGGTGCCAGTGTACGCGCGACTTCGGATCAGGTGAGTTGCCTTGGGCAGGTCGCACCGATAGAATCACTCCATGTCTATCTACCACGGCCCTCCGACCACTAGCGTATCTGATGAGACTGTACTGCGCTGGCGAGAGCAACAACGTCGTCGACGCATGCTCGAGGGGATGTGGGATGAGGACCTGAAGAGGCACCTCGAACGCGAATACGGCCCCGCTCGGGTGCGGTCGCTCGGTCGCCGAGACACAACCAAGAACCTGGCACGCTCGACTGTCAGCCAGCTTGCGACGCTATATGATGACCCGCCTATCGTCCACCACGCCGACGCCGCAGCTGTCGACAGGATGGTCGCCATCATCACCGAGGCCGGATTGTGGCAGAAGGCCCAGCATCTCGCGATGCTGACCGTCGGCTGTCGTGAGTGCTTCTTGCGGCTGCATGTCTACGGCGATCCCGATGCAGCTGCGCTACAGGTGCGGGTTGTCCCTGCTGACCTCACCGAGGCGTTCTCTCACGGTGACACGCCAGACGTACCCTACCGGGTCGACGAGTACCGACCGCGCGAGGTCGATGGGAAAGAAATCTGGACCCGTGACGTAGTGTCCATCGAGGGCAGCGTCGGAGCGTACCGCATCGAACAACTCGACGGATACGACCTCTCGCTAGCCTTCGACGGCGTGGCGAGCGGCAAGGCATACCCGTACGCCGATGCTGGGGGAGCGCCGGTGCTGCCCTACGTGCTGTACCACGCGCTCGATACGGGTCGACTGTGGGATACGTACCGAGGTATCGAGCTGTTCGACGGCTCGCTCAAGGTCGCAGGTATGTGGACCCAGTGGGGCTCGGTAGTCAAGGACGCTGGCTGGCCGCAGCGGGTGCTCCTGAACGGGCGCCTCCAGGGCGCCACAGTCACCGCAGACGGTGACGCTTATGTGACCACCGCCCCGAACTCGGTGCTCATGGTCGAGTCGCTGACGCCTGGCGCAGGCACCCCGAGTATCGCGCAGTGGTCGCCAGGCGGTGACCCCGAGAGCCTGGGCAACGCCATCAGGGACTACGCCGCAGACCTCGCATCTGAGTTCGACCTCGACCCGGCTGACATCCAGCGCAGCCACACCAGCGCCCGCTCGGGCTACGCCATCAGCGTGACCCGCGACGGTCGACGCAAGGCGCAGGCCCGATTCGCTCCCAGCTTCTCGCGCTCCGATGCGCAGACGCTTCGGGTCATCGCGGTGTTGTGGAATCGCCACACCGGCGACACCCTGCCTGAGACGGGCTGGTCGGTCGAGTATGCCGGGATCCCGCTGTCGATGGAGGAGCGTCGTCTGCTCGCCGACGAGCACGGCATGAGGGCAGAGCTCGGAGTCACCAGCAAGCCCGCTCTTCTCGCCAAGCTGGACGGCATAACTGTCGACCAGGCACGCAACCTGCTACGCGAATATGCCAGTGATAACGCAGAGTTCGGAGGACTGAATGAGTGACGGCGAGGAGACCATCAGCAAGGCCGAGCACCTGCGCAGGCTGGCGCAGAAGCAAGATCGGATCAAGGATCTCGAGACCCAACTGGCCAGCGCTGACACCGCCAAGCTTGAGTCCGAGCTGAAAAAGGCCACCCGCCGAGCCGAGCGTTTCGAGGCGGATGTGGAGCGCATCACCGGCGAATTCAGCGAGTTCCGCAGCCTTACCGAGCGCACGCAGACGCTCACCGGTGCCGGCATCACCGATCCCGACGAACAGGATCTGGTCCTGTACCGATATGGCCGGCTTGAGGCAGATGGCCGCCCTGTGCTGGCTGACTACCTCGCCAAGGATGGTGCTGGCCGTTCCGACGCCATCCTTTCGCGCCTGACCTGGGCAGGGGCGCCTGAAACGCGAAGGGTCACAGCCAACGGGGCAATCACCCGCTCCAGCCCCGCAGCCGGCACCGGTGACCGGCTAGCCGTCTTCATGGCCAAGCCGGCCAGCTATCGGGTCTCAGAGGAAGGTCGCGAGGAGTGGGCCGCTATCAACGACAGTTGACGGACTACGCCTGATCGTGGTAGTGCTTCTAGTACATCCAACGGCTGATCGTTCCAGGATCGTAAACCTGCGTAGAGGCCACCCCCAAACCGGGAACTCTACGCATGGCTATCCTGTACTCCGGCCTCGAAACCGGGAATCACCGAATCGCAGCGGGCCTCGACCAAGGCCTGCTCACGTCGCTCACTGACATGGCTTGGTTGGGCTCTCCCGAGCTCGGCGCCATCGTCGACGGTGGCCTGGTCAACGGCACTGGCTCCGATACTGGTCGTATCCGGCTGGCTGGCCTCGGTGGCGCGGACCACTTCGCGTCGGTGGCAGAAGGATCAGAGTCTACCGATACTGCGGTCGGAATGGCCATCGCCGACATCGCGGTAGCTCGTGGCGCGCTGGCCCGGAACCTCGGCGACATTGCCCAGGGCACTGGCACTTCGGGTGACCTCGATCCCGAGAAGCTCGCGGCCGACATGGTCGCCGGCTACCGGGGATACTACAATTCGCTGGTGTGTACTGCCATCGCGGGCGCCAGTACGGACGTCGGCACTTCGGGTGTAGACGCTTCGGTCGACGACTTCTACGACGGTGTGTACACGCTCGAAATCGGCGGCGTCACCGGCCCGTATTTCTGGCTTGGCCATGGGCGCCAGTTCGCCGACTTTCAGGAGAGCCTGCGTGCCGAGGGTGGAGCAGCGCAGTTTGCGCCTGCCACCCTGGAAATGCTCAAGATCGCCGGCCAGGGTATCGCTGGTGAGTTCATGGGCGTTGTCTTCGTGAAGTCTTCGGACGTCACATCGTCCGGCGGGAATCGGCACGGCGCCATGTTCGGATACGGCGCCATCGGCATGAAGCGGATGGTTCCCACTCCGGCGATCGGCGCGGGTACGTCGCTTGCTGTCAGGATGGATGAGCTCATCGTCGAAATTACTCGGGACGCCTCAAAGGGCCAGACCGAGATCGCTGGCAACGCGTATGTCGGCGTCGGGATCATCGAAGACGCACGAATCGTCGGGTTCGTCACCGACGCATAGGAGCATCATGCAGGCCATCCGCCAGCCATCGCCAACAGGGCTCGCGCCTATCGGACTCTCCGAGGAGCGACTCCCCGAGAAGCCCAATTCGAAGTTCGTTCTTGCTCATCCTCCTGGGCAATACGAGTTCGTCGCTGGGCAGTGGTTGCCGGTTTTGAAGCATCTGGTGCTTCGGCCTGGCGTCAATGGCGTTGTCGAGCCGGAGAAAGGTGGCCACGCCAACTACTTCGGCCGACTGGTGCGAGATGGGTGGACCATTATCGACCCGCTTCCAGCTGGCGGCGTGCTCGTCGCCGACGACGACGGACAGATCGAGGCGGCCGATGGCTACCTCATCCCCTGGCCTTGCCAACGGGGGCGTATGAAGGGCACGTACTACTCCGACGTGTGGTCCACACCCACGGTCCTCGGTAGGGGGGAGCGAGCGAGTGTGAGTTGGCACTTCGACCGAGCGGGCTGGAACGCCTGGCGAGCGCAATTGGTTGGGTCTGGCAAGATCCCAGCCCCTCGCCCCGCTGATGTCGGCATCAAGATCGCCACGCAGCGCAAGAGATCAGAGCGCCAGATCGCTGGCGCTCACGATGGGGCGCCTCACATCCAGGCGAAAGTCGAGGCCCATCAGGCCAGGCTGACGGAGATGGAGGCATCGGCTGCGGCACTCGCGCCACCGAAACCAAAGCGCCGCAAGCGATCCGCCAAGCGGCCAACGCCTACGGGGGTGTAGATGCCGACCGAAAAAGAATCTCGCGCAGCCATTGATCGGCTGGCAAAGAGAATGAAGGACGCGTCTGGAGGTCGGACGACCTTCGATCAGGCTCGTGAGCGTGCGCGTCAAACTGCAATCAGACACGACCGGCGGAATAGCGGATAGCTGACATCGCCGGTGCTGGGGCCGACGTTGGCCCTGTAGGAGACTCCTATGGCACTCATCTCTCGACTCGGGTCACTCAGCAGCGTTTTCCGCAAGCCGATAGCGGCTGTTGGGTTTGTGGTCCGCACCTCGGCTCGGACCGCAGTGACCTCTGACCCAGTCATCATCACCGGGTCAGGCGATCCTGACGATGACGATGGCAACCCGATCGGCTCGCTATACCTGCGGCAACTGGGTGGAGCTGGCTCGACGCTGTACGCCAAGACAGCTGCGGCAACCTGGACTGCGATGACGGGCAGCTGATGTCGCTGGTCCTACGCCATGCCTTGCCCCGCAGCATTGAGCGCGGGGTGGCCAATACCCTGACCGCCGACGTCTACGACGCGGCTGGATCTCAGCAGACTGCCTCGGCTGGCACGCTGACCCTCTACGCCGGATCCAAGCTGATCCTCGATGGGGTAGCTGTGACCTCGGCAGGATCTCCGACGAGTCACACCCTGGCGGCTGGCTCGACCACCGGCGAGGGCCTCTCCGACTCGTGGCTCGAGGTGTGGTCGCTGACCATCGGCGGCACGGTGTACACCTTCCGCCGAGACGCCTACCTCGTGCGGCATGTGCTGTATCCGAGCATCACCGACACCGACCTCATCGGGCTACATAGCGACCTCGCCGCGCTCCGTGACTCGGACCAGTCGAGCTACCAGACACAGCGCGAGGCAGCCTGGACCAGGGTGCAGCGACGTCTCATCAAGGCAGGTCGTCGCCCAGAGCTTGTGCTGAACTCTTGGGCCCTCGCCGAGTATCATCTTCTCTTGACATTGCAGATCATCTTTGCCGACTTCGCGCTATCCACGGGCGACGCGCGCTATTCGCAGATGTCAGCAGAATACCGTGACGCTGCGAAGGCTGAGTTCGACGAGTTGCCGCTGCGCTACGACGCTGACGAGGGTGGCACTGAGGACGATGGCGATCGAGCCGCGGCCGAGCCTGTGACCTTCCTCTCACAGCCCTGGGGCTACTGATGGCCGCGAAGACAATCGCTCAGGTCATCAGCGCAGTTGAGGCGGCGCTTGTTGCCTCTCCATCGCTTGGGCTGACTCTGATCGACAGTCGCCAGGGCATCACGTCGGCGACCAGGTCGCACAACAGCGTCTCTGTACGGCGTGCAGCCACCGCGAATCTTGACCTCTACCGCGACAAGACCAGAGCTCGAGTCGAAGATGCCATCGCAGTCGATCTGAAGTGGCGTCTCGCACCGAAAGACCAGGGTGATTCGGACATCGCTGCGGGGAGCAAGGAAGAAGCCATCATCAACCGGCTCACTGGTCCAGAGCTGGTGGCATACCATCCACGATTCGTGGATGTGCAGCCTGACCCCGCCAAGTCAGGCGGAGGCTGGCAGACCATCACCATCACCATCGCGATCACCCGCGATCAGCAGGTAGGAGCCGGATAATGGCCCAGGACTTCTCGGCCATCCGGCCGCCCTTTACGCGGAATTTTGCGATCGCGACGACGGCGACAGCGGTCGTTTTGCCGCCTAACGCGAGAAAAGTATCCATCTCCGGAAGTGGATCGATGCTCATGGCCTACGCCGGCACTGATGGAGTCGCGCTCGGGTCAGGCGTCGGGTACTTTCTGGCCGCCTCGCAGAGCTACGAGGGGGCGCCTGCGGATCCGCCCGGCGGATCTCGCGCGCTTGGCGGCAAGTCCATCTATCTTCAAGCGTCGACGGGTACCCCGACGGCGTACCTGGCAGTCGAATGACTGCCGCCCTGCCAGATGTCGTCGACCGTCTCGCTGATGTGGCGCTACCCGCGCTCAGGCGAGCGTCACCCGTCGACACTGGCAAGCTCTCGCGGTCGTGGGCGCTGACCTCAGAGGGGTTCTCGTCGTCAGCGCCGTACATGCCCTTCGTGATGGCCACCCAAGCCGCTCGAGTTGTCGAAGACTCCATCGCCGACGTCATCCCGGCCTTCGAGGCTGACACTGTCGCGCTCGTTGAGCGGGCAACCGAATCACTGTGAGAGAGGCACATGGAAACCATCATCAAGACCAAGCGGGACGGCCAGATTGTCCTGAAGGATAACGGAGGGGCAAACACCCTAGTTGTGGCCTTCGAGCAGGGTGACCTGAACATCGGCATACCTGGCACAACGATCGTAAGCACCCTGGACCGCGGCCGGTTCGGTGCAACCCCGAGTCTGCGGGCGGGCGATGATCAGGCCTGCACATTCAGCTTCACGGCCTACCTTCGTGATCTGTCAGACGCCGCAGAGGCCACGCTTGAGGACCTCATCAGCGGGCGGAACGGGAAGGCCGCCGACTGGGTATCGACGCAAGGCGCCACCGCCGACGTCTTCGCGCTGACGCTCCAGTGGTCTATCGCCGGTGCGGCCCTCGGTGGCACTGACCATACGCTGACGCTGAATCACTGCGTGGTCACCGGTAGCTTCTCAGAGGGAGACCCGAGCACCATCAGCATCACCGGAACCGCGTACGACCTCTACCCGACGGTGACTTGATGAAGCGCAGAGCCACCGAGCGCATCGTGCCCGAGTTGTCTAACTACGTCACCCTAGACGTCGACGGGCAGCCTCACCCTATGCGGATACCCGACGCCATCGCGGGGCTGTCTGCCTTGCGTGGCATCGGCTCGCGGCGCCTGGCGATGCTGGGCAGCCTCGACCGCTCGGTGCCTTCGATGGTGCTGGCGCTGTTGGAGCAGACAGGCCCCGAGGTACTCGGCGCACTGTGCTACCTCATCGGCGTGGCCTGGCGGCACCCTCACCTCGACCTCGACACCGACACTAGCACCCGACGCGACACCATCACCATCGGGCGCGATGTCCTCGTCGAACTAGAAGACGGCGGGTACACCATCGAGCAGGTGGTCACGATGGGCGCGGCGCTCGTCGGGCACTGGTCGGAGCGCAATGCAGCCGGGGCGGCAGCATTGGAGCGTGCTGATTTTTTCGGACAGACGAAGGCTTCGCAGAACTCCGAGAAGTCGACCTCAACCTCCGACTCGGGGCCCACAGTCAACGGTGCATCCGAGACCTGACCCCAGCCACGCAAGTCGACCTCGTGGCGCATTGGATGGTGCAGATGAGTCAGGACAGGCCAGCACTATCGACGCCAGCGACCTACCACGACATGCTGAGAGCGCTGTCAGTGTCGCGAGGTGCTTCGCCAGGGAGGCGCCAAGCCAAGCCAAGCCCACAAGCCACAGCAGCGCGATGGGCGAACCGTACAGGCTCTGACCCTGCTGCTATCGCCTGGGCGATGGATCCGGAGGCCTGATGGGAAAGACCCTCGACCAGCTCAATGCAGAGCTGCGCACCATGACGCAGCGCCTGAAGGCTGCTCAGGCAGAGCTCCGTGACTACCGCTCCGAGGTCAAGCACTCAGCTCGGTCCACAAAGCAAGCGGCTCTCGACTTCGATGATGCAGAGCAGCAGCTGAATGGCTTCGGGGCGGCTCTGCGATCTGTGGGTGGCGACATCGGGCCGCTCGAGGACCTCGCCGATGCCTTCGGGAAGCTCGGGCCGGCTGGCTTCGCGGCTGCTGCTGGCGTCGCTGCGCTGGTGGCTGGCGCGTTCGCGGTGGCGAAATTCACCGAGGCCACCATCGAAGCCACCAGAGCAGCCGCCGAGCTACTCGATGAGTGGGACCATCCCGAGATCTTCGCCGACCAGGCCGACGCAATCAGCGACGCGAACCAGGCTCTTGACGATCTCGTTTTCGCAGGTCAGCGCCTCCAAGTCCTCTTCGCTGCGGGGATGAGCCCAGCAGTGACCGAGACGGTCGACAGCATCCTGGCGCTGAGTCTCGCGTTCGAAGACGCCGCATCGACTGCGAGCGGCTGGGGCCTCACCCTCAGGAACCTCGCCGACAACACCAAGTGGCTAGCAGAGAACACTACTCCGCTGGGCTTGATCGTCGTAGGAGCTTGGAGTCGCGCTGCTGAAGCCGTCGGATACCTTACCGACGCCTACGAGGCGGACGTTGAGGCCCTGAAGGCTCAGGCAGAAGCGATCAGTGACGCTTCAGATGTCCTTGCCGAGTACATCGATCAGGCCAACGAGACGTACAGTGCTGAGCGGGATTTCATGCTTCTCGGCGACCGCGAGCGCGAGCGCCTGGATGCCGAGGATCGACGGCGCAGGGAACGTCGAGCCCGCGAAGAGCAGAGGGCGCGCGACGCCGCACTCAAGGCAGAGCAGGAGCTGCTAGAGCAGCTCAACGCAGAGCGCGATGCCGCGATGCGCGCCAACCTCGACCGGATCGAGGGTGAGGTCAAGGCTGGCAAGGGTGGCAATGACGATCTCGCTACCGCAAACGAGCGAGCCAGGCTGACGGAGATGGAGGCAGTTGAGCGTGCGGCGGCAGCTGAAGCCGCGGCCTACGAAGACGCCATCAGTCTGGCGAGGCGATACCGAGAAGAGGCTGCGTACTCTGCGGTCAGCTTGGCTGATGCGGTGCTGGCTGCCCAGCAGCAAAACCTCGACACTGAGACAGCGGAGGGCCGGAAGGCGGCTCGCGCATTGTTCCAAACCCGCAAGGCGCTGGGTATCGCAGAGGTGGCTATCGCTGCTGTCGTTGCACTTCAGAACGCAGCGACGCTGCCCTGGCCAGCCAATATCCCAGCAGTGATTCAGGCTGGCGTCACTGGTGCCGCCAACGCCATAGCAGTCGGGTCTGTCCAGCCTCCCTCGTTTCCGATCGGTGGTGTGATACCGCCTGATCATCGACTCATCAGCGCCCAGCCTGGTGAGGCAGTGCTCTCGACCGCAGCAGTGCGTGCCGCGGGTGAAGAGCAGATCGGCGCGATGAATCGAGCTACATCCGCGCCTGCTGGGATGGAGGTGGCGATGGTCTACCGGCACCGCATCTTCGACCGCTTCGTCGCGGACAACCTACGCCGCTCCGATTCGCCGCTGGCGAGCGCGATACAGGGCAGCCGACGCAAGCGTAAGAGGCGCCGATGAGTGAAGCCAGCCGCACAGTCTACCAGGGCCTCTTGGTGCCCGACGAGCGCATCAAGCATGCAAACATCAGCGCGGCTGACTCGTCGTATACGCAGGCCTCCCCGCGACCTGGGGTACCCGCAGACGATTCGATTATCCGTAGCGACATGGTGCTCGAGGCCTCTGGCTCGCAATCGAGCGGTGGAGATCTCACCATCATGGCGATTCGTGGCGGGTACCCAGGTCGCCAGGAGCGAGGCGGTGGGTTTGCATGGCTCGATGCAGGCGCCGCGAAGACCGCGTACGTCGGCTGGGATACGCCAGGCTCGGCGTCGAGCTGCGAGTGGAATCCGTATAGCTCGAGCTCGAGCTCGAAGAACGACCAGCCCTGCTTGGCGAAGCTCGCCGACGAGACGGTACTCCAGGCCAGCCGTCACGACACCGGGAGCGTCGACGAGATCCGGATCCGGGCGCTGGTGGATGGCGTATGGGTGGCACGAGCGGTCGTCACCGTTGGCGCTGCTGGCTTCGCGAGCGCGAACGACAACCCGTACCCGTGTCTGGTGGTCCTCCCGACTGGGCGGGTCATCCTGTTCGCATGGATCGTCGCTTCGACGATCTCTTCGGCCAATGTCCGCATGTGGTACTCCGACAACGACGGTGCCACGTGGGCTGTTGGCTCCAGATTCTGCCTCCGGTCAGCGATCTCGACGTCGAGCTTGACGCCGAAGCGGATGCGGGCAGCCTACTCCCGCGGCCAGATCCTGATGCTCGCTGACGTCCGCGATGGCTCCGACGACTCGACGCTGTATCACCTCGCATCGAGCGACCTCGGCACCTCGTTTCGGCAGGTTGCCACCACGGCCGGGCTCATCTTCCCCGACGTGGTGGCCCTCGCCTCGGGTGGCTTCTTGGTGCAGTACGCCGAGCTGAACACCAGCACCCAGCACCACATCAGGGTCAAGCGCCTGGGGTCGGCATACTCGCTGCTCTCGACTGCCTCGGCGGTGACGCTCGCCTCGTCGTCAGCCTCACAGCCGCACTGCCTCTGGCAGAGCGATGACGGCACCCTGTACAGCGCCAGAGTTGACGACACGAACGAAGGAACGATCAGCATCAGCCGATCGACTGACGCAGGCCTGTCTTGGTTGGTGCACGTCGACTACCCGCTCGTGCTGGGCACTGCTGGCACGTCCAGCGCTCGAGGCAAGTTCGACAACTTCGCGGCGCTCGAAGCGCACGGCCGGTCTCTGCTGGCCTTCGATGTCTTGCGCGATGACAACGTCCATCAGTACGCGATCGGCTTGGCATACTTGGGCGGGTACACGACGATCACTATGCCAATGGCTGCGGCAACGACCGCCGACATCTACCAGCACGGCTGGGATCAAACCTGGACGCCGTTCGAGGGGCCGGGGGAGGCTGGATACGCATCTACTGCGACTGGGGCGCCGACCCTGACGACAACGACAGCGGGCTACTATTCCATTGCGACGACCTCAGCACAGGCCCAGACGTGGAGCAAGACAGGCATCGCCACCAGCCTGGCTATTGGTCTCGTCGCGCGATTCCGGCTGATCAGCGTGGACGGACGAACTGGGTACGTCAGCACCCCAAAGATCGGGATCTCGGTCCAAGTCGGTGACAATTCGGCTGACTACTACACTGCGAGCGTTTGCATCAGCGAGAATGGCTTCCGCGTGATCGACGCCAACGCCTCAAGTGTGCTGGGCACGGTCGCAGTCGATACGACCGACGGAATCGAATTCCTCGTGGCCATCTACGGCGACGACTTCGCGTGCTGGTACCGCACGTCGACATCATCAGTCCGTGAGTGGTCGGCCGGGCCAGCCTCGACCAGCCTCACCAGTGGCAGTGGCGCTGGGAGCCACTTCACGAAGTGGGGTCATCTTGAGACCGACGGGACCATCTCATCAGCGTCGGTGTGGGCAGAGGCACATCAGACCCAGGCCTTGATGGGTGGCATGCCGACATTCTCGTCGCCGAGTGATCTCTTCGCCAGGCCTTTTTCGCGCGCGCCGGTCTACGTACATGACGGTGTACGCATCGCAGCGATCGACGGTCCTGCTATCGGTGGCGGGTCAGGTGACACGTGGTCTGTGGTGGCCCGACACGACTACGGCGTCGAACTGGTCGACCCAGCCAATAGTCCGAGCCCGCGGGAGCAGTGGCGCAGCCTAAACGACGACACAGATCAGGTCATCGCCTGGACCATCGAGGGCACACCATCCAGTCTCGGCTCGCCCGTCTGCGGCATCTACCTGGGCGGCATCAACTGGTTCACGGCCACCCTCGCCGGCTACAACGGCTCGGCCTGGGTGACGCTCGCCACCGTCGACCCTGTGGGTGTGCTCACTGCCCTGGAGTGGACCCGGTACGGCAATACCATTGAAGTGACCACCAGCGGCTCTGATGATGTCGCTCGGTACCTTGCCCCCAGTGACCTCGCCGGGGGCAGCTTCCGAGACACCACGACAGGCAACGTCTGGCGCATCAGGGGCAACACCGACGGCATATGGAAGGCTGGCGCGACTCGTCGGCCGCTGATCTACCTCGAGACCGGCGCCGCGGGCGCTACATCGGGCACCGCTGGCCAGATAGCCATGCCGTCGGTTCTTGTGCCCTGGCGGCACTCTGTCCGCATCAGCAAGCTCCGCCTCACCATTCCAGCCCAGACCACGGCAGACGGAAAAATCCGCGCCGGTGTCGCCATACCTGGCCCCATCTACGTCTTCGGTACGCAGTACAGCCGAGGTCGCGAGCTCGAGACGATGCACAACACGGACCTCGCCACCTCGGCGACGGGTGGCCGCTCGGCTCGGGTGGCTGGCCCGACTCGCCGCTCGGTCAGCTTCTCGTGGGCCGAAGGTGTCGATACCTCGCAGCTATTCGCAGTCGGTGCGGACTACGGGAAGTTCCACGCATCGGATGACCCCGCAGCCATCACCCAGGCTGCACCGCTGATGATAGACGGGCTCTTCCGCCAGCTCGATGGGCCAGCCCGGCCGGTGGTATACTGCCCTCGGCTTGTGGTGTCCGAGGTCGGCACGAGCCTGCCAGCCCTCGGTGAGTCGCTGTACGGCCGCATCGTGTCGTCGTCGGTGCGCCGCACTGCTGTCCTCGGTGACGAGGCGTCTGACGAGCTGCAACGGGTGATGTCGCTCAGCATCGAGGAGGAGATTTGATCGACCGATGGTCACGCTCCGACCTCGTCGGCTATCGGGTGTATCACCTGCTCGATCTCGAGCTGGGTGGGCGGGTGTATCGATTCGCCACCGAGGCCCTGGACATCGACGATGCCGACGGGGTGGCGACCCACTACACCGCAGGCCTCGACTCGCCTCGGTTCGCCGAGGAACTACACCGACGCGAGCCCTCGGTCAGCATTCGCATCATCGATCCGTCAACCAACTGGGCGCAGGTCATACTCGGCGATGGCCACGACATCACGACCGCGACCGCGACCCTGTCGCAGTGGCGCGCGGGACTGACCCTTGGTCAGCGTCGGCTTCTCGTCTCCGGTCAACTCGACGAGCCTGTTTTTGGGGCCATCGGCGAGGCGCTCGCATTCTCCATTGTGCTCGATGCAGTCGAAGACACCGCGCTCGTGTGCGACCCTGACCGACAGACGAATGGCACGACCTGGCCTATCCTCGGTGATGGGCACATCACCGTCGATTGGCAGTCCCAGAAGCTGGTGGGAGGCTCGGACGTCACCGCGACTGGTACGGCCACCTACCCCATCGATACGACGGGCTGGCAGGCTGGGCAATACCCACGAGTATTCGGCGTCCCTGGCGCTCGGCTGTACGAGGCTGCGGTCGACTCGGTGCTCACAACGAGCAACGCGGCAGTGGCAGCTGTCGGCTCGACGACATCTTCGAGCCTCATCGTCGGGCTCGGAAGTATCTTCATTCCAGGATCGCCTGCGCCTGCGGTTGCGTACCTGCCGAGCGATGCAAGCCCGCGCTACTATGCAAACGAGGTAGGTTCTACGCTTACTTTCAGAGATTGGGTGCGCTACTACGTCATCGTCGCAGACAGGCCGATCAAGGCGACGACAGCCTACATCCGGAATATGGCGGATCCGACGTCGACATGGCAGGCAACTGCCGTTGTCCAGCTCACCGACGGCCTCGGGACTGTGGTATCGGCGGCTCGCATCGGCAACACCTCGAGCGCGTCGACTTGGGTGGCTGACCCAACCGACGGTGCCACTGACTTCGACCTCGACGGCGACTACTGGGTCGGGTGGCTGACCGATGGTGGCGAGCTCGACGACCTGGGCGACAACGCTATCACCGGCGCCGGCGACATCCTCCTGCGCCTCCTCGACGAGACCAGCCTTGGCGTTGATCGAGGGCGCGCAGTCGCAGTCATCAACCGGCTGAACGGCTACAAACTGGCTGGCTACACCGTCGACACCGAGCAAACCGTGGTGGACTTCATCACGCGGGAGCTGGTGCCCATCCTTCCGATCGCACTGCGCCAAGGCCCGAGCGGACTGTACCCTGTCTACCTCGACCCAGCGCCGAGTAGCCGAGATGCAGTGGCCCACCTCGACGCCGCAGACGAGGGCATCGAACGAGCTGACCTGCTGGCGCTACTCAGCCGCCCCATCAACGATGTAACTGTGCAGTACCTCCTCGACCCGACGAGTGACGAGCACCGCGGAAGCGTCATCGCCCACGGCAACCCTGACCGCCTTGCCATCGCCGACAACGCCATCAACCCAGGATTCGGCGGCCAAAGTGTCACATTGCAGGCTCGACTGTCTCACGCTCGGTATCGTCGCCAGTCACACGTTGTCGCGACTGACTGGATCCACGATCGCGCTACAGCCGAGGTTGTCGCTGCGGATATCGTGGACGATCGCGCCATGCCGCATCTGGAGATCAGCTACCAGACTCGTACTGTGTGGGGCTGGCTGGAGCCAGGCAATATCGTCACCGTGACCGATGCCGAGATCGGCCTGACATCCGAGGTGGCGCGAGTCGAGGCTATCGAGTGGATCGGAGATCACGCAATCACACTGCGACTGCGCGTCGACCAGCAATTGAGGCAGAGGTGATCCGCCCGCTCGCCATACTTGTCCGGGGCCACTCGCCTGGCACCGGAGCAACCCACGGCAAGTGGTCCGAGTATGCCACCTTGCCCGAATACATGATAGCAGCCGAACTGCGGCTGCGTGCCGAGGGCGTCGATGTCATCAGGCTCGAGCTCGGCACCCTCGCCGACCGCCAGTCTCGAGGCGTCGCTGCGATCGAGGCTCATCGGCAAGTGTACCCCGGAGCGCCGTGCATCTACGTGAGCTGCCACCTGAATGCAGGCGGGGTCGACTACCAGCGCTCGGTGCTCTTCCCGGACCACCGCTCATCGCTGGGTCGCAAGGCGGCGCAGGTCATCGCGCGGGAGATGACGAACCGAGTTGGCTGGCCTTCGGTGATCCGCCCCGCTCGACCTGGCACCCCGAACGACTCACCGGAGCGTGCCTACGCCTGCATCGGTTCGATCTATGCCGATACCCCAATCAACTGCTGTGCCCTGCTCGTGGAGCCTGCCTCTCTTGATCGGGAGCCACTGGGATATGGGATCCTGCGGCGACTTGGCGCAGATCTCGGCGCTGGCATCGCCGCCCACCTCCAGAGTGAGCCTACATCATGAGACTACTCCCCCTGCTACTGCTCACTGGCTGCGCTGGCGTCGACCTTGGCGCCTTCGTGGATCTCGATGACTTGCCAGTGACCCTCGACCGCACCGCCTCAGCCGTCCGCCTCGTGACGCCGACGAGCGACAAGCCTATCGAGTGCGTGCTTGGCCGACTCGGTGCTGACACGCTCGAGGGGGCGGCGAGCGCCATTCGGCACGACTCCGACGACGAGGCCAGCCCGCTCATCGGCGTCAGCTTCGGCGTGTGCCTGCTCGGTGCTGACGAGGCGCCGACGCTACCCTGCGGCACCCACCGAGCGCTGACCCTGGCGACAGCCTACGCGGCTCAATTGCCGCAGGCGGTGGTCCAAGGCCTCCGTGGCGAGTCGGCGACGCTGGGAGGCTTCGCGCTGCCCGGATGCGACGAGCCCCCCGTCGAAGAGGCGCCTGATGAGGCACTGATCGAAGAGGCGCCTGACGAGCCCCTCGTCGAAGAGGTGCCGTGATGTCTGTGACGCCCGCGCCTATCCCGAGCTGGCACCAGCAGCACCTGCCCGTCCCGAGTTGGCTGGTCCTCGCCGCGATCGCTTTTTTCGGTCCGGTCGATGGGGCCGCATCTGCCGTATTCGCGACGTCCGAGTATGACCGGCTAGCGATCCAGGTTGAGACACTTGCCGATCAGGTGGAGACTCTCGCCAGTCAGGTCGATGACCTGCGAGACACTGACAGCGAGGTAGCGCACCTGCTGGCCGAGGTGGTGCGAGCCCTCGACGAGCGCGAGTGACAGGACCGAACGCCAGCCCCGCTACCATCTGGCCGACCACAGCAGCGAAAACGCGCTAGAATGCGGGTACCGAAGAGGTGCCCGTGGACGATGTGACCGCCAGCCTACTTGAGCACCTGATGGCTGACCGCAAGCGACGCGCCTGGGTCGACTCGATCACCATCGTCGCTCTGTTGGTCATCGTCGCTGGACAGGTCGGCGTGGCGGTGCGGCTGCCCACTCCAGTCGGCGAGGTCGAGACAACCCAGGCGAGCAAGGTCACCCGCTACCCAGACGGAGCTATCGTGTGCTCTGGGCAACCTACGACGTGCGCTCGAGCTCTTGAGGACTACGGGGTAGGCCAGTGAGCAGGCCCGACCGGCCGACGCCACCAGACCCGCCTGTACCGCCAGACCTCCCTGACCCTCCGGACCCTCCGGACCCTCCGGACCCTCTACCGCCGGAAGACGACCCGCCGGAAGACGACCCGCCGGAAGAGCCGCCAGTGGGAGACCGCCCAGTCGAAGCGCTCCCGAGCGCGCGAGGGTGATCGTCGGGTACGACTGGGCGGTCTGGTGATTGTATCATGGCGCTTGCTTGCAAGTGCTCATGAGCACTTGCAAGCAAGCGCCATGCAGCCGCAGCCACCGCTGGAACTTTGGGCAACCGATACACGGGGATATCCCAGGCTTCGGAGTTGGCCAGCTGCATTGACGATCGTGGCCCTGCTGACATTTTCAGCGAAGACATACTGGGGCCCAACCTCTCGAACGATCCGCAGCATTTCGGGCCAAAGGTCAACTGCCGTCCTCCTACCTCTACTCGCTGTTGAGTGCGGCTGGCACGGGTAGCCACCAGATACGACATCTGCCCCCCCTCGCCATGGTCGCCCGTCGAATGTGCAGACGTCATCCCAGATCGGGAATCTTGGTAGCATCCCGTCTCGTTGTCGGGCGAGCAAGACCCGCCGAGGGTAGGCAGCAGCCTCGACAGCGCAAACGGTACGGTGGCCGAGCAGGTGGTGTCCGAGGATTCCCCCGCCGGCACCGGCGAATAGCTCGATGACTCGGAGTTCTCGCCGAGAAAGTGCCATGTCATCCCATCCCCTTATAGAGCCATGTCCTAGGAGCATACGTCCTTTTCAGAAGGTCTGGTATCTCCTTCGACCATCTTACGAAGCCACTCGACGCGGCGATTGACCGTTGCGGCGATGACGAGTTGGCCGGGCCGGTCGATGATGCGGGCGACATTCTCCGTGTAGTGTGACGGCGGCTCATCCATCACCCAGAGGTTCGCGCGTCTTGCTAGATCACTCATGGTGCCTCCAGGGCAGCTATCGACTTCCTGCCGACTTCCTCCAGGGCAGCTACGAGGGCTTCAGCTTCGGTCACCCCCTGTACGCCGATCTCCTGCCCGTCGGCTGATACGACCCACAGCCCAAGTTGGGAGCTGTACCAGACGTGGAGGGTCGGCTCGCCCCACGCCTCCCGTACCAGCGCGAGCAGGCACCCCAGGGTGGCAGCGTCGGTGAGGTCGGGCACTGCATCGCCGCAGTACAGCAGGGCCGCGACGTGGCCGTCGATCCGCGCCACTCGCCGCGCCATGCCCGGGAAATGAAGCGCCAGCATCCCCGGCATCCACCGCCAATCCGGTGAGGCGACCGCTCGCCTCGCTAGGAGCATACGTCACTTTCGTCTGCTTTGACTCCCCGGTAGAGCCACACCGAGCGTCTCGGCTGCACCAGTGGCTGACGGTCCACCCGCTCTTGCACCCACATCCGGGCCAGCCGAGCGGATACGGTGCCGATGGTGACCACCCTCCCGCGATCGGCGAGATCATCGCAGACCTGTCGAGATGTCAGCTCTCGACCGGCGAGCACCTGAAGGATGGCGTCAGTGACAGACCCGCCAGCGTGGTAGCACCGGTGCCACTCCGCCATGCGGTCTCGGTGCCACTCGCACACCCACTCGACCTGGTGATCGCCCAGCCCCTCTGGACCGTGGTGGCCGAGCTTGGCGATGGCATCGGCGCTGCATCGGGTGCATAGATTCATGGTGCCTCCTTGGCGGCGGCCTCGATCGCAGCGATGAGTGCTTCGGCTTCGGTCTCGCCGCGCCCCACTCTCCGCTGCCCTCCATATGGCACGTGGTACCAGGCCATCCAACAGGGATGATAGGGTGATGCTGGGTGTGGATTGCTGCCGGGTCGTACATACGACACGTGCAGGTGCTCGTCTTTCCACGCCCGTCTAGCCTGACCCAACAGACAGCCCTTGGTGGCGTCGTCGTTCCAGGCAGGCCACCAAGACGCAGCACCCGGCGCCAGGATGTCGACGGCCGGTAACTCTTCGTCGCACTGCACCCACACGCTAACCGGCGCTCCGATGGGGCAGCCGTCGAACCAGACATTCGTGACGACGCCTGAGTCCCAGTCGTTGCGCGCAGTCATCCCCTTCTGCCACCGAACGGTGCCGTTGGGCGTGAGTCGATCCCACTCGTTATCGAGGGTCGTTGTGGGCTCATCCTCGTCGGGAGGCATCGGAAGTCTGTCTTCAGGGTTTGACACCGGTCGCGTCACGATGCCACCCAGGCCAGCCCGACGCCGATGCACAGGACGACGACAGGTACTGGGATCTCCGCCCAGCCTGCTGCCCTCATCCAGGCCAGCCCGACGCCGATACACAGGGCGACGATCGCCCAGCCAACGACGCTGACGAGCTTCTGTCGCCGTAGTCTCGCTTCTTCTTTGACCATCTCATCGATTACCTCTCGGATGAAGTCTCTGTCATGCATCGGCTCTCCAATTTAGTCCAGCCGGGTAGGCCGAAGGTGACTTGGGTTGGCTCCAGGGTCCGGTAGTAGATGAGCAGCATGTGTGCCGACGGCGGGCTATTCTGTCTCACTCCGTGGACGTCGGTGAATCGGACCCGTCCAACGAAGATGATCTCCGCGGCGCCTCGGATCAGCTCGAAGCGGCCAGCGTCGAATGTCGCGGGAACCAGAACGCAAGCGATTCTCTGGTGGCGACTTCGTGGATCACTCGACCAGGCCCAGTCGCGAGCCTTGCGGATGTAGGCATCGACGCCAGGGAAGGCGCTGTAGTCGTCCGGATCGAGGCCTGCGCGCTCGAGAGCACGCCGAGGCACGCAAGCTCCACCGAATGGCGGATTCATCCACACGGTGCCGGCGCCCGGGAAGTCTTTGCCCCAATCGGACAAAAGGCAGGACCGCTCTGCGGAGTAGCATCCGAGCTTACCGTGGTGGGAGCTGTCCTCAGCACACGCGTCCAGATCGAACTGAAGGCTCACCGCCGAGATGCAATTGCGCGCCGCCGCTTCGACCAATGCGGCGGGGGTGCGATACCGCATCGACTCAAGTACTGCGTAGCCCTCTTGGGCTCGGATCACTTGCCCAGCCTTGGCAGTGGCGTGCCCTGTGTGCTTCATGGTGCCCCTCCCCAATCCCGAGGTGGCGGGTAGGGGACGTCGGGGATCGCCCCTTGCCGCGTCCCGGAACGGAAGTACGGGTACTTTTGCGGGAGCGGGCGCCGCTCTTCCTCTGCGGTGTCTGCCAGCTCGACGCCAGTGTCTGCGGTGTCTGCCAGCTCGAAGGCGCCGGGCCCAGGCTTGCAGGCGCTGATGATTGCGATGATGATGACGACTGATCTCATGGTCTATCCTCGGCTGGCTCTTGCATTCGGCGGACGATCTGCGGAAGTAGCTTGTGTATCTTCTGTCGTAGCTTCGTCTGCCCCTCTCCAGAGTACAGCTCGACCGCCCGCGCAGACTGGGTTGCTGTCAGTCGAGCAGGTACGACAAGATCCCAAGCCGCCGCCAAAAACTGCTTCCGGGTGTGGTCTGGAGTCAGGCTGGACGCCAGTTGTACGAGTGTCCTGGCGGCACTCGAGCCTGGGTTGCTGGTGTGCGCGTCGTAGACAAGGCCCGCCGCTGCGGCGAACAGATCGCTGAGCTCCGCGGCGACCTTGACATCTTTGAGGCGCTTGCTGATCTTCTCAGCCTGCCTGTCGACGTCCTGCGGTGCAGGCATCGCCGACTGCTCCCTTTCTCGGCGGGCCACAGTGCGCTCCGCGTCATCTCCGGTCGGGACCGCGAAGACTTGCCGCAGCACGTACTTGAGGCTCCCAGTCATCGCCTTGTATGCGGCCTTGTCCTGGGTGTCGACACCGCACCCCATGACCTCGGCAGTCATCCACTGGCCCGAAGAGTGGCAGATCCGGTAGGCCTGCACAAGGTCCACCCGCACAGCCTCCTTGCCTCGCTCTGTCGTCCGCGCGACCACATTGGGCACCGAGCGCATGGGGATCACGGCCACCCCATGACGCGCCATCGATGGCTGCAAGCTGCAAAGGAGCTCCGCATCCGACGTGTATGCGTATCCCTGGTGTGCTCTGCTGCTGGCGCCGACCGCGGGCACCTCGAGCATCACCTCGCAGATGGCTGCGACCAGCTTCCCGATGTCTGCGGACTGGTCTGGCGTCTTGCAGACGTAGGGCATGTCGTCGCTCACCATAGCTTCCTCACGACGAGCACCGCCCGCTCTTCCGCCGCAGTGACACGCACGGCGAGGTCACCCAGTTCGGGGTACAGGCTCAGGGCTGCCGGGTGGATGTCGCCCACTGCAGCACCGAGCACGACGCTGACGTGGTAGGTGGCAGCCCTCTCAGCAGCATCGCACAGCTCGTCACCGAGCGGGCTGGCGAAGAGCTTCTCTGCCACCTCGCCGATGGTGGCGGCGGGGCGGGTCTTGCCGCCGTCGGGTATCTTCATTCTTCCCTCGCAGTCACCGGCGCCGTAGTGGCAGGCGGTGCAGTGGCAGTTGGTTGGTGTCGGTGCGCAGGGCACCGGGTCGAGCACGCAGTCAGCGTGCAGCTGGTCCCGCTCGCGCTGGGTCTCCAGCAGTTCGAGCAGCCTGCCACAGCTGGCGAGCAGGTAGCTCAGTGCTCGTCGCCCGGTGCGGGCATCTGAATGGTCATCATGCGTCATCTCTCGTGGCGATGAATTCGAGAAGGAAGTGGCGCTCGGCTTTCTTGGCGAGCACGAAGGCCAGGGCCTGCATCTCAGCTTGTCCTCGGCACCCAGACCACCCGCTTCGAGCAGTCTTCGTCCCCGACGTGGTCGAAGCCTGCGCGGTGCAGGTACGAGCGCATCGACTTGCCGGTGGCGGTGGCCCAGTCCCGGCTCGACGGGTGCGATACTGCCTCCAGGGTCACCTTGTGGTCGATGACAGGGAGCGCCTCAAGCTCTTTCACGAGCGCTCCGGGGATCCTCGCGTAGGGTGTATGGGTGTCAGTGTACAGCGCGCATGTCATTGGTTCGCTCCTTTGATGTCTGTATTGTATCGCCTATTGCCCGCTACAGTTGTCACGGAATGTAACAAAGTTACCGGCTGACGCAACTGACATAGTATAGATACACACCCTGGAGGAACGATGGGAGAGTCGAAGAGGATACTGCTGCTGGCGCGCGTTGGTCTCGAGCTGAGTGCCTCAGACATTGCGGAGCGGCTCAGTTGCACCACGCCAACAGTGTGGCGGCTTGAGCGGGGCGAGGCAGTTGCCTGCCAGCTGATGGAGAGGGTGCCGGCTGCCTATGAGCTGTCTGATGAGGCCGCAGGGAGGTGGCTGCGCCTGCGGGGCCAGAGAGGGATCCCAGACGTGGCCCTTCCTGAGGACCACCCGCCGCAGTTTACTCCGATCGAGCCGGGGGTGCCGCATGAGTAGGCTGGACGACTGCATCCAGGCCGTGATCGGCTTGATGTCAGAGGTGGTGGCGAGGGTGGACGAGCTGCGCGACGAGGTCGAGGAGCTGAAGGCGCTGTGCAGCGCCAAGAACGATGGCGGCGTCGCGGCCGAGCCCTTTGGGGACCTGGAGAAAGCGGAGCTCGAGGCGCTGTGCAGCGCCAAGAACGATGGGCCAGCCAAGCCCGCGCAGGTCTACCAGGCGATCTGCATCATCGATGCAGCGCTGGAGGACGGGCACATCAGCGACCAGAGGCACACGGCCCTCACCGATGCCCTCAGCCATATGCTCACCGAGGTCCTCTGCCTGCGCGACAAGGTCGCCAAGCTCGAAGCCGAGCGGGATGCACTGCGCGCCCAGGTCGCCGATCTGGAGGCCGAGCAGGCCGTGGCGTCCGATGGGTGGGCCACTACTGCCGAGAGGGATGCTCTGATCGTGTCGCTCCGGCGGGATAGGCATACCCAGGTGGAGATTGCTGCCCGCGTCGGCGTCTCCCAGTCGCTCGTCTCTAAGGTCCTGACGCGGCTGGCTATTCTCAGCGTGGAGGCCGGTCAGCCGGCGATTCACACTGAGGGCCTCCTGCGCGACAAGCTCGCCAAGCTCGGAATAGAGCGGGATGAGCTGCGCGCCCAGATGCGCACACATCTCCATCCTCTTCCAGCCCGTAGAGTCACCGCTGAGCGTCGGCGCTGCGTCGAAGTGGTCCAGTGGTGTCGCGAGGAGGGCGTAACCGACCTCCGGCAGGTACTGCACTGGATCAAGAGTGGGGATGAGGTGCCAGATGGCGAATAGCCAAAGGAAAGGAAAAGTCTTTGAACGCCGCGTATGCGAAGATTTGCGTACCTGGCTTGGCGATGAATGGCGAGTGCAGCGCAATCTAGACGACGACCAGAGCGGCTCGCGTGGTCGGGCTGGCGACATCCTCGTCGGTGGGGGGCCGTTCCGGTTCCCGTTCGCCGTCGAGTGTAAGGATCGGAAGGAGATCAATAGCACGCATCTCTGGAAGGGCTCCGCAGCGCTCGCCAGGGCCTGGCGACAGACTCGGAGCCAGGCTGATGCAGTCGAGCTCGAGCCGTTGCTGGTGCTCAAGCCAAAGGAGCACGGCCATCCGGTGCTCGCAGTGATGCCGACGGGGTGCAGGCGAGTGCTCCGGGTCGCCGGGCCAGTCATGGCCTCGAAGATCGAGGGTGATGCTGTGGCGGCGGTGCTGTGGAGGCATCTCTTGGAGGTGCCGCCGGTCGGGCTGGTAGAGGTCGGGCTCTACCTCTACGGGCAGATGACGTCGGCAGAGGTAGCCGAACAGACCGCGCAGGACATCCAGCGGTGGCAGTGGCTGGCGAAGGGGGGAGACGGGGGGGGTGCTGACGATGGCGACGATGTCCCCACCGACGAGGGTCTATCTGGCTCATGGCTTGAGGTGCAGTGGCGGGAGGTTGTGAAAGGAGGCGACGAAGTGTGCGAGGCTTGCGGAGGAGACGACGATGGCACCGAATGACGACAAGACGTACTACGTACCTATAAAAGAACCTTGTCTGATCCCTGTGCAGTCAACGGTGGCCCTTGGCCAGGGCAGCGTCAAGATCGAGTGCGATCCCGCCGTCGGGCTCTTGTTCGTTTACGCTTCGATGTCGGCACTTCGGGCTGACTACCCGGACGCTAAAATCGACGACGTGATGGAGCTTGCCATCAAGGTCATCGCGATCGACGGTGGGTTCAGGAGGGAGGTGACGATCCGCGAGGGCGTCTACTGGCACGAGCCGACGGTGGACGAAAGGGCGCGTCACCGTGGAGGCGACGATGGCACCGATTGAATCAGGCTGGACGCCAGCTGACATGACCTACGATCCCGAGCGCTACGAGATTGACTTGTGGTTCCTGGGGCGCCGTGTCAAATGTGCGCTGGAAAAGTCCCGCGCGGCAACTGCCACCCTGACCGAAAACGTACGCGAGGGCATCGGGGTCAACTACGACCTGGTGACGGCTGTGACGGACGTCATGATGGAGCTGGCGCAGCTGCACGGCTGGCTGGCTGGCTTGGGGATCGTGGCCCAGTGGGATCACACGACCGGTATCGATCTGCCTACCGTCGAGGAGGCTGATGAGGAGTTGCGAGAAGGAGACGACGATGGCGAATGAGTGGAAGGAGACGACAGTTCGGCTCCGCTACTGCGAGTCGGCCCTCACCGGAGGGCATTCCCGCTGCGAGCCCTCTACCGTCCAGGAACTCGTCGAGGAGATCGACCGCTCGATGAACGCGAGCCACTTCGGTGGACAGATCGAGCTGACCATCATCAACTCGATCTCCTGCTCGGCCTGCGCCGACCAAGGGGACGTCCCATGCCCTGGTCCGTACGGCAAGGGCTGTGGTGACGGTGCCGGCTGTAGCATCTGCTACGGGTGGACGCGGGTGATGTGCGAGGCTTGCGAGGGCGTCACCCCCTCCGATCAGGGAGACGATGGCACCGATTGACAAAGGAGGCGACGATGTCGACTGACGAATACGCAATTCTGCACGGACCAGGCAGGCACTCGACGAGACCGACAACGACGCTCCGATGTACTGTGACCGTCAGGTGGCCGCCAGACAATGAGGCCGAGTTCGTGTATATCGGTCGGGACGGGCAGCGTGGGGACTTTAGCCGGCGAGCCGCCGCAGCAATCCGCGCACTGGCCGGAATGTTCTCGGACCGACCACCATTTTCTGCGGAGCTGATGCAGCTGGCCGACGAGATTGGAGGCGACGATGGCGAGTGACACATACTATGTACCTCTGAGGGTGATTCGCCCGAGGTGCACGCATCCAGTTTTAGGTCACGAGGTCAAGATCGAGTGCGATCCCGCCGTCGGGCTCTTGTTCGTTTACTGCTCGATGAAGGACCTCCGGAGCGACTATCCGGATGCCGACGTGCTGGAGGTTGTGAGGGCGCGTCACCGCCCAGCGGGTCGAGGCGACGATGGCACCGATTGACAAGGGCTGGGTGATCCAGCTGTCCGAGTATCCGTGCTGGGCCAGCGCGGATGGGCGGACGCTTGTAGTACGCAACGCCAAGCTCTACCGCACCGAGCGCGGTGCACAGATCGCGCTTGGCATGCGGCGACGCCACCGGAGATGGAGTGATGCGAGGATCTACTGCGTCGCCTCGGAGGCCGACATCACCCCAGGGGGGGACGGAGGCGAAGATGGCACCAAAGGAGTAAAGCAACATGAGTAAGGACCACACGTACTTCGATGCCGCCGGGAACCACTTCCGCGAGGGCACTCGAGTCTGCCACCCTACGGGGTATGTCGGCCGGCTAGTCAGGTGGCCGCCAGACAATGAGGCCGAGTTCGTGTATATCGGTCGGGACGGGCAGCGTGGGGACTTTAGCCGGCGAGCCGCCGCAGCAATCCGCGCACTGGCCGGAATGTTCTCGGACCGACCACCATTTTCTGCGGAGCTGATGCAGCTGGCCGACGAGATTGGGGGCGACGATGGCTGAAACGACTAGACTGTACCTCCGCCCCATCGATGTGCGTGGCGTGCATGTTGGCGGTACTCTCGCCGCAGCCTCGGATGGCCACTTCGTCCGCGGCGACGACGCCGACATCGACTGGACCGACAACTCGTGCCCGACCTGCGGCGCGATTGGCTCGGAGGAGTGCAGAGTTTTCGTCGGCGGCGCGTACGAGGGTAATGTCGGCGGTTGGGTCCACGAGGGTAGACAGGGGGGGGACAGTGATGAGGCCGAAGGAGACAACGATCGCTGACACACGCCATACGTCTGGCTGAGGCTCAGCTCACCGTAGAGACTGACCCGATCCGCCAGTCCAGGCTGAGGGTAGCGCTGGCTAGACTCCGCGACGCGCGTCGCGTGGCAGATGACGACGAGTGGATCGCACACCGGAGATCGAGATGTCAAACCTGATCTATCCGAGAGAAGTAGAGTGTCCAGCTTGCGAGGCGGATATCCCCTGCGACGACGCGGTGAAGTCCGTGGAGTGCAAGTGCGGGGCCAAGCTGCGGATGGTCCACGACTGCTACGACGGGTCATTCTGGGGCACCCCGTTCCGCTATGCGGTCGTGGACCGAAGGCGCAGACACGACGATACGTCTGAGCACCGACTCGTCGAGTTGACTGCTGATCTGGCGAGTCGAACCAAGGGAGAACGGGACGAATGACGCACGAACTATACGAGCTTGGCAAAGCAGTCATCCAGTTAGAAGGCTGGGAATGGCGACCGCGGATCCAGTCGGTCTACGCACTCGACGAGACCGACTGGCGTCGAGCATGAGCGGCTACTTCCGAGCACCGCGTGAGGCCTGGCCTGCCATCGTCGAGGCCTTGCCGCAGCCCTGGCTCGAGGAGTGGGTCGAGCTCGATTGTGCCTACTGGGCGAATGAGTTCCGCCGGTTGGAGATGGGCATTTCGAGCGCTTTGCCCACGATCCACGGTGTGCGCAGGTTGTCGCGCGCCTGGTGTGCCGAGCGGTGGGGATGGAAGGCATGGAGAGCCGGCCGGGCCCTCAGACAGTTGGATCCGACAGGAAGTCGACAGGAAGTCGACAGGAAGTCGACAGGAACGGATACAGCGAAACTACACAATGCCGAGAAATCCGACAGGAAGTCGACAGGAAGTCGACAGGAAGTCGACACACGCGCGTGTATACAAGAGAAGAAGGAAGAAGGTATAAGGAAGAAGATCACTCAGTGTATTTGGGACCTCTGGTCGACCCGAAAGGCGACCCATCCCGCTGGAGCCCCCCAGGGCGAGGCGCTCACCAAGGCGTGCAGGCAGGCTATCGACAAAGCGCTGAAGCAGTACACCGTCGAAGACCTCATCCTCGTGGCTCGCTGGGCATTCACTGCGCCTGGCTATCACGCTGCGCTACTCCGAGGCGACAACCCAGGCCAGACGCAGAATTGCTATCTCTCGGCGCGGTCGCTCTACCGACCCACCAAGCTCGATGACAAGATCCACCAGGCGAAGTGCTGGCGGGACACTGGATCACCAGTCGGGACATCAGCGGCCAGCCCCAAGATGGATGCTGAGGCGGCTTGGGGGATCGCGCTCAATAGGGTGAAGAGGCACAACCGGATGGACCCGCCAGCGTCGCAGTACCGGCCGAGCTGGACCTATGCCGAGGACGATCCAGCCCTTGATGCGGCGATTCGTAAAGCGGTCAAGAGTGCCTTCGGGAGCTGGTCGGGCTTCTGCAATAGCGACGAGAGATTCATGAAGCGCCAGTTCTTGCGAGCATTCCCAAGGAGCACAGCATGAGGGCCTTGCCACAATCGATCGAAGCCGAGCGCGCCTTGCTCGGCCAGCTCATCGAAGCGCCAGACGCTATCGCCAAGGTCGAAGCTATTCTTGACCCGAAGGCGTTCTACCGAGACGACCATTGCAACCTGTACGCACTGCTCAGGCAGATGATCCGCACTGGCGCAGTCGTCGACTCGATCACCGTCGTCGAGCGGGTCGGGCGAGACGCCAAGCCGGATCGATTCGGCGGTGTGCCCTACGTCATTCGGCTGCCTGACCTCGTGCCGAGCACCTCGAATCCGACGTACTACGCTCGGCTGATAGCTGGGGCTGCTCGGCGCAGGAATCTCATCCTCGCCGCTCGAGCAGCCGAGGAGGCTCTCTACAGCGCTGATGAGCCGGAAGCTGCGGTAGCCGAGTTGCAGGAGGCTATCGCGTTGAACCAGTCAGTACGCACGGGCTACTGGCGTCCACTGGCAGATGTGCTGATCGAGGCGATGGACGACATCGACGAACGGGTAGCGGGAGGTCAGAGCCGCGGCTTGCCGACCGGGATGGCATCACTCGACGCCTACTTGGTCGGCTTGAAGCCGGCGAAGCTGTACGTCCTGGGAGGCAGGCCAGCGATGGGCAAGACCGCGTTGGCTCTGGAGTTGATGTGGGCAGTGGCTCGGCAAGGTGGGTCAGTAGGCATGTACAGTCTTGAGATGCCTGGCGCCGAGCTCGCCGAACGTGGCCTGGTCAATTGCGGGCGGATCGACAACGAGCGACTGCGGCGCGGAGATATCGACAGCTCGATCCAGGCTGCGATCGATCGTGCGGCTGGCGATCTGTCGAGCCTGCCGATCTGGATCGACGACCGCGGAGCACTGACCATCGAGCAGATCGAGGCCGGTGCAAGACAACTGCACGCCCAGTGCCTACGGGCCGGTCAGCCGCTGCGCTTGCTGAGTATCGACTATCTAACCCTGATGTCGTTCGACGTCGGCCGAGGGGACAGTAGCGCGACTGCGATCGGCAAGGTGACAGGCCGACTCAAGGCGCTGTCAAAGGAGCTCTCGGTCGCGGTGCTCTTGCTCTGTCAACTGAACCGGGATGTCGAGAAACGGCCTAATAAATGCCCGCAGAACTCGGACTTGCGCGATTCAGGCTCGATCGAGCAGGACGCTGACGTTATTATGTTTGTTTTCCGCGAGCACGTCTACGACTCCGAAGCCGACGCAGGAGACCTCGAGGTCATCATCACCAAACAGCGAGACGGGCGGACGGGTACAGCCCATCTCCGATTCAGCGGCCCACATCAGCGCGTTTGGTGCCGAGATGACGAGGCCCTGGGGTACGTGTAACGAGACGTCACGAGGCGTCACCGCCGAGGCGGTCGAGATGATGCAGACGATACTTTGTCGATGGGGGGGGGGTAGATGTGCATCGTGAGGACAGCAGCAGGTAAGATCTGCGGACGTGCGCCAGTAGGCCTTGATGGCGTCTGCAAACAGCACAGGGCCCAGATACAAAGGTGGGAGGAGCGCTTCGATGCAGCGAAGCGCAAGGCCTTGATCGCGGAGGCAGGGTACGAGGCGTCAGATGAGCGGGCTAGATTTATCACCGCAATGGCCATGCTTCAGGCCCAGCTCAATCGCGAGAAGCAAGCGCTCCAAGCTAAGGTCGAGACTCTGAGGGGAGAGGCGGCATCTCTCCAGTCAGACGTCGACAAGCTCGATGCCGAGCGCCAGAAGCTCGATGCCGAGCGCCGGAAGCTTCACGCCGAGCGGGCGGAGATCGAAGCCGAGCGCGACGCGTTCCGCGCGATGATGCGCGAGGCAGAGGTGGAGCTGATGGCTCGGGCCAGAGAGCAACTGATGACTGCGACGGGCGAAGAGGCGGCTGCAAGCATGATCGACTGGTGCCGAGAGCAGCGATTGCGCCGCTCTGAAAGGAAGAGGGCCCAGCTGGATGGGAAGTCCACGAGCAAGGAGCCTGAAGCCGACGAACTCGAACTCGGTGAGGGGTTCTGATGATCCATCGGCTGCTACTCGTGCCCACCGAAGAGGGCGACCCTCACCGACTGCTCGTCGGTTGCCAGCGGATGCAACTCACCATGAGCGTCGGTAGCCAGATGGACCGCCTGAAGCGTCGAGCAGCAAGGCCGCGCTGGGTAGACGTCGTCGAGGTCGACGACTGGCGAGGTACCCAGGGCCGGGTGTTGCTCGACCTTCCGCCGACCCCGGAGAGCTGGGAATGGTTGAGCACCGTGGTCAAGCTCATGAAGGAGCTCATGGATGAGCTCGGCGCCGCTCTGGGCGGCTGGCGGGTCGTAGCCGTGGACCGTGACGGGCGGGAGGTGGAGCTTGGCTGAGCGGTGGAGGATATGCGACCCTCGGGAGATCTACGGCAAGCAGGGCCGTATCATCATCCTATGCGTCGTGGATAGCCGAACGCAGCTGGTCGAGGGAGGCGTGTACACTGATGGGTGGTACGTCGCCAGCCCTGCCAAGCTCGTGAGTGCCGACGATGCCTGGCCTGATGGCTGGCGGTGGGTTCCGTGGCCGGGGGAGGTGGAGCTTGGGTGAGCGCTGGAGGACAGGCGACCCTCGGGACGCCTGCACAGGGGAGATGACCATCATACTGACTGGTCATGGGGTGCCCTCTGATATCTGCCAAGCGAGGGCGGTTGGCTCTGAGCGCGATTCGCGCGGGTTCCCGGGTCGTTACGTCGATATCGAGAGGGGCTCTACCCACTGGCCGCGGTGGAAGCGTTGGCCTGACGGCTGGATATGGATTCCTTATCCCGAGCAACCTGGGGTTCTTCGCGAGATCAACGACTCGCAGGAGGGCGCGGAGGTCCAGATCCCGAAGGGCCTGTGCGCGCGGATCGATCAAGTCGCACCCCACCTGGATGGTGAGGCTACTGCCACAGGTCACCGGGTGAGGTCGCGCGAGGACGCAGTAGCCGTACTACTCACTGCCGCCCTCGATCGTGCGGAGTCCAGGAAGATGATGGCTGGTATCCGGGCGTGCTTCCCTGGTCTGGCCTCATATGCAGAGCCAGCAATCATCCCAGCATGGTGGGATTCGGAGGTAGGGTGACAGTGAACAAGGTGATATTGGTGGGGAATCTCGGGAGAGATCCAGAGATACGACATACCACGACGGGGAGTCAGGTAGCCAGTCTGTCGATCGCGACGACTGACCGGCAGAAGGACCGTGACGGCAACTGGACGGACAAGACGGAGTGGCACCGGGTCTCTGTCTTCGGGCGGGCTGCCGAGAGTGTGGGCAAGTACCTGAAGAAGGGCCGACAGGTCTACATCGAAGGCAAGCTCGAGACGCGGAAGTGGCAAGACCAGAGCGGGAGCGACCGCTACTCCACCGAGGTCATCGTAGCCCGACCTGGTGACGTGGTCCGCTTCCTTGGGAGGGGCGATGGCGATGCAGGCAGCCAGCAGCGCGGTGGGGGAGGGTATAGCCGCGAGCCGTCCAACCGCCGACCATCGCAGCAGCAGCAGCAGCAGCAGCAGCAGCAGCAAGAACAGGGCGGGGACGATGACATCCCGTTCTGATTGGTCGCATCGGCACACAGCCCTTGTCTTGACGATGCTCCGGACTGGCCGCAACGGCTGTAAGGTCGAGGACCTGTCGCGCGCTTGCCATGTCTCGAGTCAGGAGATCCGCTGCACCTGTCGTGAGTTGGTGGCGGCTGGCCTTGCCTGGCACATGTCGAGCGCTGTCGCGTATCATGAGCCATGGCGAGCACCGAATCTGCCGGAAGACGCACGTGTGTTGCGTGCAGTCAGGGCACAGCCAAAGACGCCCGCGGAGCTCTGCGCTGCGCTGGGACCGATCGGATACGAGATCGGTGGCGGCAAAGGGCACAGGCACAAGATCTATCAGGCGCTGACCAGGCTCCGAGGAGAGGACCGGATCGCTCCGGCGAACAGGATCTGGCTGCGGGTCGATGGTGAGACGCGGGTCAGGAGGCCAGCATGAGTGACGATGAGCCGGAGCGCCCACCTCGATCCGAATATGGCGCCTCGAAGGCCTGATATCCGCGAGTCGCCGGTAGTTGACGTTTAACGCCCGCTTTCGATGAACCCAAACGGGGTATAGGCTAGGTCAGG
>Ga0208790_1000176_pt1 | contig 34037 bp, 41 predicted proteins | sample 10_taG_FD_184083 | JGI IMG/M metagenome (GOLD analysis project Ga0208790, IMG submission 184083) | Marine viral communities from the Subarctic Pacific Ocean - 10_ETSP_OMZ_AT15264 metaG (SPAdes) (version 2) | ecosystem: Environmental > Aquatic > Marine > Oceanic | place: Pacific Ocean | collected... | reverse complement strand
TGCAGATACTGCAACCAATTCAATTCAGTTGAACAGTCAAGCTGCATCACATTACTTAGATTATAATAATTTTACCAATACACCTACAATACCAACCAACAATAATGAACTAACAAATGGTGCTGGTTTCATTACAACATCTTTCACTAATACTAATCAATTAGTAAATGGTGCTGGTTTCATTACAGATGTAGTAACTGGAGTTCTTACTGCAACATCATTCAGTGGTGATGGTTCTAATCTTACAGGTATTGCAAATACTCATAATGTATCTACCAATACTCTGAATGTTATTGGAGTATCTACTTTTATAGGACAACTGAACGGTGGTAATGCAACCTTTTCTGGAAATGTAACTATCGGTGGAACCGTAACTTATGAAGATGTAACTAATATTGATTCGGTTGGTATAATAACGGCTCGTAAGGGAATTGTTTCTCTCGGAATTGTTACTTCTTTAGGTTTTGATGGAAACGTAACTGCCGGTGTTGTCACAGCCACCACATTATTAGGTGATGGTAGTGGGATGACAGGTATTGTCACAAACATCATAGCCGGTTCTAATATCTCAGTCAATTCAGGTCAAGGTCAAGTTACTATTACCGGTCTTGCTAACACCTCAAATGTATCTACCAATACCTTAGTCGTATCAGGTATTTCTACACTCGGTATTGTAACTGGTGCCACATCAGTACAAGCAACAAAATTTTATGGTGATGGTTCATCCCTAACAGGTATCAATGCTGGTGCTGGTGGTACTGAAAATGTAAGTTCAAGTACCATCACGGCTGGTATCATTACAGCCACGTCAGAGTTCTATCCACCTACACTGACAACTGCACAAAGAGATACCATATCATTCACTAATGGTGCAATGATATTCAACACATCAGATCAGAAAGTCCAGCTCTACCTAGGTGGTGGTTGGAAGACACTCGCCTTTGAACTCGATACTTACAGTGTTGTAGGATTATAATATAAATAAGTAAAAGAACTCTTTATATCCATGCAAGGGAATAACTTTAGTGCAGCTCAAATAAAGGCAATCACTGCTGCTGGATTGGATGTAAAAATACTTTCTGAGAAGAAGGTTAAGTGTGAATCTGCGGTTCCTGGCAAACCAGCAGAGAGACTTGGTGCTGTAACAGCTATCCCAACGAAGGAGCAGGATGCTGCTAGAAAAAGATTGCTTGATAAGCAAAGTGAATTGAAAAAAGAGGAAACAATCTTTGAAAGAGAAAGAGTTCTGGCCGAACTCCACAAAGGTCGTCATGGTCAGTCTGAGAAAGATTATCAAGCCGGTCGTTCTGATGCTGGTAAGCGTATCTCTGGTGATGAGAAGCATGGTCCTGCATCATATACAAGACGTGGGGTAGTGGGTCAGGAACCCACCAAACCAGGTGAAAAACCAGAGCATACTCCTAAACTGGGTAGTGCTGAGAAGAATGAACTTGCTTATCGTAAGAGTCGTTTGAAGAAGGAAGATGTTGAATATGTAGAAGAAGAGAGAGCAAGAGTAACCCAGAACGGTAATATCTACATCGTTGGATTTGTATGGCTTGGTAAGTATATGATCATCAAACTATTCTTCCCTGAGGTCAAGAGACCATCTAGAAAGGAAGCACAATTTGCTCTTGATAAGATCTATCCTGGTGCTAAGATCCAAAGATTCGATCAAGCTCCTTATAATCCAAGTGAGCCTATGTTGTATATGGGTGTTCAGGAGGGGACTGAAATTCAAGAGAATGGGGAAGTGTTAAGCCCAGATAAATAATAAAAAACCTGATTATAATGTCGGAAGAACTTCCCTCTATAAATGATTTTATTGAAGATAAGTCTAATTTACCCTCTGTAGAAATTTTTACTGAGGGTGCTTTACCTGTCCAAGAATCTATTGTAGAGAAAAAAGAAGATAATATTGCTGAAGAAAGTATTACTCAGGTTATAAGAGAGCAACCTGATAACACAACCCTTATTGTAAGTTTGATTGAGAGTGTAAGAAATAGTATCCCTGAGGTAAAGTCATACGATCAAGAGTTATATGACATCGTTAAACTGATTGAACAACTTAAGAATGATGTAGAAGAATCCAAGACTGAGAAGACTGTTCTCATGGAGTCTAATGGATACGATAAGGATGTATTAAGAGAAGAACTGAATAATATCCGTAACAGTATCCCTTCTGTTCCAGAAGTAAAATATTATGATGAGGAAATCAGAGAGTTACAAGAAGCGGCAAAGAGAGAATTTGACTATGGTGAGCAATATAAGGAGCTGACTGAGACAGTCCTTGATGTAAGAGATAGAGCCAATGTAGATCATAGTTGGATTAGATCTACCTTTAGTAATATTGATGATAACTTTGACAGTGTTACCTCTAGTCTTGCTACCGTTAAAGGTAAGTTGGAGATGGAAGTCTCTGACATTGTTGAGTCCATGGAGACTGTTACATTTGAAGATAAGGTTGATAAGGTCAATTTAAATAAAAAGATTGACGAGACTCAGAAAGAACTTACCGAAGCTAAAGAGGAAATCACCTCTAATGTTGTTGAGTTCAAAGATAAGATTTACAAAGAACTCAAGGAAGCTTCTCTTAGAATCTGGAACATTAACACGGCATACCAGAAAGATGACGTAGAACTTCAAAAACAGCTCGATAAACAATACTCACAACTGAAGGAGTCTATCACTGATACGATTAAGAGTGGAGATAAGAAATACGATCAGCTGAATAAGTTCTACGATATTCTCAAAGAGCAGATCATTGCTCTTCCGGAGATAAAGGATTATGATGCGGATATCAAGAGAGTAGATCACTCTGTCTATACCATCAAGAACCTGGTAACAGAGATTGATAGACGACTGACCTCTAAGGTCAATAAGATCAAGTTGGATATGAAGGAGGATCAGTACACAATTCAAGAGGGTGAAGATGACCTCTTCCTAATAAATATGAGAAGCGGTAAGAAGTATAAGTTCAACCTTACGGAGGTTCATGATAACTTCTTCAGTGGCGGAGATGTTGGTATCGCCTCAACTTCTAATTAATTTAATTTATGAGTAATGATGTTTATTTGGGTAACCCGCTTCTAAAACGGGCAAATACTCCAATCCAGTTCACTAAGGAACAGATTGAGGAATATATTAAGTGTAAGGAAGATCCGATATATTTTGCACGTAACTATGTTCAGATTGTGACTCTGGATCATGGTCTACAACCTTTCAAGACATATGATTTTCAAGAGAAGCTTATTGAAAGGTTCCATAAAAACAGATTCAATATCTGTAAGATGCCTAGACAAACTGGTAAATCTACCACATGTGTATCGTATCTCTTACATTATGCAATCTTTAATGATAGTGTAAATATTGGTATTCTGGCTAACAAGGCTACAACGGCTAGAGAACTTCTTGCAAGACTTGCAACAGCATACGAGAACTTGCCCAAGTGGATGCAACAGGGTGTTTTAGTATGGAATAAAGGTAATATCGAATTAGAAAATGGATCAAAGATTCTGGCTGCTTCTACATCTGCAAGTGCTGTCCGAGGTATGTCCTTCAATATCCTCTTCCTCGATGAATTCGCCTTCGTCCCTAATCACATCGCTGATGCCTTCTTTGCATCTGTTTATCCTACTATTACATCTGGCCAATCGACGAAAGTAATTATCGTCTCCACGCCACACGGTATGAACCACTTCTACCGTATGTGGCATGATGCTGAAAGAAATAAAAACGAATATATTCCTACAGAGGTTCATTGGTCTGAGGTACCTGGTAGGGATGATGTATGGAAAGAGCAGACAATTGCAAACACGTCTGACCAACAGTTCAAAATTGAGTTTGAGTGTGAGTTCTTAGGGTCCGTTGATACATTGATTGCACCTAGTAAGTTAAAGTCTATGGTGTATGACAACCCATTTAAACGTAATGCAGGATTAGATGTATATGTCCCACCAGAGAAAGAACACGACTATGTTTGTACGGTTGACGTTGCACGTGGTGTAGGTAATGACTACTCGGCGTTTATCGTTGCAGATATTACAACATTCCCACATAAGATTGTAGCCAAGTATAGGAATAATGAAATTAAACCGATGCTGTTCCCCAATGTCATCTGGGAGGTTGTCAAACAATACAACAACGCCTTTGTCTTATGTGAGGTCAATGATGTTGGTGATCAGGTTGCATCTATCCTACAATATGACCTAGAGTATCAAAACCTATTGATGTGTGCTATGAGAGGTAGAGCAGGTCAGGTGGTTGGACAAGGGTTCTCTGGAACAAAGACACAATTAGGTGTCAAGATGTCAAAGACTGTTAAGAAGGTAGGGTCACTTAATCTTAAGTCAATGATTGAGGGTGATAAAGTTACGTTCAATGATTATGAAATCATATCTGAACTGACTACCTTTATCCAGAAGAATAATTCCTTTGAAGCAGAAGAGGGTTGTAATGATGACTTGGCCATGTGTCTGGTTATCTACGCTTGGTTGGTTGCACAGGACTACTTCAAAGAACTGACTGATCAGGATGTTCGTAAAAGATTGTATGAGGATCAGAAGAACCAGATTGAACAAGACATGGCACCTTTTGGTTTTGTCGTGAATGGTGTAGATGATGATGTAATTGTAGATACTGAAGGAGAGGTTTGGAGTAAAGCAAATCCTTACGATGAGTATGGTGCTAATGCTGGTGGTTGGACTCTCTGGAACTATTGATGGATTTTGATGAACAGATTGAACTAAATCATCTTCTTCTTACTGATAGGAAATGTAAGAGTTGTGGTGATATCAAGAACCTTGTCGATGAATTTTACAGAACAAGAAAGGATAGGGGTCCAGTTCCATCATCATATTCTTATGTCTGTAAAGAATGTTTTATAGTATATGTTAGGGAAAAGAGAAAAGATAAGTCTCCAAAGTCTCGATGGGAGTATCCAGACTGGTAGTTTCGTCATGTTTACCCCCTTAAAACAGTCAGATTTCTAAATAATACTAGTTAAATTGAGACCATAGGAGAGAGAAAACATGGCTACTCCTCAATTATCTCCAGGAGTATTAGTCAGGGAAGTTGACTTAACTGTTGGAAGAGCTGAGAACGTGCTTGACAACATTGGTGCAATTGCAGGACCATTTCCACTTGGACCCGTAAATGAATCAATTACGATTGAGACCCAACAACAATTCCTGGATACTTTTGGTCAGCCAATCGGAACTGACAGACAGTATGAATACTGGATGACTGCGAATTCCTTCCTCTCATACGGTGGTATTCTTAAAGTCGTTAGAATCTCAGGTAATAACCTGAATAATTCTAATGCTGCAGTAGGTGGTGCATCTACAACTGTAGCAATCGAGAACGTAGATGACTACGAACTCAATCACGGTACTGACACCTCTTACTACTGGGCTGGAAGAAACCCTGGTCAGTGGGCTAATAATCTTAAAGTATGTACTATTGACAACATTGCAGACCAAATAGTTTCTGTTGCCACGACTAATCCTGGTGCTGAAAACCTTGCGGTTGGATATGGTGTTTCAGTAGAAAGATCTGCTACTCAAATCCCTGGTGCTGGTGCTGTTAACAGCTTTAGTGGACAATTGAATGCCATCATCACTGGTGTAACCACTGATGCTATAAACGGCAATAGTTCGATTGACATCAGAATTTTGAGCAGACAAGTTCCTGCTACTAACGACTACTCGACAATTGGTCTTACCACGACATCTGCAACTGTTGCAGCTGGTGGAACTTCCGTGTTCGTTAACAGTACTTCAGGTATTACAACTGGCAATTATGCTATCGTTCAGGGTAGTGGTACTATTGAGATTGTTGGTTTTGGAACCACTTCAATTACATTAGCAGCAGGTGTCGCATCCTCGATAACTACAGTAGGTACTGCTGTTACTTATCAGAGCATGGTGGCTACCGCTGGTACTGAGACGAGTATCAACTATCAACAGTACAATGAGGCTAACTCGTTTCTTGCCAATGATACGATGATAATAACTCCTGCTTCAGGAGTTCCTTTTAGTGGCGATGTAAACTCAGATTCTGTAGTAGATTGGTATGATGAACAGACATTGAACCTAGATTCAGCTGCTGTATATTGGAAGAACATTGCTCCTAAGCCTATTGATAATCAATACGTAACCGCCAGAGATGGTAGTAACGATGCTATGCATGTTGTGGTTGTTGATGATTCTGGTTCTGTTACAGGTGTTCAAGGAAATGTCCTTGAAACTTTCCTCTCGTTGTCTAAGGCTTCCGATTGTGAAGCAGACGGTGACAATCCAACCAAGACATTCTACAAGGACTTCATTGCACTGAACTCCAATATGACCTTTGCGGGTTATAACCCTTCACAGAAAGAAGACGTTTATCAAGGAACTATTCCTATTGCATCTGGATTCTCTTCTGGCTCTACACCTTACACTGTAGCCGAAGGTCTTTGGGATCAACCAGCACTTAACAATCACTTCTCTTCCCTTGGCAATAAAACATACACACTATTAGGTGGTGCGGATTATCAAACCAACGGTGGTATGTCTGCTGACCTTTCGAGTTTGGTAAATGGATATTCTCTCTTTGAAAACAAAGATGAGATTTCAGTTGACTACTTGATTATGGGCCCTGGTCTAGAAGTAGAAAATCAATCACAAGCTAAGGCTAATTATCTTATCTCGCTCGCTCAAAAGAGAAAGGATTGTATCGCTACAATCTCCCCTCATAGAGCATCAGTTGTTAATGTAACAAGCTCTGCGACACAGACACAGAACGTACTTCAGTTCTATGCACCTGTATCGTCTTCGTCTTATGCTATCTTTGATACGGGTTACAAGTACACCTTCGATAGATTCAACAACACGTTTAGATACATTCCTACCAACGGAGACGTTGCTGGTCTTTGTGTCAGAACTTCTATTGAAGCTTATCCATGGTTCTCTCCCGCAGGTACACAAAGAGGTATTCTGAACAACGCTGTTAAGATGGCATACAACCCATCTAAGGGACAGAGAGACGTTCTTTACGGTGGAAGAATTAACTCCATCATCACCCAAAAGGGTACTGGTATTGTTCTCTTTGGTGATAAGACAGGTCTGGAATATGCATCTGCGTTTGACAGAATCAATGTTAGAAGATTGTTCCTGACAGTGGAACAAGCACTTGAGGGTGCTGCTAACTCACAACTCTTTGAGCTCAACGACGCAAATACGAGAGCCAACTTTGTTAACATTGTTGAGCCTTACCTCCGCGATGTTCAAGCTAAGAGAGGATTGTTTGATTTCCTCGTAGTCTGCGACGAGACAAACAACACACCTGATATCATTGACAACAATGAGTTCAGAGCTGACATCTTCCTTAAGCCAACCAAATCTATCAACTTCATTACCCTGACATTTGTCGCCACCCGAACAGGTGTTGACTTCCAGGAAGTTGTTGGAACTGTTTGATTTTATTAAATATTACTAGGAGGATTAACCAATGGCAGTAACAAAAACCCTATCGGAATTTAAGTCAAGACTGGCGGGCGGAGGGGCCCGTCCCAATCTATTTGAAGTCTCAATTCCGGCTTTCCCAGCTTCAATCACTGAAGCATGGGGAAGTGGCGATCAGTCTCAAAACGGAACTTTCAAGTTCATGTGTAAGGCTTCACAACTACCCGGATCTACAATTGCAGCTGTTCCTGTTCCTTTCAGAGGTAGAAGTCTGAAAGTTGCTGGAGACAGAACATTTGAACCATGGACAGTTTCTATCATCAACGATGAAGACTTTTCTATGAGAACCGCATTCGAGCGGTGGATGAACATCATCAGCAAACTTGATGATGCTACTGGAGTAACTAACCCCACATCTTATATGTGTGATGGTTATGTTCAACAACTCGGTAGAGGAGCTGAGGCCGAGTCCAAGACTAATGAGGGTGGTCGGTCGGCTGTACTTAGAACTTATAAGTTCTATGATCTGGTTCCGACAGCTATTACGGCAATTGAGTTGAGCTATGAAAACACAGATCAACTTGAACAGTTTGATGTAACCTTTGATTATCAGTACTATACTATCGGTAACTCACTGGAGTCTACCGGCGGTAACGCTGATCAGGTTCTCATCGAATGATAAATAACTAGACAGGAAGTCTAGTATTAATCATAATGGCCAGATTATTTGGTTTTTCAATTGAAGATAACGAAAAGAATCCACCTGGAGTAGTCTCTCCGATCCCACCCACTAACAATGATGGATCGGAAGCCTTCGCCAGTAGTGGATTTTTTGGTAGTTATAATTTAGACATTGAGGGTCTGTATAAAAATGAAACAGATCTGATCAGAAGATATAGAATAATGGCACTCTATCCTGAGTGTGATAGCGCTATCGAAGATATTGTCAATGAGGCAATTGTAGCTGATACAAATGATTCGCCTGTTGCAATTGAGTTGTCCAATCTCAATGCAAGTGACAATATTAAAAAAATTGTAAGAGAAGAGTTCAAATATATTTTAGAACTTTTAGATTTTGATAAGAAGGCCCACGAGATTTTCCGTAACTGGTATATTGATGGGAGACTATATTACAACAAAGTTATTGATCAGAAAAATCCTCATGAGGGTATTCAAGAACTGAGATATATTGATGCATCCAAGTGTAGATATGTTCGTAAGTTAAAGAAAGAAGGTAAGGATAATATCCAATCTGTTAGAGATGACTTTGGTGCGTCTAATCATGCATACAACTTCCCTGAAGTAGAAGAGTTCTTCATGTACACTCCTGACATGGGAACATCTCGCGGTGGTTATGGTGGCAATCCACAGAAAGCTATCAAATTGACTAGGGATTCTGTCACCTATTGCACTTCTGGTCTGGTAGATAGAAATAAAGGACTTACATTGTCCTGGATGCACAAAGCAATCAAACCTATCAATCAGTTGATGATGATTGAGGACTCATTGGTCATCTACAGATTGTCAAGAGCACCAGAAAGAAGAATCTTCTACATCGATGTTGGTAATCTTCCTAAGGTAAAGGCAGAACAATATCTGCGTGATGTCATGATGCGTTATAGAAACAAGATGGTCTATGACGCAAACACTGGTGAGATGAGAGATGACAAGAAGTTTATGTCTATGATGGAGGACTTTTGGCTTCCTCGTCGTGAAGGTGGTCGTGGTACTGAGATTACTACACTACCTGGTGGTCAGAACCTTGGTGAAATCACCGATATTAATTACTTCCAACAGAAACTCTATAGAGCACTGAATGTTCCTGAGACTAGAATTCAAGGAGATACTGGTTTCTCGATGGGTCGTTCTTCTGAAATCTTGAGAGACGAGATTAAGTTCTCCAAGTTTGTTGGAAGAATGAGAAAAAGGTTCTCAGCAATGTTTAACGACATGTTGAAGACACAATTACTTCTTAAGAATGTCATCACTCCTGAAGACTGGGAGTATATGGCTGATCATATTCAGTATGACTTCCTATATGACAATCATTTTGCAGAACTTAAGGATGCAGAACTCACAACTGAGAGACTGAACCTTGCACAACTTGCAGATCCTTATGTTGGTAAGTATTACTCTGCTGACTATGTAAGGAGACAAATCCTCCGTCAGACTGATGAGGAGATTATTGATCAGGATAAATTGATCGAGAAAGAGATTGAGAATGGTGTAATTCCTGATCCTAATGCAATAGTAGATCCTATGACCGGAATGCCATTGCCAGATGCAGGAATGCCATTGCCAGATGATGGAGCCTCTTTACCACCAGGCCAAACATCTGATCCTATGCAGGCTCCTTCATCACCCAAAGATCCAGAAGCTCCTGGAGTTAGTGGTAAGAAATCAAAACCCCCCGGTGGTGAAATCTAAATAAATTTGTAGAATAACTATTTTTATGGAAGAACTTATGGATTTGCTCGTCAAGGACGACGCAAATGCTTCACAAATCAGTGATAAAATTAAGGACATGATGTTTGCAAAGAGTGCTCAAAGCATCGAAGCAATCAGACCCAATGTAGCGGCATCAGTTTTCGATGGGACCACTGCTGAGGTTGAAACTGAAGTAGAGGATGAGGTTGGGGAAGAAGAATAATAAATAAGTATTATAGAACTATTGAAAATAATGAGCGCTACCAGACCCGTTGGAATTAATAGCACTGTAAGCACTTCTACATCCTCGGTACAGACCTCTGCGATTCAGCAGCAATCTGATACATTGAGAGTTGTTGCTGAATCTGCTGGTGTATATGTGACTTACGGAGCTAATCCGACAGCAACAAATGAAAACATCTATGTCCCAACACAGGATGATGCAAAGATCTCTCTGGGTCCTGTTTCAGCACAGAAAGTTGTAAATGTTACCAAGGGTACATCGACAATTATTGATTTCCCCGAGGGAACTGGTAGTCCTTTTGATGTGGGTGATACTGTATCACTGACGGCACCTAGCCAATCTGCATTTGATTTCACCCATCAAACAGTAACTGGGGTTAATAGATCAGCTGGTGTTGGAGGATACTTCGACACTAGAATCACTATAAGTTATAACTCCTCTGGAGTATCTGGAACATTCTCTGATTCTAATGCAACATTGAGAAAGTCTTTCAAAGTTGCAGTTAAGACTGAATCCGGTACTGGCAAGGCATACATCCAACAAGTACAAGCATCCTGAGAACAATGAAACTAATCAGAGAAGAAATCGAAACAGTTGATTTTATCGTTGAAGAAAAAAACGGTAAGAAGAATATGTTCATTGAGGGAATCTTCCTTCAAGGAGATATCTGTAATAGAAATGGAAGAATGTATCAGATGGACACCTTGAGAAAGGAAGTCCAAAGGTATAATGAAAACCATATTCAAGCGGGTAGAGCCCTTGGAGAACTTGGACACCCAGATGGTCCAACTGTTAATCTGGATCGCGTCAGCCACAAAATTGTGTCACTCAAGGAGAGTGGTACAAACTTTATTGGTAAGGCAAAAATCCTTTCAACTCCAATGGGTAAGATCGCTGAATCTCTCATTGGCGAAGGAGTCAAACTGGGTGTTTCTTCTAGAGGTATCGGATCTCTGATGCAAACCAAAGAAGGTGTCAATGTTGTTGGATCTGACTTTATGTTAGCTACTGCAGCTGACATTGTAGCCGACCCCTCTGCACCTGATGCTTTCGTAGAAGGTATCATGGAAGGTAAAGAGTGGATCTGGGATGGTGGTATTTTGAGAGAATCAAGAGCTGCCAAGACATACAAAACTATCAACACTTTGGTTGATCAAAATCAACTTGACGAGCAGAAGCTTGGATTGTTTAACAATTTCTTAAACAATCTTTGAAAAAAGTTGAAATACCTAAATTATAAATAAATATAGATTAAAAAAGGTTAATCGGAGTAACTAACAATGTCTCTTGGAGATTTACAAGAAATGGAGCAATCTAAAACTGCTGTGAACGCTAACGCAAAAGCTGCTGAGCCTATGCCAAAGCTTTCCAGCCCAGGCGATGGTCTGTCAACTTCTTATGAGGATCTTGGTGGTCCTACCCCTGAGAATTATGCCCCAGATAACGATTCTGCAAAGCTCAAAGAGCCTAAGATCGCTACTGTTAATGATATAGTTAATAGGGGTGCTAAGGCCGCTGATTCTATGAAGAAACTAGCCAAAGAAGAAGCCGGAACTGAAGTCGAAGAGGAAGTCCTGGAAGAAGATCAGGTTGTTTCCGAAGACGAAGTTACTGAGGAAATCGACATTGAAGAGGATGTAAATGCTCTTCTCGGTGGCGAAGAACTTTCCGAAGAATTCAAAGAGAAGGCGAGAGTCATCTTTGAAGCCGCATTAACCTCTAAAATCAAAGAAATCCAGGAATCCCTGGAACTCCAGCACGCCGAGCGTCTGGAAGAGGAAAGAGAAGCCCTTAAGGGAACTCTTACCGAAAGAGTTGACGCATATCTTGAGTATGTCTGCCAAGAGTGGATGACTGAGAATGAGTTGGCTATCGATCATGGTCTTAAGACTGAAATGACAGAATCCTTCCTCACTGGTATGAAGGGTCTTTTTGAAGAACATTATGTAACTATTCCTGAAGAAAAATATGATGTACTTGAGAACATGGTAGAGAAACTTGACGATATGGAGACAAAACTCAACGAGCAAATCGACAAGAACATCGGTCTGAATAAGAGACTCGCCGAGTCTACTGCAGATGTTATTCTTGATCGTATCTCTGAAGGTCTCGCCGAGACTCAGAAAGAGAAGCTTGCTTCACTCGCGGAAAGCGTGGAGTTTGAAAGTGAAGAAGAATATCGTGAAAAGCTGGAAACCCTGAGGGAATCGTATTTCTCCAAGGCTCCTGCTGCAAAATCTGAAGCACCTCAAACATTGTCTGAGAGTGTTGATTCAACACCCGCTCCTGTTGCAACCAACATGGAAGCATATCTCAGAAGCATGGGTGCCTTCAAAAAGTGAACTTAACATTCATTCAAACCCAATCCTATTAAGTAAAGCAAATGTTTCAATCCGAACATCTGCAGGAAAAGTGGAGTCCACTTCTCGATTACGAAGGTCTTGATCCAATCAAGGATTCACATCGTAGAAGCGTAACCGCAGTCCTGCTCGAAAACCAAGAAAAATTCCTCCGCGAGGAAGCAGCATTCTCTTCAGGTATGAACCTGATGGAAACCCCTACCAACGCAGCTAATGCGGCTGGTGCAAGTGGTGGTTTCGGTGGTAGCTCTGCACCCGCTGGTCCTACTGCTGGTTTCGACCCCGTTCTGATCTCCTTGATCAGACGCGCAATGCCTAACCTGGTCGCATATGACCTGGCTGGCGTTCAACCCATGAGTGGTCCTACTGGCCTGATCTTCGCAATGAGATCACGCTACACCAACCAGTCTGGTGACGAGGCATTCTACAACGAAGCCGACACCGCCTTCTCTGGTCAGGATGACGGTATGAACCTCACCGCTGGCATGTCTGATGTCAACGCTGGTCTGGGTACTACTTCACAGACTGGTGATAACCCCTCTATCCTCAACCCCGTTGGTACCGCCACCTCCACGTCATATGACGTAGGTCAGGGTATGGTTACTGGTGATTCTGAGAACCTGGGCAATGGTACTGGCGATCAGTTCAACCAAATGGCCTTCTCGATTGAGAAAGTCACCGTTACTGCTAAGTCCAGAGCTCTGAAAGCTGAGTACTCACTGGAACTGGCACAAGACCTTAAGGCTATTCACGGCCTTAACGCTGAAGCCGAACTGGCTAACATCCTCTCTACTGAAATCCTTGCGGAAATCAACAGAGAAGTTATTCGTACTATCTACAAGACTGCTGAGCAAGGCGCTGTTTCTAACACCGCAACTGCTGGTGTATTCGACCTAGACATCGACAGTAATGGTCGTTGGTCGGTTGAGAAGTTCAAAGGACTTCTGTTCCAAATTGAGAGAGACGCTAACGCGATCGCTCAAAGAACTCGTCGCGGGAAGGGCAACATGCTCCTCTGCTCCGCAGACGTAGCATCCGCTCTGACTATGGCCGGTATCCTCGATTATACCCCAGCCCTCAATGCTAACCTGAACGTTGACGACACTGGCAACACGTTTGCTGGTACCATCAATGGTAAGTTCAGAGTCTACATTGACCCATATTCGGCTAACTTGGCTTCTGCCAACACTGCTACCAACGGTGGTAATCAGTATTATGTTATCGGCTACAAAGGTTCTTCACCTTATGACGCTGGTCTCTTCTACTGTCCATACGTTCCTCTGCAGATGGTTCGTGCAGTTGGAGAAAATACTTTCCAACCAAAAATCGGCTTCAAAACGCGCTACGGCATCGTTGCGAACCCCTTTGCACAAGGAACAACCGCAGGTCTTGGCGCTCTTACAGTCAACAGCAACCGCTACTACAGACGCGTTGCAGTCAAAAACCTTATGTAGGCCTCGGCTTCATCAGATTATCAAGGGCCCCTTCACAGGGGTCTTTTTTTTGTCTATAAATATCTACACTGACTATTCAAGAAGCAATGGCTAAGATCGAAACCCTAGAAACAAAAGTAGCAGCTCTAGAAGGTTCTTGATATGTCAGCAATACAACCACTTTCAGCACAAATTACTGACAGGAATTTCCTGCAGGCCAATGGGTTCAGTTTTACTATAAACCGAGCTCCTACTGTTGGTTTTTATGGTAATGCAATTAATGTACCTGGTTTCACATTACCAGCTGCAATTCAACCAACATACCTCAAGATGATTCCAAGACCTGGTGATGTCATGGAGTTTAATGATTTGAGAATTAGATTTCTAGTTGATGCAGGACTTGAGAACTATATGGAGATCCAGAACTGGATGAGGGGTATTGGATTCCCAGAAAGTCTTCAGGAGATTTATGAGTGGCAAGATTCTAGTCCAGTCAAACATGAACAGAAAAACATTATCGAGTCATTGTACTCTGATGCAACATTAACAATTTTAAGTGGGATATTAAAACCAGTATTTAGTGTGAGGTTTAAAGATTGTTGGCCCCATAGTCTATCTGACCTTAATTTTGATTCACAACAATCTGATGTAGAATACTTGACAGCAGAAGTGGTTTTCAAGTATAGTGTATATGGAATAACTGACGCTGGTTGTTGCTAAATGATTGACCTCCCTACATTACAGGGGATGTGGGAAAAAGATTCTAAGATTGATATTGATAACCTTCACACGGAATCATTAAATATTCCTATTCTCCATGCCAAATACTATGATATCTACAACAACTTTATGTTGTTGAGAAAGAAGGCAGAACAACAAAAGAAAAATGTAAGACACGAAAGGTATGAATACTATTCGGGTAAAGCAGACCCGGATGTTTATATCGAGAACCCCTTTCCTAAGAAGATAAGAGATAAAGATACTATGAATAAGTATCTCGATGCGGATGAGAGATTGTCCAATTTATCGATGAAGATCGAGTATTATGATGTTATATTGAGATATATAGAAGAAATCTTGAAACAAATTACCAATAGGACTTATCAGATTAAAAATAGTATTGAGTTTATGAGGTTTAATTCGGGATTAGGATAATGCAAGAGGATAGACCCTACGTAGAGATAGACCTAGACATTACTGATGTTTTCCTTCTCTATAACTCTGTCAAATTTCATTATGAGAAATGGCCAGGAGGTCATCCTGACGAACAAGTCAGACTTGGATATATGAAGGATTTTTTGTATAGAATCGTATTAGAAGATAAGTTTCAGAACAGGTAATAAATATGTGTAGGGAAACCTATATGTATGGCAGAGTTGATTATTGAAAAGGTAAATGAGGTGTATCTAAAGATCACTTCTGAACCTCATGTAGAATATGAATTGCGTGATCGATTTACTTTTGAAATCGAGAACAAGAAGTTTATGCCGCAGTATCGTAGCAGGCATTGGAATGGAGAAATTCATCTCTACAATATGAAGACAAAGCGTATCTACTGTGGTCTGTTAGACAAGGTAGTTGCGTTTGCAGAAAGTGCTGGTTACAGCTATAAGTTTTTAAATAATAAATTCTATGGACCACCCTTTGAAGTCAATGAACTGATTAGTAAAGGTGGTGTAAAGGATTACATGGAAGCTATTGCCCCTGGTATCAAACCTCGGGACTATCAGATTGATGGTGTCTATGATGCATTAAGATACAATCGTAAGTTATTGATATCCCCTACTGGGTCTGGTAAGTCTTTTATGATTTACTCGGTCGTGCGATATCATGTTGCTAAGGGTAGAAAGATTTTACTCGTTGTGCCAACTACCTCACTGGTTGAGCAAATGTATAAAGATTTTGAAGACTACTCCTGGAACCCTTCCGAACACTGCCATCGCATTTATGCTGGTAGAGATAGAACAAATACTAACGAAGTAACAATAACTACATGGCAAAGTATTTACGAATTAGATAGAAAGTTTTTTGAACCTTACGATGTCGTTATAGGGGATGAGGCACATTTATTTAAGAGCCGCAGCCTTATTGGTATCATGGATAAGTTACATCATGCCAAGTATAGATATGGCTTTACTGGAACATTAGACGGCTCACAGACCCATAAGTGGGTGTTAGAGGGATTGTTTGGACCTTCATACAAAGTTACTCAAACCAAGAAATTACAAGATGAGGGGCACTTAGCCACGCTTGATATTCAGTGTCTAGTTCTCAAGTACAAACCAAAGAAGTTTGATACTTATGAGGATGAGATACAGTTCCTTATTGGTCATGAGAAGAGGAACAATTTTATTACCAATCTGGTTACAGACCTCAAGGGCAATAGTCTAGTGTTGTACTCCAGAGTAGAAGCTCATGGTGCTATACTTTACGACTTAATAAATAAAAAGGTAAGTGAAAACCGGAAAGTATTCTTTATTCATGGTGGTGTGGATGCCGAGGATAGAGAACAAGTAAGGGAGATTACTGAACAAGAAACAGACGCTATCATCGTTGCATCTTACGGAACCTTCAGTACCGGTATTAATATTAAAAACCTTCATAACGTAATATTTGCCTCTCCATCAAAATCTAGAGTTAGAAACTTACAGAGCATTGGTAGAGTCCTACGTAAAGGCAAAGATAAGGTTAGTGCAAAACTTTATGATATTGCTGATGACCTTACCATTGGGTCAAGAAAAAACTATACATTAAATCATTTTATTGAACGTGTAAAAATTTATGTATCAGAACAATTTGATTATGATATTTTTACTATTGATATAAAAGACTAATAAAAGAGAAAATGAGACAAACTAAATTTGATAAGAAACATACTAGCCAGGAAAGAAAAAATATGAGTGACGCATATAAGGGTATTAGGATACCTAAAAGTGAAGTTATAAAGTTATGGTGGAAGAAACGTAAGGAGGAACAATTAAATGGGAATTGAAGATGACTTTTATGCAACAATCAAACTCAAGTGTGGTGATGAAATCTTTGCTAAGGTAGCAGCATCTGATGAAGATGATAGAACAATGCTTTTAATATCAAATCCTATACAAATACAACCTGTTAAAAATAGAGGTTTAATTACTGGTTATAAGTTTGAACCTTGGTTAAAGACTTCTCAAGAAGATTTGTTTGTAATTAATTTAGATGATGTTCTCACTATGTCTGAATCAGAGAACATAGAGATGATTACGAACTATCAGGATTATATTAGAAAATCGAATCAAGGTAACTTCCATAAACTAGATAGGAAGATGGGATACCTAGGAAATGTTAGAGACACCAAGGAGGTTCTGGAGAAACTTTATAAGTCTTCTTAAAGACCTTATAGTATCCTTATCTTCGGGGACAAGCCTAGTCTATACGATATTTGATACCTTGTCAACTATTGAATTTTGTGTTATAATAAAAACAACAAAAAATACCATTATGCCCAAACCCAGAAATGCTGAACACTATGTGAATAACAAAGAGTTCCTTAATGCTCTTGAGAATTATTTTGCACAAGTAGAAACAGCAAAACTTAATGATAAGCCTAAACCACAGATCCCTAGGTATATTGGTGAGTGTTTTTTGAAGATTGCAAACCACCTATCATATAAACCAAACTTTGTGAACTACATGTTCAAAGATGATATGATTTGTGATGGTATTGAAAACTGTGTAAGATACGTTCATAATTTTAGTCCAGAAAAGTCAAAGAATCCATTTGCATACTTTACCCAGATTATCTACTATGCATTCTTGAGGCGTATTTCTCAAGAGAAGAAGCAACTTGAAATTAAGAATAAGATCCTTGAGAGAACTGACTTTGATGAGGTGTTTGATGCAAATGATCTTGATATTGGTAATTTCTCAGAGTATAACTCAATTAAGGACGCAGTTCATCAAAAGCTGAGAGGTAATTAATACTTGGAGAAGTAGAATGCGCGTAGCTATAATTGCAGACACACATTTTGGCGCCAGGAAGGGTTCTAAACTTTTTCATGATTACTTTCGACAATTTTACGAAGATGTCTTCTTTCCTACTATAGAAAGAGAAGGTATCGATACTGTCATTCATATGGGCGATGTTTTTGACAGTAGAAAAGGTATTGAATTTAAATCACTGAAGTGGTCAAAGAAAGTTGTGTTTGATCCTCTTATAGAGAAGGGTATCACTATGCACCTTATGGTTGGTAACCATGATGCATACTATAAAAACACAAACACTATTAACGCTGTTGATCTTCTTCTGCAAGAATATGATAATGTTAAAATTTATTCTTCTCCCACAGAAGTATCTGTAGGTGGTCTCCCCATTTTATTCATTCCTTGGATCAATGAGGAAAACCAGAAAGAAACAAATAGTATCATCCAAAAGACAAAGTGTTCAGTTGCAATGGGACACCTTGAACTCAACGGATTCGTTGCAACTCCAGGTCACATCATGGAGCATGGCCATGATGCAAGAAGCTTCAATAAGTTTGCCAAAGTGTTTTCGGGCCATTACCACTCTAGATCCGACAATGGGACAGTTTATTATCTTGGCAATCCTTATGAAATGTTCTGGAATGATGCTGAAAGTGTTAGAGGCTTCCATATTTTTGATACTGAGTCCCTGGAACATATAGCAGTAAATAACCCATACAGATTGTTCTACAAAATCTTCTACGAGGATACTGACCATCAAACATTCAATACTACAGAGTATGAAAATAAGATTGTCAAACTCATCGTAAAGAAAAAGACTGACACTAAGAAGTTTGAGAAGTTTATTGATAAACTTTATACATCTGGTGTTGCTGACCTCAAGATTGTAGAGAATTTTCAGTTGATGGACACTGAAGATTTTGAGGCTGAAGAGTCGGAAGATACAATGTCTATCCTCAATAGATATATTGATGAGACGGAGACAGAGTTAAATAAAACAGTTATTCAGTCTCTGATTAAAGACATATATCAAGAGGCATGTGAGGTTGTCTGATGTATATCATCACAGTTTCGGGAAAGGAAAAGGAGGGAGCATACTCTGTTGTTGATGGTAACGGAGAACAGGTTCTATACATCTTCTGTGAAGAGGATGATGCCGAGAGATACGCACTACAACTGGAAGAACTTGACTATCCAGAGATGAATGTGTTAGAAGTAGAAGACGAGATAATGATCAAGACCTGTGAGATGCATGACCATAGGTATACTGTTATTACAACTGATGACATTGTGATTCCACCAGACCAAGATGATAATTTTTAAAAAGATTGCCTGGTGTAACTTCTTGAGCACCGGGAACCACATGACAACGGTTGACCTAGACAAGGAACAGACTACCCTGATCATCGGATCAAACGGTGCGGGTAAGTCTACAATTCTTGATGCTTTGACCTTTGTTTTATACGGTAAGTCATTCCGTAAGATTAACAAGGCGCAGTTGATAAACTCTACCAATGATAAGGGTTGTCTAGTTGATATAGAATTTGATGTAAATTCTGTCAACTGGAAGATCAAACGTGGAATCAAACCAAATATTTTCAAACTGTATCGTAATGATGAAGAATTAGATCAGTCTCACTCCGCTCTGGATCAACAGAAGTGGTTGGAACAGAATGTTCTTAAGATGAATTATAAGTCATTCACACAGATTGTGATCCTTGGTTCGTCTACATTTGTACCCTTTATGCAACTCCCAGTAGCATCACGTAGGGAAGTTGTGGAGGATTTGTTGGATATAAAAATCTTCTCTTCCATGAATGATGTAATTAAGGGTAAGATTAGAAAGATTCGTGAAGAGGTAAAGACTCTAGAACTTAAGAAAGAGAGTCTAAAAGATAAAGTTGATATGCAAAAAGACTTTATTGATAAGAATGAGATGCAAAGTAAGGGTGATATCAGTGACAAATTAGATAAGATTGAAAAACTGAATACAAATGTTCAGACATGTTTTGATGATAGTGCAAAACAAGAAAATAAACTACTTGGTCTTAGAGAGCAACTACAGGATGTAGAGAATTCATCAGAAAGATTGAGAGAGTTTGGTAATATAAAAGGTAAATTGTCTCAACGTATACAAACTATTGTTAAAGAACATAAATTTTTTACCGAAAATACGGTTTGTCCTACCTGCGAACAGGATATTGAAGAATCCTTTCGATTAAATAGAATCAGTGACTCTCAAAATAAAGCAGAAGAATTGCGTGAAGGGTTTAACCAACTCCAATCCGCAATTGAAAAGGAAGAGTTGAGAGAATCACAATTTAAACAACTGTCCTCACAAATTTCAAACACACTTAATGGCATCTCTTCTTTCAATGTACAGATTACTGGTTTTCAACGACAGATCGGTGGACTTGAATCGGAAATTCAAACTATTACCAACCAGATCAAAAACAGAAATATTGAACATGAAAAGTTAGATACATTAAGAACCAGTCTAGATCAGACCTATGATGATCTGGTAAAGCGTAAAGATGATATTTCTTACCACGATTTCATCTATGGTCTTCTTAAGGATGGTGGCGTAAAGTCGAAGATCATCAAGAAGTATCTTCCATTGATTAACCAACAGGTTAATAAGTATCTACAGAAGATGGACTTCTATATTAATTTTAAACTGGATGAGGAGTTCAACGAAACTGTTGAGTCTCCTATCCATGAGGATTTCTCCTACGCATCTTTCAGTGAAGGAGAGAAGATGCGGATTGACCTGTCACTCCTATTCACCTGGAGGGAGATTGCTCGTGTCAAGAACTCTGTCAATACCAATCTTCTTATTATGGACGAGGTATTTGATAGTTCATTAGATGGTTTTGGTACTGATGAGTTCCTTAAAATTATTAGATATATAATAAAAGATGCTAATATCTTCGTTATTAGTCACAAGACTGGTATGGAGGACAAGTTTGAAGATGTTGTCAAATTTGAAAAGCATAAAGGATTCTCTAGAAAACTCTAATGACTAAGTATATAAAATTTATTGGTCTGATTAGTTTCTTCGTTCTTCTGGGTGGAGGAATTATTCACGGTCAGTTCCATTCATATAACAGTACTATCCCTCACGTTCATCCTGAGGCTGGTACTATTCATCTCCATTAATTACAGTTTTACAAATGTTAGTAAAGTAACACAAAGTTCCCTATATAATGTAGTGATATGGAGAACATTATGAAAGACCTTTTATCACGGAACGAACTAGCATCTTGGAAGTGGGATGAAAAAACCGCTACTGAGGAACCAACCGATCAAGTCACAGATTACTTCCAATGCATTTCGGATTGTGAGATTATAGATAGTACAGCAAGGAGGTTTTGCCGTCACATTCTTACAGATACTTAAGTAAATCCTACAAGGAGAAAACTGATTAAAGACCCCCCAATGCTTCTCGCCTTGGGGGGTTTAGTTTCTATATAATGGACAGCTGACAAACTGGCTGACCCATCCCCCAAACCGTTCCCACGGGATGTATTATAGCTATATTGAGACCAGAATACCACATGATCAACTACCAGATCAAGTCACAACTCGCTAAGCTCCTTGCCACAGAGGACCTGGTAGTGGAGAACCGTACAGTCGAAACCGCACAGTTTGATGTAGAGAGACGTGTCCTGACACTTCCTATGTGGAAGTTGGCATCTAATGACGTATATAATATGCTTGTGGGTCACGAAGTTGGTCACGCTCTTTATACTCCTAATGACTGGACCTGGGAAGATCGTATTCCCAAACAGTTTGTTAATGTGGTTGAGGATGCACGGATTGAGAAACTGATGAAACGTCGGTATCCCGGTCTAGCAAAAGACTTCTACAAGGGTTATGAAGAACTTGCTGAAGATGACTTCTTTGATATTGAGGAAAGAGATGTTAGTAATATGAATCTGGCTGACCGTGCTAATCTTTACTTTAAGATTGGTAGGTTTGTTGATATTCCTGTTCATGATAAGAAGGAACAGGATATTCTCGATATGATGAGAGAGTCTGAAACTTTCAGTGATACCGTGATGGTTGCTGAGGCTCTTTACAAATATTGTAAAGATGAGCATGATAAAGAGAAGGTTGCTGATATTCCCGCTAGTAGTAATCAAACTGGTTCTGGTGAGGGTGAATCCCAACCCCAGTCTAATCAAGATGATGGTAATGAAGAGGGTTCGTCTATTGAGAGTGACTCCGACACTTCTGGTGGGTATTCTCAACATACTGATCCATCCAATTCATTGGAGGTTCAGACTGATAATGCCTTTGAACAGGGAGCTCAAGAGTTCAATGGTGATATCTCTAGAGGTAGTAGACTTTCTAATTATGTTGAAGTCCCTAGGATTAATATTCCCCAGATTGTTGTTACCAATAAGAAAATTCATGAGGAACTAGAAACTTCTTGGTACGAACAACAGAATCCTCAAGAATACTATTGTCCTTATAGTGAGAAGAAAAAACTCACTAAACCCAAAAACTTCGATAATGTTAACAATACTTACAATGAGTTTAAGAAGTCTGCTAGTAAAGAGGTTAACTATCTTGTAAAGGAGTTTGAGTGTAAGAAGTCTGCAGATTCATATTCACGTTCATTCACTTCTAAGACTGGGACTCTTGATTGTTCTAAACTTCATACCTACAAGTATAACGAAGATCTATTTAAGAAGGTCAATGTAATTCCTGAAGGTAAGAATCATGGTCTTATCTTTATCCTTGACTGGTCAGGTTCGATGGGTGACAGTCTACTCGACACCATCAAACAACTCTTTAATCTTGTTTGGTTTTGTGACAAAGTAAACATTCCATTTGATGTCTATACTTTCACTAATAGATACCTAAAGGATCAATGCAGATATGTTGATAAATGGGAAGACTCTGAAGTACAAGAATGTATTGAGAATCAGTTTATGATTTCTCCTGACTTCAGTCTCATGCACTTCCTTACGAGTGATGTGAACAAGAGAACTCTTGACAACCAACTGAAGAACATCTTTCGTGTGGCCTTTAGTATTACTCAGTGGAGTGACTTTAGTTTCCCTAGTCAATATTCACTATCGGGAACACCCCTCAACGAAGCCATTATTTGTCTCCATGAATTGATTCCTCAGTTTCAAAAGAGGAATAAGGTTCAGAAGGTTAATACAATTATTCTAACTGATGGTGAAGCAAATGTTCTCCCATTCTTCAAACTGAATAATTATTATGGTGACGATCGTATGGGAACATGTCGTGTCTATGCTGGTGACTTTGTTCGTAATCGTAAGACCGGACACACTTATCAGATTGGCCACGATTATTGGAGGTTTACTGAGATTCTTTTGAAAAATCTCAAACAAACTTTTCCTGATGTTAATACCATCGGCATCCGTATCGCTAACAATAGCGACTTCAAAGGATTTGTCCGTCGTTACTCGGACACTATTACCGACGATGCTTACAAGAAGATTAAAAAGGAGAAGTTTGTTGCTCTGAAGTCCGCTGGATATACCTCATACTTTGGTATGTTGACCTCTGCACTTGGTAATGATACTGATTTTGATGTTGAGTCTGGTTCAACGAAGGCCCAGATTAAGTCTGCCTTTGTTAAGAATCTTAACTCTAAGTCTCTAAATAGAAAGGTATTGAGTCAGTTTGTGGATATTATTAGTTGACCACTTGAGAAACTGTCACAACGACCACCACGCAGGGGTGGTTTTGTCCTATAATATTGTTATTGAAACACACAACACACATGGCACTGTCCTTAGAATACATCACTTCTTCTCTCAGTAACTTGTATGGAACTGAGGTTGTTACTGCCGACATTCGTGCATGGTGCGTCATGAACGACACCACATATAATACCGTCACTCGTAAGCTGGAAGAATTTAAAGTCGGTCGTGGTAAGTGGAACTTTACTGTCCAAGACAAACTGGAACAAGACTATAAAGCACCAGCAGCTCTTCCTGTAATCGAACAAAACCTTATCCCTTCAAAAGATGATACCTTCGTCAAGTTTGGTAACTATGCGGATATTAAAAAGATTATTCAGTCCCGTTTATTCTATCCTGCGTTTATTACAGGTCTTTCTGGAAACGGTAAGACCTTCCTGGTTGAACAGGCCTGTGCAGCACTCAAACGGGAATTAATTCGTGTCAACATCACAATCGAAACCGACGAAGACGACCTTATTGGTGGGTTTCGCCTTATTGATGGTAATACTGTATGGCATAATGGGCCAGTTATTGAAGCATTGGAAAGGGGAGCTGTCCTCCTTTTAGATGAGGTTGATCTGGCTTCTAATAAGATTCTTTGTCTTCAGTCTATCCTTGAAGGTAAGGGTGTCTTCCTCAAAAAGATTGGTAAGTTTGTCCAGCCCAAGGACGGTTTTAATGTCATTGCTACCGCCAATACCAAAGGTAAGGGTTCAGAAGACGGTAGGTTCATTGGTACTAATGTTCTCAACGAAGCATTTCTTGAGCGTTTTTGTGTAACCTTTGAACAGTCTTATCCGAATTCTTCAACCGAGATTAAAATTCTTTCTTCAAGTTGTAGCGACCAAGAATTTTGTAAGCACTTGGTTGACTGGGCAGATATCATTCGTAAGACTTTTTATGATGGTGGTATCGATGAGATAATTTCCACCCGTCGTCTGGTTCATATCGTTCGTGCTTATTCTATCTTTAGTAATAAGGCCAAAGCACTTGAGGTTTGTATCAACCGATTTGATGAAGAAACCAAGTCTGCATTTATGGAGTTATATGACAAAGTAGATGTTGATTTCCAAATGGTTGACAAAGAGTCTACGACGGTGGTAAAATGAACTCATGGTCCCTATTGTATGATTATATGAATGAACTACCTAAAGAGGGGTATGAATATACCCCTCTTCCCCACAATGACGCAATTGATTTGAATATTAGTAATACGAGTGGTTTTTGGAGATATGAAGAGGATGTAATCCTCAAAGAAGTACGTGACTATCTGAGCGGCACGTACAGAGCACATTATGCAGGAGACGGTAAAACTCAGACACTTGACTTGATTAATAGTATTGGTGACGCAGAACCATTCTGTCGATCCACCGCTATCAAGTATCTCTCACGGTTTGGTAAGAAGGGCGGCAAGTCTAGACTTGACATTCTCAAAGCCATTCATTATTGTATTCTCCTGTACCACTTCTCTGGTATCACTAAGCAACCAAAGGGTGACTACGAAACATTTAACTGATTCTATAGGACTTGGTTTCCTTTTACAACACATCTCATCTACTTCAATATTATGAAATTATCAGACAGCACTGTATTACTTCTGAAGAACTTCTCTTCTATCAACCAATCTATCTTGTTCAAGGAAGGTCAGAAGCTCCGGAGTATTTCTGTCATGAAGAATATCTTGGTTGAAGCCAATGTGCCTGAAGAATTCCCTAAAGACTTTGGTATCTATGATCTGAACCAGTTCCTTAACGGTCTGTCCCTCCACTCTTCACCTGACCTTGATTTTCAGAATGATCAGTTCGTTGTGATTAAAGAAGGTCGTTCTCGATCCAAGTATTTCTTTGCAGACCCATCTGTAATTGTTGCACCACCTGAGAAAGAAATTACTCTTCCCTCTGAGGATGTATGCTTCCAACTGACCAGTCAGCAACTGGAGAAACTGAAGAAGGCTGCATCTGTATATCAACTTCCCGATATCTCCGTTATTGGTGATAATGGTGTAATCAAGTTGGTTGCTCGTGACAAGAAGAACGATACCTCTAATGATTTCTCTATTATTGTTGGCGATACTGACAATGAGTTTGTCTTCAACTTTAAAGAGGAGAATCTGAAGATTGTTCCTGGCAACTATGATGTGGTTGTATCAGAAAAACTTCTGTCTCGTTTCTCGAATCAGAATATTGACGTTACTTATTACATTGCTTTGGAGCCCGATTCTACTTTTGGATGATGTTCCTATGAGAATAAGTAGTTGTCTCTATCATAATACATATCATAGAGGGGACTAAATCAATAGGGGGGGATTAATCCCTTTTTCATTTTAACATATTATAGGAGGATTCCTTAAGACCATGACTATTTTGGATAAAATTCGCAGTGCATTTATGATTACTGCGCCAGAACTACCAACACCAGAGGAAACATTTATCGCAGGTATTGTAGATAAAGGTTTCTATTATAATGCTGAGTTAAGTGACACTACAGGTGATAGATGGACACGTAAGTGGATAACAGAACATGGACATGATTCGATTTTAGAGGTATATTGTAGGGAGATGGATTCTCGCTGGTTGCAACAAATGGTAAGCACAAATGGCGAGGTATTTTATGAAGAGAGGGTAACAATTGATGAGACAGATTGATATTATGGGCAGGATTATAGGATCATTTCTTGTAATCATTGCCTATTTTATTATTCTCCATGTAAACACTACTATCGGTGTTGGTGCTCAAATGATAGGAGATTGTATATCGATTCCTTACTTTATAAGGACAAAATCTTGGGATGTTGTTACTATGATATCATTTCTATTAGTAATCTCTCTATCACATTTATATGGATTTACCTTTGGATAAGAAGAAGGATTATGATGGTCCCCTCTATGCGCCTTGGTGGAAAGTAGAAAAGGGGAGAAAACGGTTTCAAGAGTGGTTAAATGAAAGGAGAAGAAATGTGAGTAATTATCTTATCATTGAAGAAAATCTACCAAAGAAAGATGTAGATTGTATCTATCGTCTGATAGATCGATTTGGAGACTGGGAAGATGGAAATGTAACTTATACTGGTGAAAAAGAAAATAAAGTAAATCAACAACTTAGAATTAATGATGATGTAAAACGTCAGTTATCGGACATTGTTTTTACACAAGTTGATAATAAAAATGAGTTCTATATTTTTACTGCTGCAAAGTCTAGTGAACTTCCAATGGTAACCCGAACTTCTGTTGGTGGTTACTATCGTCCCCATCATGACAATCCTGACCTGGGTGATTACAGTACAACGATATTCTTAAATGATGATTACGAGGGAGGAGAACTTTGTCTATGGTTCGATGGTAAAGAGAAAAAATTTAAACTTCCGGCAGGTAGTTCAGTCACCTATAGGACTGGAACACCACATCGGGTAAATGAAGTGACGAAAGGTCATAGGGATGTTATTGTATTCTGGACTCGCACTAAGATAAAGGATCCCTTTATGATGGATCTATATCGGGGATTATCGCATGCCCTTGACAATATTGATGAACCAAAATATCATACTCTATATGATACATCAACCTGTCCACACTTTATTATTAAATCTCTTAAACATTCTATTTTAAGAAAATCAACTAACTAATTATGAGTCGTAATGAATTTGTCTGGGTTGAATCTTATCGACCTCAGACTATTGAAGATTGTATTCTCCCTGAGGGAATCAAGAATATGTTTAAACAATTTGTAGATAAGGGTGAAGTACCTAATCTACTTTTGTCTGGTCCACCTGGATGTGGTAAAACCACAGTGGCCAAAGCACTTTGTCATGAACTTGGAGTAGATTATTATGTTATCAACGGATCAGATGAAGGACGATTCCTTGATACTGTCAGAAACAATGCGAAAAACTTTGCTTCGACCGTCTCACTTTCGTCAGATTCTAAACACAAAGTCATTATCATTGACGAAGCTGACAACACAACCCCGGATGTTCAACTCTGCCTACGGGCGTTTACTGAGGAGTTCATTGGTAATTGTAGATTCATCTTCACTTGCAACTATAAAAATAAGATCATTGCTCCCCTCCACTCCCGATGTGCAGTCATCGACTTTGCCATTAAGGGAAAAGAGAGACAGGGAGTTGCAGGTCAGTTCTTCAAACGTCTCCAAGAAATCTTGGCTGCAGAAAGTGTTGAATATGATAACAAGGTCCTGGTCGAACTTATTCAGAAACACTTCCCCGACTGGAGACGTGTCCTAAATGAGTTACAACGATACTCTGTCAGTGGTAAGATTGACACCGGTATCCTTGCAGCATTCTCTAATGTTAAAACAGATGAACTCTTCAAACAACTCAAAGCAAAAGACTTCCCAAAGGTACGTAAGTGGGTGGTCGATAATCTTGACAACGATCCTAACGTCTTGCTTCGCAGCATATACGATTCTGTATATACAAAATTGGATGGTTCAGGGATTGCTGCTGCTGTTCTCATTATTGCTAAGTATCAGTATCAGAGTTCTTTCGTCGCGGACCAAGAAATAAATATGTTGGCTTGTCTAACTGAAATTATGATTGAGTGTAACTTTAAATGATTAAACAAATTAAATCAAATTGGTATTATGTATTCTGGGGCATTGCAACTGTCTCAGTAGTGGTAGGGCAAGTTTATGTCGGCTCAGGATATCGAGAGGTTAAAAATGAGATTAAGATTGTACGAGAGAGTATAACAGAATTTATTGACAATAGTAGGTCTATCACATTAGAGTACATACACTAACACTGAATTGATTATGGAAGTCAAAGTATTACGAATGAATACCGGTGAAGAGGTAATCTACACCCAAGTAAATGAAACTGATGATTATGTTGAAGTTGAGAATGCTTTAGTCGCTTTACCTAATGCACAGGGTCAGATTGGTTTTTCTCCTTGGTCATATCTTTCTGATGAAGGTCAGACAATCAAAATCTCTAAAGATTATATTGTTTATGTGATCGAAGCAAGAGAGATGGTTGTAGATAACTACAAGAAGATCTTCTCCAAGATTGAAACTCCCAGTAAGAAACTGATTCTGTGATGAGTGAAGAAGAGTTGGAGAAAGAGAGATGTATTGATGATGACTATACTGTTATCAGTCAATTCTATTCAGCAAAGAAAATATTTCCTACACTACCTTTCTATCTTCAGGATGAGACTGGTAGTACATATGAATTTGGGTGGAGTTTGATCTACCAGTATATTGCAAACGTTGATCATTGGTAATGACAGAACTTAAGGATTGGCTCAACTCCATCAACTTTAATAAGGAGAATCTTATTAAAGAAGACTCCACTCTTATCAAGGAGTACCCATCCTTTATTGTCAATAAATGTTTGTCAGGTCACTTGGATTGTGTGTTATTCTCTAATGAAATGAACAAGTATCATTTCTTGGATAAGGATATGCAATATAATTTTTATCTAAATATATTGAGAAAGAAGAAGAGATTTTCTCCTTGGCTACGTAAGGAGAAGGTATCAGACATAGAGTATGTCAAACAATACTATGGTTATAGTAATGAGAAAGCATCTCAAGTTCTGAAAATCTTATCTGATGAACAAATTGATTTTATCAAACAACGACTTGACACTGGTGGTACTAAATGACAAATATTGTTGAGCCTCAGGTTAGTTGGTCTCAGAGCCAGATGGTTGAGATCAAACTTAATGAACCTGATGACTTTCTTAAAGTGAGAGAAACCCTTACACGTATCGGTGTAGCATCCAGAAAAGAAAGGAAACTATATCAGTCTTGTCACATCCTTCATAAGCAAGGTAAGTATTTTATCGTTCACTTCAAAGAGTTGTTTGCCCTTGATGGTAAGTACGCTAATCTTACTATTAACGATGTTCAGCGTAGGAATCGTATTACTAAGCTTCTTGCTGATTGGGGACTCATTACGATAGTCAAAGAAGATGATGTTCTTGACATCGCACCCCTCAACCAGATTAAAGTGTTGTCGTATAAGGATAAGCAAGAGTGGGTGTTAGAGCAGAAGTATAATATTGGTAAGAGAGGTAAATCCGAAGAAGAGGGTTAATGGAACTTAGTAAGCCACTGTGCCATTTAAGATTACACCAATGTCAGTTTTATTGGTGGGATCCCCGTATAGATCCAAGGGAACCGGATTACGATCCAGACTTTGACCCCAGAAAACCGAACAACAATAAGGGGGTTTTCACACCCTCTTATTTGTGCAATCTATTATAATTAGTACATGGATGCCGAAAGGGTCCACACAACACACTCTCGCTTACTAAGGAGAAGTCACATGACTAACTTAACGAAGTACAATGCTGCCAATTTGGACCAGCTATTGGATCGTATGACCAGGAATTCGATTGGAATGGGAGACTATTTCGATCAGGTATTTAACGCAACTACAACAAATTATCCTCCATATAATGTTATCCAAGTGAATGGTAATGAAACACGCTTGGAGATTGCATTAGCAGGATTTAAAAAGGAGGAGGTGCATGCTTACACCGAGTATGGAAAACTTTATGTCGAAGGGAAGAAAGTTTCCAATGAAGAACAGACGTTTATCCATCAGGGACTGGCTCAAAGAGACTTTACAAGAGCCTGGACCCTTGCTGAAGACACTGAAATCTCCAACGTCGTATTTGAAGACGGACTTCTCTCAGTCACCCTCACTAAAGTTGTTCCCGAACACCACCAACGAAGGGAATACCTCTAAATAGAGTATCGTCGTCGCACGACCAGCGGGGCAACTGGCACAATCCAGTTGACGCCCCGTTTTTTTTATGGTATAATTAATCTAGGAAAACTTGTAAACAAATGAGTATCAAATTGCTGCTGCTGAAGTCTGGTGAAGATGTAATAGCAGATGTTTCGGAGATGGTTGTAGAGGAAAAGGTTGTGGGTTACTACCTTAAATACCCTTGTCGCGTTAATCTTTCTGCTACCGTAGAGACTACCGATGGTTCTTCCAGAGTTCCTTCTAAAATTCAACTTCTTCCTTGGATGCCGTTGACTAAAGATAAGACCATACCTGTTGTATCTGACTGGATTGTGACTATTACAGAACCAGTTAACCAATTATTGAATATGTACACTGAAGGAGTTAAGAAGTATGAAACCCCTAAAAATTCTGGTTCTGGAGACGAACTTCAAACTGATAACACAGATTGAAGAAGTATCTACTGAGCTTGGTGAACCTGATTGTAGGTTGATCGAACCATTCATTCTACAGAGTGACGGAACTATGCAACCATGGTTGGTAGATATTACCAGTCAAAACACATTCATGATCCACTCAGATAAGATCTTGACGATTGCGGATCCCAACGGTAAACTAATTGACAAATACGAGACTCTGGTGAAGGAATGAGGTTTTATACGAATGTCCAGGTGGTTGGTAACAACTTCCTGGTGCGTGGTTATGAGAATGGACAAAGTGTAAACTTTAAAGAAGAGTATTCCCCCACACTATTCGTTAAGTCAAAGCGAGAGTCGAAGTATAAAACTCTTGAGGGTGAGAATGTAGAACCTATTCAACCTGGAGGAGTACGTGAGTGTAGAGACTTCTACAGGAAGTATGGTGAGGTAGATAATTTTAAGATTTACGGTAATGACCGTTATGTATTTCAATACATCTCTGACAAATATCCTGAAGATGAGATTAAGTTTGATATCAAGAAGATCAATCTTGTAACAATCGACATCGAGGTTAAATCGGAAGAGGGATTCCCTGATCCGGAAAATTGTGCTGAGGAGTTGTTGGCTATTTCCATTCAGGACTATGCCACCAAACAGATCAAGACCTGGGGCAGAAAGCCTTATACTCCATCACAAGATAACGTAACTTATTATCATTTTGATGATGAGATTGCAATGTTGAATTCATTCTTGTATTGGTGGAACACCAATCCTCCTGAGGTTGTGACTGGTTGGAATTGTCGTCTGTATGATATCCCATATCTTTGTGGTCGTATTGATCGGATCATGGGAACAAAGAAACTTAAACTGATGTCCCCTTGGGGTATTGTTAGCCAAGAAAGTGTGGTTATCATGGGTCGTGAGTTTAATATCTTTGACATTGCTGGTGTTACCACACTGGATTATCTGGAACTGTATAAGAAGTTTACCTATACAAACCGAGAGAGTTATCGACTGGACTATATCGCAGAGGTAGAACTCGGTCAGAAGAAACTGGACCACAGTGAGTTCGATACCTTCAAAGATTTCTATACTGGTAACTGGAAGAAGTTTGTAGACTACAACATCAAGGACGTGGAACTTGTTGACCGGATGGAAGACAAGATGAAACTGATTGAGTTGGCATTGACCATGGCATACGACGCCAAGGTGAACTTTGTTGATGTGATGTTCCAGGTTCGTATGTGGGACACAATCATCTATAACTACCTCAAGAAGAGAGATATTGTTATCCCTCCCCGTGACCGATCGGATAAGGATAAGAGGTATGAAGGTGCCTACGTAAAACAACCAGAACCCGGCGTCTATGACTGGGTGGTGTCTTTTGACCTTAACTCCCTGTATCCGCACCTGATGATGCAGTACAATATTTCTCCGGAGACACTGGTGGAGGAGAAGCATCCATCTGTCACCTGTGACAAGATCCTGGGTAAGGAACTAGACTTTGAGATGTATAAGGACTATGCTGTGTGCGCCAATGGCGCTATGTTCCGTAAAGACATCAAAGGATTCCTACCTAAACTCATGGAGAAGATGTATGCAGAACGTAAGATCTATAAGAAGAAAATGCTCCAGGCCAAACAGGAGTATGAGAAGACACCTACTAAACAACTAGAGAAAGATATTGCAAAATACAATAACTTTCAGATGGCTCGTAAGATCGCACTGAACTCTTGTTATGGTGCTATTGGTAACCAATACTTTAGGTTCTTTAAACTTGCAAATGCTGAAGCTATTACACTTTCGGGACAAACATCTATTCGTTGGATTGAAAATAAGGTAAATGGATATCTGAATAACCTATTAGAAACTAAAGACATTGATTATGTCATTGCATCTGACACTGACTCAATCTATATTAACTTTGGACCTATTGTTGATAAATTCCTTAGTTCTAAGTCTGGTGATAAAACAGCAGTTGTATCCTTACTTAACAAGATATGTGAAGAAAAACTGGAACCATTTATCGACGCGTCGTATCAGGAATTGGCGACTTATGTAAACGCATACGATCAAAAGATGCAGATGAAACGCGAGAACATCGCAGACCGTGGAATCTGGACAGCAAAGAAGAGATACATTCTCAATGTGTGGGATAGTGAAGGGGTAAGATATTCAGAACCTAAACTGAAGATCATGGGTATCGAGGCTGTGAAGTCATCGACTCCTGCACCATGTAGGACCATGATTAAAGATGCCCTTAAGTTAATGATGAACGGAACTGAAGATGATGTGATTAAGTTTATTGAGGATTCGCGCCAAGAGTTCAATAATTTACCACCTGAGGATATTGCATTCCCTAGATCAGTATCCGATGTGAAGAAACATAAGAGTCATTCAACTATCTACGCCAAGGGTTCTCCTATTCATGTTCGTGGTGCTCTTCTATATAATTATTACATTAAAGAGAAGGGACTACAGAACAAGTATTCCTATATCAACAACGGTGAGAAGATTAAGTTCATCTATCTTAAGAAAGCCAACCCCATCAGAGAGAACGTGATTTCATTTATTTCAGAGTTCCCTAGGGAAATAGGTGTTGACAAGTACATCGATTATGAACTACAATTCAACAAAGCTTTCCTTGAGCCCCTTAAGACTATTCTTGATGCGATCGGTTGGAATGTAGAAAAAACAGTAAACCTGGAATCATTTTTTGCCTAATGGATTTACCGATTAACGACAAAGAATTAGCAACATTAGTAAGTGCAATGCGTCTTGGTGGTGATGCTGCACTTTATCAAAAAATGAAAACTATTAAAGAGGTTAGGGATGAAAATCCCGATGGACCCTATAAGAAAATTTTACGTGAACAGTATGGGATGGTATGTTGATGGACTTTTTAAATGACATTGTAAAAGAAATTGGAGATGAGTATACGAAACTGGCGTCTGAAATTGTTGAAGTCGAACAATTCGTTGATACAGGAAGTTATATCTTTAATGGGTTGTGTTCAGGCAGTATATATGGTGGTGTGTCTTCTAATAAGATCACTGCCATTGCTGGAGAAAGTAGCACTGGAAAAACTTTTTTCTCTCTCGCCGTTGTTAAGAACTTTCTTGATACTAACCCCGATGCTTATGTTCTCTATTTTGACACTGAGAATAGCATTACTAGGGCACTTTTAGATAGTCGTAATATTGATACTACTAGATTTGTAGTAATAAATGTAGTGACTATTGAGGAGTTTAGGCAGAAGGCACTTAAGGCAGTTGATAAATATTTACAAATGTCAGAGGATGAACG
>Ga0208790_1000173_pt1 | contig 34400 bp, 38 predicted proteins | sample 10_taG_FD_184083 | JGI IMG/M metagenome (GOLD analysis project Ga0208790, IMG submission 184083) | Marine viral communities from the Subarctic Pacific Ocean - 10_ETSP_OMZ_AT15264 metaG (SPAdes) (version 2) | ecosystem: Environmental > Aquatic > Marine > Oceanic | place: Pacific Ocean | collected... | reverse complement strand
GGACGATGAAAATGTTGTTTTAGGAGATGAAGCGCAAGCTTGCATAGCGCGCTATGTAGACCCAACAACGGTTACTATTGGCGAAGGAATATTAAAACAAATGATCATAGAAGAGCTTGAAAAGACCCTTAAAAGTAGTTTTCCCATATGGTCTGACAAGAAGAAAACGAAGAAGGGAAATCAATAATGAAAATAAACAAAAAGAAGCTATTAGAAATTATCGAAGACGAGTTGCGCAAGGACGCAATGCGTGAAGAAGAAGAGGGCCCACAAGAAGGCGAGAAGAATCCATGGAAGATTTGCACGGCAAAAGTAGGTCGGAGTGATAAAGGAAAATACGAAGATTGTGTATTATCTGTTAAAGGAGAAAAGTAAATGAAAATCGCAAAACAACAACTTAAACAGATTATTAAAGAAGAGATCTCAAAGGTTTTAAGCGAACAGCCTCTGGACCCCTCTCCCGCCCCTCTCGAAGATCCCCTTTCCCTGTTAGCGCAAGGCGTTTTAGCCCATCCAGACATCCAAGACCTTCAAAACAACCCCAACATAGTGACGAAGGTGCCGGCAGACGAGGCTGAGTGGGTCCAATTTTTAAACCTCCTTCTAAAAGATCCCACGGGACACACCGTTGAGCCATGGCTCGCGGGCGCCATAGGGGCCCGTATCACCGACGCGGCACAGGAGGTAGAGAAATATTTCAACGAGACCGCGGAAGTCAATGATGTAGTTGAGAAATTAATTCGCCTTACCACCGATAAGCCATGGCGGGCATCGTAATATATTAAGGGACAATTTAATGAAAATCACAAAACAACAACTTAAACAGATTATTAAAGGAGAAAAATAACAATGAAAGGCAAATTAGATAAATTAGTTGAGAAAGCGATTTCTCGCAAACTATTGGTATGGGTTACGGCTACCGGCCTAATGCTCACTGCCAATCTAGCATCATCCGATTGGGTGATTATTTCTGGGTTATACCTAGGTGGTCAGGGTGTCATTGATGCCATTGCGAAGCTCAAGGGCCACTAGGATGTTTAACACTCTTTTCAGAATTATTAGGAATAACTGGAAAGAGACTCTAATAATCTTGTGCCTCCTGGTAACAATGGGCAAGATGCGTTTAGATTATAAACGCCTAGAAAATATGCATGAAACAATGCGCGTAAGCTTACAAGATCAGATAGCAGGCCTACAGCATATTCACGATGAAGAGTTGCGTCAACGTGATGTGGCTTTAACCGCATATAAAGATCAACTAGATAAGATTGAGAAGACATACGAGAAAGATCTCGAAACGATTAAAGCCGACCGACAAGAAAAGTATCAAGAGTATCTTCATCGATTTATTCAAGATCCCGAGCAATTAGCAAAAGATGTTGAAGCGTTATTTGGATTTGAATATGTGGAGTAGCTTACTACTGATATCCAGCATAGCTTTGGCCGATGGGCCAAAGTTTTCTGTTTTAGGGGAACTCGAACCAGCACCGTTTGAGGGTGTTTTATTTGATCCAGAAGCAACAGCGATTTTAATGTCGGAGAAAGAGTTTTGGAGTTCGGAGTGCGATTTGGAAATTGAATTTCAATTAGATAAACAAGCGACAAAATATAAGTTAGAATTCGAGAACGCACAAATAAGTTATATGGCAGCTTCCGATGAGTATGATTTGATAGTCGAACAAAAGGATTTGGAGATTGAAAAGTTGACGAAGATCTTAAAGAAACAGTCGCCTTACCAGAAGTGGCTTTGGTTTGGCGGTGGCGCTGCGGCCACAATCGCAGTCATTAATTTTGCCACTAATTTGATTGCGGCAAGCAAATGAAGAAAGAAGATCCCAATCAAATAGCCGCCGTTGAAAAAGCTATCGCAGAAAAGTATGGCAGTGAAACCATCCAGAATCCACGCGGAAATTGGAACGAGACCAAAGAAAAAGAATACCTCCAACAAATGAAAGAGTTTTATCAAAAGACTCAACTAAATGAAGAATGGCAAGAAAAAATAGATGTTAATGGTATAAAGATATCAAAAAAACTATTTAATAGAGAATCTTTGAAATGTTGTCCTATTTGCAACTCGTTTGCAAAAAAATCAATGGACGATGTTTGCCTCGTCAAGTTTGACTGTTGCCACAAATGCTACATTCAATTTGTAGAGGATAGAGAAGAGAGATGGTTAAAAGGATGGAGACCAAATGAAAATCAGCCAAAAAAGACTTAAAGAGGTGATTGTTGAAGAGATAGAGAGGCTTCAAGCGGAGAACAGCGCGCCCGAGGCTCCGGCGCCAAAGGATAAGCTCGACCAAATTCTTGACAAGGTCGCTGAATGGGCCTCCAAGAGTTGGCTCTTCGGTACCAACGACGCTGAGTTGTGGGCCGATATCGAACGGCGCGCCCGCCTGCGCGCAACATCCCCTATGGCCCCAGGTGGCTACGGAAAAGAAGGAGAATAACACAATGGCTAAGAAAAATTCAGTTACGGTCCTCGATGTAATTCAAGGCATTTCACAAGCAGCCGCGAATGCATACGATGGCACACACATCGAAAGCTTTTCCCCCGATGGAGAAGTTCGTACCGCAGGATTAAAGCGAGAGGAGGGCAATCCGCTCATTGACCGGCGCGTGATGGATGGCTTTAATATTAGATTCATGGGCCCCCTGTTGTGCGTCAGCTATCAAACTGAACTTCAAATTAAAGAAGTGTATGCCTCCGGCTTTGAAGCCGAGATGGAACAGAGAGTAGCAGACATTGTTAAGTATCTGAAGAAAGAATACAAGAATGTCACTGGGAACACCGTGAGCTTAACAAAAGAAGGCGAAGTAGATGTGCTTGTGCAGAGTACGTCTCGCGTTCATTCTTGGGCAACCGTTTACCAGAAGTATAAGATCGGCGGCATGGGAGAAACCGTGCTGGTCGGCGAAGGTTCTACAGACCGTGTAGAGAAGAGTTGGAAGACTTTCCTCGATCAAGGCGGCTGGAAAGGAAAACGTCCTCAGAACGATACCCGCAAAAAGGGATCGGAGATTGAAAAATGAAAATAAGAAAAGCACAATTAAAGAGAATAATCAAAGAAGAGCTTTCAAAAGTTTTGAATGAGGGCGCTTTAGAGAATGCACTTTTCAAACAATTGCGAAACCTCGCCGGCGCACCTGCTCCCCTCGAGGATCTATTTGACGACCAGAAGGGGACAGTCTGGGCTCAGATGGAACAAGACGGCGCCACGCCGGCGGAAATTCAACTAGCAAAGAAGGAAAAGGCAGCTTTTTATCGTGGGCGCGGCCCACAGGTCAATACATTTGAAGACGAGGAGGGCCGCAACGGCTGGTATGGACCTCTTAACAACGAATTTCAATGGGCTGTTTCTGGACCTCAAGGATCCGAAACGATAAAATTGAGACAAGATTTAAGTTAATATGAAACTAACCAAGACCAGACTTAGGCAGATGATTAATGAACAACTCCAAGAGGGGTTGTGGAGTGATATAATGCAAGGCGCCGAACCACCACAAGCACCTTCTCCCGAAAACGTAGAGAGAGTAAAAGAATGGGCTCAACGCAGCCAACCTTTTTCGCTTGACTCTTTTGTTAGTGTTGATGTTAGGGGTTTTGATGATGTGCCTGGAGATGAGAAGGAACAGATTATGGCGATACTAGAAGAAGAGGGTTTTATTCGTCCTTGCACGACTTGCCGAGAACCGGAAAAATATTGGGAAGTCGGCCCTGCTGCAGCCATGCAGGAAATGATAAAACAAATTACGAAGGAAGTGTTAGCAGAGGTGTCGCCACTACCGGTGGAACATCCGGACCTGGGGGATGTAGCCCGAGTCGCCGGTATTGAGCAGAGCGCCAGAGGCGGCTCCTTTTCACGTCCACCCAAGCTAACTGACGAGCAGGAAGAGAGGCTAAGTGATTTAGGCTACAGGCTGGGAAGCGGTGGCGGTCTTCATTGGGAAGATATCGGGAACCTCACAGCTTTCTATGAGACACAGAACAAAGCGCTCCCGAAAAAAATAGATCCTGACGAGATTATTGCCTTCCTTATGAACTACCCGGCGTTTCGAGATTCCTATGAGCAAGCTGGGTTTGATGAGCGAGATATTGAAGATCGACCCTAGTTATGTTGTATGAGTTTTCAACTAACCAAAAAGCAACAAGTAAAAGAAATATTAAAGTGCGGTAAAGATCCCTCGTACTTTTTAAAAACCTACGCCCGTATATCCCATCCGTTACACGGGCTTATTTTATTTGATACATATGACTTTCAAGATGAGTTGATGACAAACTTTAATGACTATCGTTTTAATGTTATTCTAAAAGCGCGCCAGTTAGGCATATCAACTATCACCGCTGGCTATGTTGTCTGGATGATGTTATTTCATCGTGACAAGGCTATTCTTGTAATGGCAACAAAGTTTGCGACAGCAGGGAACCTTGTCAAGAAAGTTAAGAGCATTATGAAGCAGCTTCCGCAGTGGCTCAAGATTTCAACAATCGATATCGACAATCGCACATCTTTTGAACTTTCTAATGGGTCCTCAATTAAAGCTGCCTCAACATCTGGGGACGCCGGTCGTTCCGAATCTTTATCATTGCTTGTGCTTGATGAGGCCGCCCACATCGAAAACTTAGAAGAACTTTGGACAGGCTTGTATCCCACACTATCAACTGGTGGGCGCTGTATCGCCCTGTCAACGCCAAACGGAGTGGGAAATTGGTTTCACAAGACGTGTGCCGACGCAGAAGCCGGCGCCAACAACTTTAATCTCACCACATTGCCATGGGACGTGCACCCAGAGAGAGACGAAGAATGGTATCAAAAAGAAACTAAAAACATGTCTAAGCGCCAAATTGCGCAAGAGCTTCAGTGTAATTTTAATACCTCAGGCGAAACAGTGATTGACCCGGCATGTATGGAATGGTTGCTTACTACCGTCAAAGAACCGAAGCATCGGACGGGTTTTGATCGCAACTTCTGGATTTGGGAAGAATATGATCCTACATGCAATTACCTTCAAGTGGCTGATGTAGCTAGAGGTGACGGTGCAGACTTTTCAACCTTTCATCTTATTAAGCTAGAAACTTTAGAAATTGTCGGAGAGTATCAAGGAAAGATAACTCCCGATTTATATGCAAATATGCTTAATCAAGTAGGAAGAGAATATGGGAATGCAATGTTGGTAGTGGAGAACAATAGCATTGGTTATACTGTTTTAGACAAACTAGTTGAGTATGGATATCCCAATATTTATTATTCTATTAAGTCAACACACGAGTATATCGATCAACACCTAGCAGAGGCACGCACCAATACTGTCGCCGGTTTTACTACCTCCATGAAAACTCGCCCCCTTATAGTTGCGAAATTAGAAGAGTTTATCAGAAATAAACTAATTAAGATATATTCTACGCGTATCGTTAACGAAATGAAGACCTTTATTTGGAGGAATGGTAAACCACAAGCTATGAAAGGTTATAATGATGATTTAATAATGGCGCTCGCCATCGGCTGTTGGGTTCGCGACACTGCTATTCAAGTAAATGCCCGTGACTTAAACTATCAAAAAGCCTTTGTGGACTCTATTATTACTACCAATACAACTTTTAATACCCGTGTAAAAGGTCAACAAGGCTACAAACAAGACAGCATTCTTGATAAAATGACGGAAGCTAAAGACATGTATACCGAATTCATGTGGATTATAAAGTGAGATAAAATATGGCACCACCCAGAAAGAACCCCAACAATCCAGAAACCAGTTTATTTAAGGCGCTTACGCGGCTTTTTTCTGGCCCTATTATTAATTACCGCTCCCAGTCTGGGAGAAGAATAAGAAGGCAGCATTTAGATAAATTTTCGTCTCGGTTTAAAACAGCGTCCGGCCAGCAGTTTAAGAAGACTCTTTATAATCCTTTGGATGTGTTGGCTAGCAATGCCATAAGCAACCAACGTCGATCCGAGCGCTACATTGATTTTGATCAAATGGAATACATGCCCGAGCTAGCTTCAACGATGGACATTTATGCGGATGAAATGACAACCTACTCTGAGCTTCGGCCAATGTTGAACATTAAATGCCCCAATGAAGAAATAAAAGCGGTACTTGCGGTCCTATTCGACAACATTTTGAACCTTCAACCTAACTTATTTGGTTGGAGTCGGACAATGTGTAAGTATGGCGATTTCTTTTTGTATCTAGATATCGACGATAAGTATGGGGTAAAGTCTGTGATTGCTTTGCCTCCCCAAGAAGTAGAAAGATTAGAAGGACAAGACAGTACAAATCCCAATTATGTTCAATTTCAATGGAACAGCGCCGGGATGACGTTTGAAAACTGGCAGATTGCTCATTTTAGAATTTTGGGCAACGACAAGTACATGCCTTATGGGACGTCCATCTTGGAAGCGTCCCGCCGCATTTGGCGCCAGCTAACACTTATGGAAGATGCCATGATGGCGTATCGAGTCATTCGCTCCTCGGAGCGCCGCGTGTTTAAAATTGACGTGGGTGCTATCCCTCCCCAAGACGTGGAACAATATATGCAGAAGGTTGTAACACAACTAAAGCGCCATTCTGTCGTTAATCCCGAGAGTGGGCGCATTGACCTTCGGTATAATCCGATGAGTATTGAAGAAGATTATTTTATTCCTGTGCGTCCCGGTTCAGCAACAGACATAGTTTCACTTGCCGGCGCCGAAAATATCTCACAAATAGACGACATTAAATATCTCCGCGATAAAATGTTTTCCGCACTCAAGATCCCCCAGTCTTATTTGACAATGGGCGAGGGAGCGGAGGAAGATAAGACAACTTTGGCACAAAAAGATATCCGCTTCGCTCGGACTGTCCAAAGACTCCAGCGTGTAGTTATTGCCGAACTCACCAAGATTTCTATTATTCACCTTTATACGTTGGGATTTCGAGGCGATGATTTATTAGGATTTTCTCTCTCGCTGAACAACCCCTCTAGAATTGCAGAGCTTCAAGAGCTTGAACATTGGAAGACAAAGTTCGATACTGCCGCAGCCGCCACCGAAGGGTATTTTTCTCGTCGATGGGTTGCAGAGCATGTGTTTAGTTTATCTCACGAGGAATTCCTCCGTTGTCAGCGCGAAATGTATTACGACCGCAAGCACGATGCCGCGCTCCAAGGTGTGGCTGAGGCCGCCGCCGCAGGAGAAACTGCCGGTATGGGAGGAGATCTGGGAGGAGACTTAGGAGGAGACTTAGGAGGAGATCTGGGAGGAGACTTAGGAGGTGAAGATTTAGGCGGACCAGAAGAAATGCCGGCCGGTGAAGCAGAAGGCGGCGCCGAAGAAAGTGCCTTATTGGCAGCACCGCCTGGCTCTCGATCATCACCACGACTCACTCCGGGCGCGAAAGGAAAAGTGTATCACCCAGTTAAAGATGACAAACGGACAAGCAGCGGGCCCCGCAAAAGAGCAAATGCATCTTCATACAGCCAACAACAGTCTAGTGCCACCTTTAGAAATATTTTACCAGGATATGCGGATGGTTTAAAATCACTCGGTAAAGGATTCGTTCCTACGGCCGAAGGTGTTTACACACAAGAGGAGTCTATTTATAGTTTGAGAGAGCAAACAGAAGAAGATAAACTGTTTGAAATTAATAATTCCGTTAGAAGCTTAATTGACGAATTAGACAACAAGGAAACATCGGAGCAAAAGAATGAAAGCGAGACACAACAAGAAGCGAAATAGTGCCTTCGTCTACGAAGCTCTTATTAAAGAAGCTACCGTAGCCATAATGAAAAAGGACACGGCTAGAAAGGAGACTGCTGCGCAGCTTATTAAAAAGTATTTTAAGTCAGGCACACTCCTTCGAAAAGATTTAGATTGTTATCGGTCTTTATATGAGAATCAAAGTTTAGACAGATTAACTTCTGAAAAGATCATCAAAGAAGTAAAAATACAAAAGAGACTCCTTGATCCTGACGGGCTTTTTAAAGCGCAAAGTGAGCTTATTCGAGATGTTAATACAGAACTGTCTTCTGGGGTCTTTAACAATTTCGTCCCCAACTATAAAACCTTAGCAACTATCTCGCAGATCTTCTCAGATAAAATATCTCCTAAGGATCAAATCATTTTAGAGAATGTTGTTATCAGTAACATGCTTAAGACGGGTGATGAAAATGCGCCCGGGGAACTCATTGATCATGTGGTATACAAAACTTTTGTAGAGAAATTTAACAATAAGTACGAAGATGGTCTTCTGCAAGAACAGAAGGAACTTTTAACGCGTTATATAACTTCGTTTGTGGATAATGCCATTGAGCTTAAAATATATTTAAATGATGAGATCGGCCGTTTAAAAGAAGAACTCAGTGCCGCTAAAAATATTGAGGAAATAAAAAATGATGCAGACATGCTTAATAAGACTAATAAAATTATTGAGCACCTGAGCACATTTGCTCGAGAGTCTATTACAGAAGATGTCCTTATGACAGTCTTAAGAACACAAGCGCTTGTGAAGGAAATAAATATTAATGGCAGTAACGATTAAAATCGGCAAGGAGGCGTCGTCCCCTTCGGTTACGTTAGAGTTAGATATTCGGAAGAGTATGAATGGGGACTTGATCATTTTTGACCATGGGGACATTGATATTGTTTTATCTGCTTCGAAAAACAAAGTAACTGTATTCCCTAAGGAAGTTATTTCAGACTTAGTTTACGGTGCACAGAACCGATTATTTGCATTCTTGCGAAAGAAGGGGCTCGTGATTCCCGAGTCTGTTCAAGGAGGTGCTTTTTATGGTTCTTTTGAAGCGACTATGGAAAAACCCTATAGCGATAAATTAAATACTTCTAAGATGACGCTAATCAATATTTCTAAATTTATTGATGAAGAGCGACCTTACTTTGAATCTACTGAGGCAATTATTTCAATGGAGGATGATGAGCTTCTTCACCCCGACAAGACTGACTCCACAGAACTCGGGGAAGTTCCGCAGGCCGTAGAGAAGGGCTCTATTCGTCGCGGCTGGGTGAGAGACCCTTACTCGCTTTATTATTTATATACGATTTAAGGAAATGTGTTTTGTCTGAAATGAAATTGATAATGGAGCGATGGCGTTCGTCTGTAGGCGATTTAGATGAGATTTTTGGCTTGGGCACTAAGTCTGTCGGAGTCGGCCCACAGATGAAAAATGTAGAGGATGTAAAAACTGTGGGGGATTTGCGCGCATTGATTCAGACCGCTCAATTAAAAAAGAGAGGAGAGCAATTGAAAGGTGGCGTTATCGATGCTGCAAAAAGTGCAATTGTCGATGAAATAATTGGGAAAGTTCCTGGATTAGCTGCAGCTAAAAACATGTTTGATTTGGCAAGATCTGCGTATTCTCTCCCGGATGAAGCCACACAAGGAACAGCTTTGAAATTTTTGAATATTGATGATGATGTTTCTAAAATCGTTGATGATCCTATAGAAAATGCGTTTTTAGGAGAACTGTCAAAAACCTTACAAGAAAAACCGGACGAGACTAAATTGGAAGATATCGATATGACTCGCGAGCTTCAAACATACCTTGCCGATAAATTTAACGAGAAGACTGTAACCGCACCAGGACCCTCATAATGGAACTATTAACTTTTATATTGATTGCTTATGGCCTCACTCAAATTCTTGTATATGGCGAGATTTTTAATCGTCTGAGACCCAAGAAGGGCAGATTAAAAGGGTTTGCCACATGTCCCATGTGTATAGGTTTTCATGTTGGATGGTTTTTGATGCTGCTTTCGCCATTTACAGAACTATTTAATTTCGATGTTACTGCAATAAATTTCTTTCTTTTGGGATGGTTATCATCGGGAACATCATATTTATTAAATATGGTCTTTAGTGACGACGGTATACAATTGAGAAATATTAACTTACATATAGGAGAAAACGATGGAACGAAACACTTGGATACTTAAGTGGATGCTTCAGCCCGTTAGAATGTGTAAGAAAGGCTGTATAGGCGCGCGGGTAATGCCCGCACTATTATAGGAATAAACCATGACAAAGAAACTTTTACGAGAATATTATGAACTATGCGAAGGCGGCGTCTGCCAAGACCTTCTAACTGAACAGGAAAAGCAATATGTTGCTAATGGCGGCATGATTTTGTCTGGCATCATGCAGAAGGCTGATGCTATTAATGGTAACGGACGTGTATATCCCCATAAGGTTCTGATGAAGGAAGTCGAGAACTATGGGAAGCTCGTAAAAGAACGCCGAGCTTTAGGCGAACTTGATCATCCTGAAGACTCTGTCATTAATCTTAGGAATGCCTCTCACTTGGTGACGGATATTTGGTGGAAGGACAAGGATGTGATGGGAAAGGTTAAAGTATTGGATACGCCCTCGGGGAAAGTTCTTCAGGAGCTAGTGAAGTCGGGCGTGAGCCTTGGTATTTCTTCTCGTGGCATGGGTTCCGTACGCGAAGATCAAGGCGGCACGATTGTTGAAGAAGACTTCCAATTGATTTGTTTTGATTTTGTTTCCGAACCTTCAACTCCTGGTGCTTATATGATGAAAGAAGCGCAAGAGTTTCAAAACAAAGTATTTACTAAAGCAGATAGAATTAATCGATTATTAAATGAGGTATTAGATAATGAGTAATGAATGGTCCAGTTTTCAAAAAGACAAGCTGATAATGGAGGCTTGGAGGCGCCACCTGAAGGAAGACCTCGATGAGGGGTTATGGTCGCAACTTACGGGCAAAGGCTCGGGGAAGGAAGGAGGTCTTGCCGATTTAGAACGACAGGACAAAGAAGAGGCTGAAGCAGAATGTCCTCCCGGTTGTTGTCCTTGTGACGAAGAAGAACAGCAACCTAAACAAGAATACCCAGCCACCGGATTTACCGATTTATATAAAACATTAGATGATGTCAACTTGAGGGTGCAAGCTGTGGACAGAGACGATCTTAATAAAGAATTGCAGCAATTATTTAAAGATCAAAATTTTGTAATAAAAGAGAGGGCCATCCACACCGAGGCCCAAGGGGAAATTCATGGAGGGGCCCTTTCGTTTGAGCGACCCCCTCAATTTAATTTGAAAAAATACCCCAATTTAATGAAGTTATTCCAAGCTGCTGGCGAAGATCCAAAACTGGCCCAAGCATTGCAAAAAGCTTTTGTTGGTGCGGGTTTTAAAAACGTTACATCTACTTCGGAGGAGGACTTTTTTGGCGACGACAACCTTGATGATGACAAAGAAGCCGACAAAGAAGCCGACAAAGAAGGCGACGATGTAGCGTTGCCGTGCCCAGAGGGAGAAGTAGAAGACAAAAGTGGCGAATGTGTTGTGGCCCCTGCTAAAGAAAAAGAAGCTGAAAAGGATGCCGCCGGCAAAAGCGATATCTATGTGTTCAGAGGTAAAGGAGGAAAGGGTCTCCAATCACAGTTTGCTAAAGTAGGAATTCAAGGAAAAGCGATGGGCGCCCTTCTTAAAGGACTGCGCGCCGATTTAACCGATGCTGGTTTTAATGTTCTTCAAGAAGCCTCGAGAGAGATAATTGCCCTCACTAATACTTTGGCCGCACTCGAACAAATACAAGATGCCGCACAAAAAGAAGCAGCCAAAAAGATTTTGGTTCTCCTCTTGAGAACTAATAAGATTAAACTCGATCCTCAATCAAGTCGAGCGCTTGCCCCTGGAGGTGCCGGCCCAGAACAACAACCGCAACAGGATGATGTACAGTTGCCGTGTCCCGAAGACGAAGTCGAGGACCCCAAAAGTGGCGAATGCGCTAGTACATTTATGTATGCCTCTAGTGGTGGAAAAGAGTCTGCTGTGAAGATTGTTAATCCGACTCCCAATCCGTCTAAACCTGACCTCATCGCAGTACAGAAGATCGATCCCAATAATTGTCAACCCGTACCGGGAGGCGAATTTGCCGCAACCAAAAGCAATTTAAAGGGCCCTTATGATAAGTGTGAGGCTGGCCCCCAAGGAGAGCCCGAGAAAGAAGAAGAGGAGTCCCTCTTCCAAGCGATGAAGCGCCGCAAAGATCCTTCAGCAAGGTCGCCAGTCCCCGAATCCTTGCGTAAAGAGGACGAAGTTTTATTAGAACGCTGGCAAAAACTTGCCGGCATTATTAAAGGGTGATGAATGAAAAAGTCAGATCTTAAGCAATTAATTAAACCTCTTGTTAAAGAATGTATTCACGAAGTCCTTTTAGAAGAAGGGCTTCTTTCTAATGTTGTTGCGGAAGTGGTCCAAGGTTTACAAGGAAATCTTGTTGTCGAGAGTCGAGAGAAAGATCTCGACAAGGTCCTTAAAGAAACCTCCCAAATAAAACAGAAGACCACTGATGCACGAGTGCAAGTGCTCGAGCATCGAAAAAAGCTTTTACAAGCTGTAGGAAAAGGTTCATATGGAGGCGTTGATTTGTTTGAAGGAACAGAACCACTCCAGTATGCTGAACCCCAAGCGGGTGAGCCCAACATGGGAGATCCCAATGATGCAGGTGTTGATTTGAGTTCCATTTTGGGAAATGCCTCTGAAATTTGGCAGTCGATAAAGTAGGTGTAAGATGAAAAAAGGTGTGAATGCATCGGTTAGTTTAAAAGAGTGTAGAGGTAATGTCGAGCGAATGATTCGAAGATTCACCAAGAAGGTGAAAAAAGCTCATATTATTGAAGACTTTAAAGAAAAGCGTTATTACAAGAAACCCTCTGTTGCAAGGAAGGAAAAGAGAATTCGTGCCGAACGGCGGCGCCGTAAGGAAGAACGAAAACGCCTCAGAGCGCAAGAAAATCGCGATAGAAAAAAGTATTGACTATTTATTGTGAAAGTAAATAATTTAGGAGATTTCGCATGCCAGGAGATTCATGGAATTTAGCGCCCGGTTTAAATAATGTCGGTTCGTTTCAAGTTAGCGGCCGGCCCTTTGTGTCGGGGTCGTGTTTAGCACCCGCGAGTGGAAGCACGTCGCTTGTGGTGAGGTTCCCCTCTACAACCAAGTGGGTTCAAATCGAGCCTCTTAGTGGCTCTGGCCAGTCTATACGCGTCGCCTTTAGTGAAAACGGGCTTCACGGTAAAGGAGGTAGTTCAGGCACTCCCGGCGAAATAGCCGATGGATATAACTTTAGAATCCATCCCAGTTCAAGTTTTTGTCGACCTATAGATATGAAGGTGGGCGAACTATGGTTCATGTCCGAAGATAGCGCAACTGTTCGCTTCGATGTCATGGCAGGGGTCACTAACATTCCCAGCAGCCGGCTCCAAACGTTAAGAAGAGATGTTAATGGGACGATTGAAGCCGGTGGTCCTAACTGGTCGGGTTCTATAGGGGTAGGTTAATATGGCTCAGTTCGGTTGGGCATATATTAACTGTGCTGACACTGGTTCAGACGGCTCAGGTTCGGGCCCACAATACTCTTTACAGTTTGTAACCGAGTCCGCGGGTGGCACCACTGGGTCCGCTTATCTCACTTATTATACCGCATCGTATTCGAATTACGATCCGAGTACTTTAGTCTTATCCGGCAACCTTTGGATTACTGGCGGCATTAGCGCCAGTTATTATCATATTGAAAACATCGCAATTATTGATGCGACCGGTTCAACTTACTTTGGCGATGATCAAACAGACATTCACGCTAGAACCGGTAGCCTTGAGATGTATAGTGATAGCGCCCTTGTATTTAAAGTGGCAGCTGCATCCAGCAAAATAGTTGCCAAGGGCGGCATTTCAGGTTCGAGCACATTAGAAATTGTTGGCGCCACCACACTCGGAAGCACGCTTGGTGTTTCTGGGAGTGTTACGTTGGGCGATGCTGCCGCAGATGTGACTACAGTTACAGCACAACTAAGCGCCTCACAGGGTGGTTATTTTGCCGATAGGGTGGGCATCGGAACGGCAACTCCAGATGGAAACCTTCATGTCCTGGCAGCCTCTGCCGGAAGCGTTACTGTTGGCGGACAACAAGCAAACGGAATTATTGTAGAAGACGATGACAGTACTGCGATAACTTTGCTGGACCCCAACGGTGGGGTTATTTATTTTGGAGATGCAGACGATACTGATATAGGAAGAATCGGCTATAGGCATGGTGGAGATTATGCAAATTCATTGTATTTCACGACAAATAATGCTCAACGAATGACAATAGACTCTTCTGGTAAACTCGGCATTGGAGACCCAAGCCCAACACATAAATTAACTGTTGCCGGCGCTATTTCTGGTTCTTCAACTTTAGAAGCGGTCGGCGCCACCACTCTCGGAAGTACACTCAATGTTTCGGGCACGACAACGCTTGCCGGCACCACGAATGCTCAAGCTGTAACTTATACTACCATCTCAGGCTCGAGCACTCTTCAAACAGTTGGTGCCACTACTCTTGGTAGCACTCTGAACGTTAGTGGTGCTATAACCGGCGCTGACAACATTGGCACTACTGGCGGCTTTTTGACAGCAAGCGCACAGTTAAAAGGCCTCTCCCTTGTCCTCGAAGGACAAACCGCTATCGATAAAAATCGCAATGCTACCTTAAACGCCTTTTCAGGCTCGGGCACACTTCAAGTGGTAGGCGCCACTGTCCTCGGAAGCACTCTGAACGTTAGTGGCGCTATAACCGGCGCTGACAACATTGGTACTACTGGAGGCTTTTTAACAGCTAGTGCTCAGCTAAAAGGACTTTCACTTGTTTTGGAAGGCCAAACAGCTATCGACAAAAATCGTAATGCTACATTTGCGGCCGTTTCTGGATCTGGAACGCTCCAAGCAGTTGGCGCCACCATACTGGGCGGCGCTTTAAATGTGACAGGCGCGGTGACGCTCGCTGGTCCCGCAAGCGGATCTGCAGCAGGCGACGGTAGCTTTTTAGCAGTTAACTCTGCGGGACTCCTGGTGTTAGACACCCCCGCCGGCGGTGCCGGCTCTTCAACCGACATTTTTACTACCGTTGATGCATCTAGTGCTTACACCACTAGTAGTATTAATGTGGGGTCAAGTGATACACCCGCCAACCCTTTGGCTGTGATTGGTATTTCAGAGTTAAGCGGCGGCGTCATTCACAAGAGAGTGCACAAGACAGCACATTATACCGTTACCACGGCCGATTACTATGTTGGAGTTGATTCCAGCGGGGGAGCCGTCACATTGACGTTACCGGCGGCCGCTGCAGCATTAGACGGACAAACTTGGATAATTAAAGATGAAGGCGGCTCCGCTAACTCTAATAATATCACAGTGACTGGTTCCGGGGTCGACGCGGAAACAATTGAGGGTACAAATAAAGTGGTTTTAGAGTCTGCATATGGCGCTTTATCACTTTATTGTGATGGCGGTACAAAATTCTTTGTTTATTAAAGAGAATGTGAGCACAACCACTATTTATAAAGGAGCGGAAACGCTCGTTAAGGTGGGGTAACACTCATCTTGCTTTATAAAAACTATTTATTGGAGGGTTTAATATATGGCTTATAAATTTCAATTTGGCGATGCTGTAATGAGCGGCGCGCTAGAACAAGAACATGGGATTACCGTTGAGGCGGGTGGTCTTACTGTTACTGCAGGCGGTCTTACCGTTACTGCAGGGGGCCTCAATCTAGATGCAGGAGGTGCTGACTTTAACGCAACTGGTTTGACAAATGTTGGTGCTGTTTCCGGCGTCACTTCTTACTCTGGGTCGACCAGCATTAGTGCTGATTCATTGACTCTGGGTTCTTATGGTATAGCTACTGCTGGCGTTGCTACTATCGCTTCTATGGGTGGCAACTGGACAAACGCTAGTCGAACTGTTGCTGACTTGGGTGTTATTACCACAGTCGATATCAACGGTGGTACTATCGATGGTGCTACTATCGGTGGTGCATCCGCTGGTGCTGGTACTTTCGCTGCTCTTGTGGGTACAAGTCTCAGCGTTTCTGATGGTAACATTACTAACGTTGGAGATATTAACTGCGATAGCGTTAGTGTGGATGATTCCGCCGCAGGGCTTGACATCAGCTTCGCTGGTTCATCTACGGGTAATAACAAACTTAGTCTTACTGATAATCTTGCTGATGCTCTTAATATCACGGAAGCTGCCAACTCTTACATCAAGTTCACCACGACTGATGCTAGTGAGTTAATTACTTTTGGTCAAAACTCAACTTTTGCTAGTACCACGATTGCTGACTTAGGTACAGTCACAACTGCTACGTCAATTACGGCTACCGATCTAATTGGTACTAATATTGATGGCATCATTGGTGCTGGTACCGCTCGTGCTGGTAGCTTCACTACTATAGACGCAACCGGTGCAACTACGCTAAATGGCGCAGTTACTCTTGGCGATGCAACTGCTGATGATCTTACTTTTAATGGTTATGCTGCATCTAACTTGGTTCCTAAGACTGATAGCGCTTATGATTTGGGTACTACTGGAAACCGTTGGGCTAACCTTTACGTTGATTCTATTACGGGCGCCACCGTGGCGCTTACGGTTGAGTCTCGTGCGGGTGGACAAACCATTTCTAGTGCAACTGGCTTCGCGCTTGTTACCGCTGGTAATGGTGTTACAGTCACGCTCCCCGCCGCTTCGGCCGGTAAGGAGCTTACAGTTAAGTTGTCATCGAGTATCGGTGACGTTATTTTGGCTGCTGGGAGTGGCGATCTGGTTGAAGGTGCTGCTAACATTCGTCTTGAATCAACTGGTTCTGCGGTGAAACTTACTGCGTACGACGGCCAAAGTTGGTTCGTTTCTTAAACAAAGATTTTTTATCTTTGGTGCATGGAATGTCTCCTTTAGGGGGGGCATTCTTTTTTTTTATAAACTTGATGATGGTTTAAGTGATAAAAAGGCGTCTTTATTGACAAAAGGGGCACACAAATTAAGTCTTTTAGAATTCCATATCACTATTTAAATTGAATTGTTATATTTTTTAGGAGTTAATTCATGTCCACGTTGCTCAAAGAAGCTATTGTTGACGCCAAAGCGTTAAGAAATGCGGCACTAAAAACTGCAGAATCTACCATTATCGAAAAGTACTCGGATGAAGTACGTACTGCATTAGATAGTCTTTTAGAACAAGAAGAAGACTTAGGCTTAGGAGCCGACCTGGGCGCTGACCCTATGGCAGCAGCCCCCATGGCAGCCGCCGAAGAGCCCGCGGCCCCCGTAGAAGAAGTGGCCGATGATGTTCCACTTGGAGCGGCCGAGGGAGAGAAGCTTTGTGGCTGCCCCGATGAGGGAGAAGAGTCTAAAGTAACGGTCGATTTAGATGAGCTTCAGGAAGCCGTCGATGTTCTTCATCGCGAACTTGAGGAAGATTTAGACGAAGAAATTGATTTGAGCAGCTTAAATTTAGAAGATCTTCTTTCTGAAGATGACGAAGAAGAAGACGAAGAAGACATCGAAGAAAGTATTACTACGGGATCGGATGAGATTTTTGGAACGCAAGAAGATAATCCTCAAACTAGTGGTGGAGGGGCCCTTGCAGGCAGCGCTGCAGCAGAAGAGGCCGACTCCGAAGCCCTACAGAGTGAAGAAGGGGTAAAAACAAACGAAGCGTTTGATATCCCTGACAGCTTCATTGACGCTATCATGGAGAAACTTACAGTCGATATGGGCGCAGAATTATCCGGTTGGGCCGGCCGTCCCGCTTATGACGTTAAGTGGGAAATGGAAAAAGAAATGGCCCATCGTCGTGGTACTAAAGCTCAAGAAGAATTAGAGATTTTGAAGAAAGCTCAAGAAGAATTGGTTTTTGAAAATAACCAACTCAGTGAGCGCAACAAACAATATGAGCAAGCAGTTGAAGAGTTGAGGGAGAATTTACAAGAAGTAAATGTTTCCAATGCTCGCTTGCTTTACACGAACCGTGTTTTGAGAAATACCTCCTTAAATGAGCGGCAAAAGAATAAAATTGCCGAAGCTATTTCAAGGGCTGGTTCAGTAACAGAGGCAAAGACAATATATAAAACGCTTGAAAGCGCAGTGCCGACCCATTCTAAACAGGGTCCTCAATCACTGAGCGAAGCAATTAATCGTCCATCTTCTGTTATTCGTGCGACTCGTAAAGAGTCGACACAACCATCTGATCCTTTTACGGATCGAATGAAAAAACTAGCAGGAATAAAATAAATACATTATAGGAGGTATTAAAAAATGTCTAGTATCGTAGAAAGGTTGACGGAAGGTATCGTCAATCGTGACATGCGCGCCGAAGGTGGCGCATTACTCGCTAAGTGGGAGAAGACCGGTCTTTTGGAAGGTATCGGTAAAGAACGCTCTCGCCAAAGCATGGCTCGTTTGCTTGAGAACCAAGCGAAAGAGCTACTCCGTGAGTCCAGCACAATGTCTGGTGGAGATGTCGAAGGCTTCGCAGCCGTCGCATTCCCCATCGTTCGTCGTGTTTTCGCGGGTCTGATCGCCAACGATCTCGTTAGCGTTCAGCCGATGAGTCTACCAAGTGGTCTCATCTTCTTCCTTGATTTCACCACATCCACTAGCGGTGCTGGTCTTCCTCGTTTGGGTTACGGCGCAACCGAAGAGTCTCTGTACGGTGGTGGGCGTGTTGGTAGTCAGATCACTGGTGGTGTTGACCTTACCGGAAGTAATGCTGAGGCTGGTCCTTATGCACTTAACAACGGTTATGCTTCACCAACTGGTTCTCTGTATCATATGGACACTGTACCGAGCGCCGGCTGGGTTGTGGTAGCTTCTGGAACGGTTGGCGGTGGTGGTTACATCAACGGCACCGATACGATTAGTGCCACTGACCAAGCCACGCTAGATAGTCTGTGTCAATATGACGTCGACCTCTCTGGTACCATGGTTGCTGTTCTGGAGATGACCGGAACTACGGCTGGAGCCGTTGGTAACTTTGGTCAGCTTAACACTGATGACTTGGTTGCAGTGGAGATGCTGGATGCTCAGACATCTCCTGCTTTGAAAGCAACCGTTCAGTTGGTTCGTCGTTGCACCAGAATTTCTTCTGGTTCGACTGGTGATACTCCCGGAAATTCCAATTGGAAGATGACTCTAGTGTTTGCACAAGCAAGTGGTTCTACCCTCTTTGATGGAGGCGCTACTAATAGCACGCGAACAGGTATCATGCCGGCTATCACCTCAAGTACTGCGGTAGATGCGGTCATGGCACTTACTTTCCCCATCGACGACAACTTTACCACGAGCACCGCTCTTGGTTCTGTCATCGGTACCACAGTGTGGGGCTTGGAAAATAACCCGAATATCCCCGAGATTGACATTAAGGTCGATTCCGTGGCTGTGACGGCTATCACCAAGAAGCTCAAGGCTAAGTGGACGCCAGAGTTGGGACAGGATCTAAATGCCTATCACAACCTTGACGCCGAAGTCGAGCTTACCAGCATTCTCTCTGAGCAGATTGCTCTTGAGATTGACCGCGAGATCCTCGAAGATCTTATCGTGGGTGCACAGGCAGGTACTTATTACTGGTCCCGCTCCCCTGGTCTATTCGTGGAACGTACTACTGGTCGTGAGATTGGCGCTAGCTCTGCTGCTCCAGACTTCACCGGTACGGTCTCTGAGTGGTATGAGACTCTTGCTGAAACCATCAACGATGTGTCTGCACAGATCCATCGTAAGACTCTACGGGGTGGTGCTAACTTTATCGTCTGCGGACCTGAAGTTGCTAACGTCCTTGAGTTTACCGCTGGTTTCCGCGCGAGCGTTACTGCTGACGATGAGACTGGTTCCATCGGCGCTGTGAAGGTCGGTTCACTGACGAAGAAGTTCGACGTCTATGTTGACCCCTACTTCCCACGCTCTGTGATTCTGGTTGGTCGTCGTGGAAGCTCATTCCTCGAGAGCGGTTATGTATACGCACCTTATGTGCCACTACAGACCACTCCCACTATCTTTGGTCCAGAGGACTTCGTACCCCGCAAGGGTGTGATGACTCGGTACGCCAAGAAGATGGTGCGTCCCGATATGTACGGCCTCGTTGTCGTCCAGGGTCTCTTAGGACAGGCCGGCGCTACTAGTTAAAAAACTAGCATAGCAAAATAAATGTAAAGCCTCCTTCTTCGGAAGGGGGCTTTCGTTTTACTCGACTACTTATAAGTGCGAGTCGAAAGACTCGTCCCATGTTTTTTTAACATGTATATAAATGGAGGGTTTTAAATAATGGGAACTAAAAGAGTAGGCTTGGCGAGAACCCAAGCATTAATTGAGAATTTAAAGAGAGAGTTAAGCATGGCTGGCTCAACGTGGAAAGGCACTAGACGGCCAGTCACGGCGCTGAGCGATGCCGCGGGGGCAGGAGCAAATCGAACAGCATTGACGGTTGCTGAGTCAGGAACTATCTTTACAGTACCTGAACTAACAGTTGGGACGCAGACAATCACGCTCCCGGCACTAGCATCTACTGCTGTAGGAACTACATACACATTTGTTATGATCGACACTGCCGACCAGATATTCAATGTACTCGGAGCCGATTCTGATAAGATCTTGGCTGTTAAGCCTGATGGCGATGGCAACAATACTGCCATTTCCCAGGGGTACGATTTAATTGGGTTTAAGGCTGCTGCAGTCTTAGGTTCATCGTTTACAGTCACGTGTATATCTAGCACTGCTGCTGTTGGATGGTTAGCCACTGATGTGATTGATGGTCTCGCGGCCAACGTGGGAAGCATAAATCTAGCTTAATCATCTTGTCAACTAATTTATAAATTTTATATTTATCCCCCTCTTCGGAGGGGGTTTTCTTTTAAAACCACGATCTACTCAATTTTTTTCGCCTCCAATTTTTTGAGATTTTCGGTTTCGCGAGAATAGTACTATTTACTATACTATAAAGGAGAATTCCCATGGGAAAGAAAAGACGATTGAATTCCGCGATGGCCAAGTTTAGAACTAAGCACTCTAGCCATCCTCGAACCCAACTTTTGAGTGGCACTGTGGTGGTGGACACACCTGTTATTGCTATAGAAGCACCACAAGTTGAGGCTACACTTAGCGCAATTTTGGAGGAGGACACAATTGAAATAACCCCCGAAGTCGTGGCACCTATTAAAAAGGTGAAGAAAAACACCCAGAAAAGAGTTAAAAAGACTTCATCGTAAAATACCTCTCTTTAGAAAAGAACGCCACCTCCCCATGGGGTTTTGTGTGGCGAGCTACTAATTAAAGGGGGAGAATCCATCGATGCCACAAAACTTAAGTCCAAGGTCTCAAACTAGTCCTATAGTTTTAACTTCAACGGGGTCCGCAGCCCTTGTGGCCGCAGCGGTACCCTTTGGGATGTACACGGGTTCGCTAGAGTTTTTAACTGGCGCCAGTGCGCAGGTAGCATACATTTATAAGAAGCTGGGAGGAGATGTTGTAGACATCGAATTAACTCCAGCAAATGTTTATGCTGCCTATGAAGAAGCAGTATTAGAATACTCCTATATTATTAATTTACATCAAAGCAAAAATATGCTATCTGATGTGTTGGGTAATGCCACTGGTACCTTCGATCACCTAGGAGAGATGGAGGCCGGCACGTTATCGTCTAGTTTGGGTGGCGACAAAGTTTCTCTTAAATATCCGCGCTATCAGTTTGAATATGCCCGGAACGTGGCGGATGGGATGATATCAGTGGGAGGCCTTGGGGGAACTGTTCCTCAATATTCCGCCTCCTTTAAACCAGTTGCTGATGTTCAAGATTATGACCTTCAGAGTATTATTTCTGCATCCTCTGCCACTGGGACTGATGATGGTGGAAACGTTGTGCCCTTTAATGACAAGGTTGGGGATAACCGAGTCGTCATCACTAAAGTATTTTATAAGTCCCCACGAGCCATGTGGCGATTTTATGGCTATTACGGAGGAATTGGCGTTGTAGGAAATTATTCCACTTATGGCCAATTTGCTGATGATGCTACATTTGAAATCATTCCCACTTGGCAAAATAAACTTCAAGCCATCATGTACGAGGACTCTATTATGACGAGAACCTCTAATTATTCTTATGAAATTATTAATAACAAACTGAGACTCTATCCCAATCCCAGTTACTGGGACTTTGGAGAAATAGATCGGATTTGGGTACGATTTTATGTAGATGACAATGCCTGGGATGAGGATGACAATTATAGATCCGGTGTAAACGGGGTCAATAATGCCAACACTATTCCTTTTGAGAATATTCCATATAAAAACATTAATGCCATTGGGAAACAATGGATACGAAAGTATTGTCTGGCGCTCTGCAAAGAAATGTTAGGACAGATCAGAGGAAAGTTTAACACTCTCCCGATTCCTGGCGAAAGCGTAACGCTTAATCATGCTGACTTGCTTTCCCAGGCAAAAGAAGAACAAAACACTTTGAGAGATAAATTAAGAGAACTATTAAAGGAAATGGAGTATACAGAGCTTGTTAAACTGGACAGTGAAAAGGCCACTGCAGCCACGGATGTTCTGAAGGGTTCGCCATTGCCCATTTTTGTGGGGTGATGAATAATGTCCGATGAATGGAGCAGACCTAAAGCACCACCCCCTCCGTTATTCTTAGGGAAGAAAGAACGAGACCTGGTTAAACAGGTCAACGATGAGCTAATTGAAAAAGTAATTGGCCAACAGGTTCTTTACTATCCGATTGACTTAGAAAAAACCAATTTTCATCCTTTATACGGGGAAGCTATTAAAAAAACCTTTTTACCTCCTGTGCGTGTGTATGCTCTGGTTGAATTTACCACGTTTGAAACTACTTACATGGCGAATGCTGGGATTGATAAAGTTTGGGAAATTAACATTCATTTTCACCGCCGGCGCCTTGAGGAGGATCAAAACATGTATGTTCGGGAAGGAGATTTCGTACTCTATGGCGAAAATTACTATGAAATAGTTAAGCTCGTTGAAAACAAGCAGCTATTTGGACAAGTGGATAACATGTTTGAGATATCTGCTGTGTGCAAGAGAGCTAGAAAGGGGTTGTTTGATGCTTCCTAAGAATTTTGATTTTGCAATGTTGCCGGTAAACAAGGATACGGCAACTCTTAAAGAAATAGGGATGCTGGGGTCCACCCTAGAAGATATAGATTACGCCATTACAGAGTGGCTGGAACAAGATTTAGATTTGAGAGCCAATAGCAGCGAAGGTTTTGTGCAAGTTCCGGTATTGTGGCAAGTTCCCGAAAGATCATATCAAATTAAGAACGAAAAAGAGTTAAGAGATGATTCGGGCGCCCTACGATTGCCATTGATAGGTATCGAGCGCACCACAGTTACCAAGGATCCCACGAAAAGAGGTTCCTTCCAAGCCAATATATATTCAGAGGACAAAAACGGCAGATCTGGTCGTTTGGTGATTGCCAAGAAAATAGTTCAGGATAAGACGCGGAATTTTGCGGTGGTTCCCGCAACTCGTGATTATCAAACTGGCGGAAAGCAACAGCTTTATTATCCGAGAGTAAACAAAAAAGTGGTCATTAAGAGTCTTTCTATTCCTATTCCTGTTTACGTTAATATAGAATATAAGATTACTTTAAAATCCGAATACCAGCAACAAATGAATGAGATGGTAGCGCCATTCATCACGCGAACCGGACAAGCAAATGCTTTCACGCTGACGCGGAATGGTCATATATACGAGGCATTTATCGATCAAGGCTTCGCCCAAAACAACAACGTTAATGACTTGGGAGAAGAAATGAGAATGTATGGAACCGATATCACCATTCGGGTATTGGGATATCTAATAGGAGAGGGTGATAATGATGATCGTCCAATTGTTAGAATTCATGAGAATATAGTAGAGGTAACTTTTCCTAATGAAGGGGTAGTTCCCGAAGGTAATGACGGGTTTTTTCTTTAGTTCAGGAACTACTTTTGAGATTAAAAATACTACTTAATTAATGATCACGCTATCATTTACACCTATTTTGATAAGAGGAACTCAATAATGTCAGTTAAAAAGTTTAAGTTTGTATCTCCTGGAGTGTTTATCAACGAGATTGATAACTCCTTTATTCCACGACAACCCGAAAATATCGGCCCAGTTGTCATTGGGCGTTCACGCCGCGGCCTGGCAATGCAGCCCGTAAAGGTCGAATCATATTCAGATTTTGTTGAAATGTTTGGAGAGACGGTGCCTGGAATGGGCGGCGGTGATATTTATCGCGACGGCAATTATCAGTCCCCGATGTACGGAACTTATGCTGCCAAAGCGTTCCTGAACGCAGGTGTGGCCCCTCTTACTTATATCCGACTCCTCGGCCAGCAAGATCCGAGTAATAATGCATCTAACGATGCTCGAGCCGGCTGGAAAGTATTGAATACCATTAACAAGCTACCTTCAAGTAACGGAGGCGCTTACGGACTTTGGTTGTTCCCTAGTCAATCCAGCACCGCCATTTTAGGTACCGGCAGTTTGGCTGCCACCTTCTATATAAATGAGGGGCGCATATCACTGAGTGGCACCATGTTTGGCGGCATTGGCAATACACCCGCTGGGAACTCAACAGTTACCTCCTCAACGGGTGTTCCCATTGGGGATAGCAGCAATCTTCATACTCTTGTAATTAGTTCCTCGGCCGGCGGCCAGAGCAAAGTTGAGTTTGGTTTTGATGATAGTAGTTCCAATTGGGTTCGCAAGAAGTTTAATACTAACCCCCAGCTTATTAGCGGTACCACTTTTTATACTCCCGGCGCCGCGGGTTCTGGTTCGGCTACTGGATATTGGCTTGGAGAGACATACGGCCAAAGAATCCGAGATCAAGGTCTAACCACATCTTCCATTGGTGTTGTGTTTGCTATCGCAGGCCCATCTTCAGCAACTCCCGCCAATATGAAAAACCAAGCGTCCACGGAAGGTCGAACTGGATGGTTCATTGGCCAAGCACTTTCTGCTCCCTCCGCTTACGTTCCCTTTAACTCGACGCGGTTATTCCGCTTAATAGGCCGCGGCCATGGCGAGTGGCTCCAAAAGAGTGTTAAAGTTTCTATCTCTAATATTAGAGCTTCCACGAGCACGAGTACGGAATATGGTACATTTTCTGTTGTTCTTCGTAGTATTAGCGACACCGATAGCGCAGTACAAGTGATGGAACGGTTTGATAACGTAACACTTGATCCTACTTCTCCTAACTATGTGTCGCGAGTTATTGGTGATAAATACACCCAGTGGGATACCACTGAAAGAAGACTGAAGACTTATGGTGAATTTGATAACAACTCTAAATTTGTTTATGTTGATATGAACCCCGACGTAGAGGCAGGTGGAACAGACCCCACTCTTCTACCGTTTGGCTATTTTGGTCCTCCAAAATTTAGAACAATTTACGATTTAAGCGCCACCGGTGCTTGTTCAATCGTTCCTGGCGCCGGCCCAGCCGGCGATGGTGGCCTTCTTTCTAATAATTTCTTTCTAACGGGCGGCGTGAGCATTGTTGCACACCCCCCATCCGTCGCCATCGCAAGGTCTGGCTATGCAACAGGCAATACTCCCTATTTGTCAGGTGGGCTAATTGCCACCGGGAGCTTAGAGTTCCCTCATGTTCGGTTACGTACCTCAGCATCAGATGGGGGACTTAGCGACGCCACTGACGCATATTTTGGAATGCAAACCACGCGTACTGCCACCAGCACAGATTACGACCCCAGCGTTCCATCTTGTCATAGACTACTCTATAGTGGGTACAATGCCGGCGGTGGCTCCAACGCGACCGATCCTAATACTGTTGCGGGTGTTGATGACTGGGCTTATGTCTTCTCTTTGGATGATATTGTTTTAAGTGGATCTTCTGCCAATGGATGGTACTATTCATCTGGATCTCGCGCAAGGGAAAATTCTTATACTTCTGGTGCTTATAGCGACCTGTTAAACTCTGGAATTAATAAGTTTACGTGTCCTATCTTCGGCGGCTTTGACGGCTTTGATATTATGAAGCCAGACCCTCTCTATAACACTGATATGGGCTCTACAAACGAAAGTAGTTATCGCTATTATACGTATAAGCGCGCTATTGACACGGTGGCTGACCCCGAATTTGTTAATATGAACTTGTTGGCTGTGCCTGGTCTTACAAACAATGGTCTTACGCAACACATGATAAATGTATGCGAGGATCGCGCTGATTCACTCGCGTTGATTGACTTGGCAAACGTGTATATCCCGGCTCACGAGGTGTATAAAGCCAGCAAGGTTGATAGAATTGGCACTACACCGACTACGGCAGCAAACGCACTGCGCGACCGCCGTATTGATTCGAGCTATGGGTGTACTTTCTATCCATGGGTACAGACTCGCGACGACAACACTGGCCGCATGCTCTGGATTCCTCCGACTGTTGCAATGATGGGTGTTTTGGCTAGTTCTGAAGCTAGATCAGCCGTGTGGTTTGCTCCGGCAGGATTCAACCGCGGCGGCTTGACAGACGGCGCCGCAGGAATTCCCATCACAGGTATTACGCAACGTCTCACTTCTAAAGAACGAGATACTCTTTATGAAAATAACATTAACCCCATTGCATCTTTCCCCTCTAACGGGATAGTTGTCTTCGGCCAGAAAACACTTCAAGAACGCCAATCGGCTCTCGATAGAATCAATGTTAGAAGGCTTGTTATCTTCCTGAAGAAGCAAATTTCAGTTCTTTCTACTAGAATTCTTTTTGAACAAAATGTGCAAGCAACGTGGAACAGATTTATTGGACTCGTGCAGCCCTTGTTGGCCAATGTTAAAACGCGTTTTGGTATTACAGATTATCGTCTTATTCTTGACGAGACTACGACTACCCCCGATCTCATTGATCAAAATATTATGTACGCAAAGATAATGGTCAAGCCTGCTCGAGCCATTGAGTACATTGCCATTGACTTTGTTATTATGTCAACAGGAGCGTCTTTCGAAGATTAAAGAGGGGGAAAAATTTCCTCCACTACACTATTTAAAAATAGATAGAAATATAGGAGTATTATAACATGTCATTTTGGAGCACCCCCGCTAACCCAACCATTGCCGACCCTAAGAGGAAATTTAGGTTTTATGTAGAATTTCAAGGTCTGGCGGAAACCCCCAACCCCGGCGCGCTGTTGTGGTGGGCCAAGACAGTAAACAAGCCCAGTTTTTCAACGGAAACTGCGACTCACGAATATTTAAATTATACGTTTAAGTATCCTGGTAAAGTTACGTGGGATGATATTAGTCTCACACTGGTGGATCCGGTGGATCCTGACATGGCCGCAACCCTATCAGATATATTGGTCCAATCCGGATATTCTATCCCCACTGACGGAACAACGACGCAGATGAGTACGCTTTCTAAGGGAAAAAGTGCGGGCGCCCTCGGAACTGTTACTATTACGCAAGTAGATTCTGCTGGCGCTGATTTGGAAAAGTGGACGCTTAACAACGCATTTATTACAAAAGTGGCGTATGGTGATCTAGCTTATGGAGATGACGCTCTAACTGAAATGACAGTCACGCTAGCTTATGATTGGGCCTCCCTGTCAGTAACCAGTGAAGGATCTAGATTAGAAAGTCCCTCACAACCCGCCACGACCTTCTTTGAGGCATAGACAAAAAATAAACGAGGTGTATATTGTCACGAAATAGAGAACGCTCCGGAGGCGTTCAACAACACGATAGCAGTCCCCCACCACAGGTGATGCAGAATGAGGGAGCAGCTTCTTTTTCCTTTGTTGTTCCAACCGAATTTGTAGAGCTACCTTCCCAAGGTCGATTCTACCCAGAAGGACATATCCTTCATGGAGAGGATAGCATTGAAATTCGCCAAATGACGGCGAAAGAAGAGGATTTGCTTACATCGAGGACTCTCCTTAAAAAAGGAGTAGCTCTTGATAGAGTGGTAGAAAACATTATTGTAAATAAGCGCATAGACCCCAATTCACTTTTAATTGGTGACAGGAACGCTATTATTGTTGCTACCCGAGTATCTGGATATGGAAACGAATATAATACACGAGTGACATGTCCCAGTTGCATGACGGCACAAGAATATTCTTTTGACCTTCTTAAAGCAACCACCCATCACGGCATAGAAGGAGGTGAGATAGACGTAGCCGACAACAATGATGGAACTTTTAACATTACTTTGCCTAAAACGCAAGTTTCAGTTACTTTCCGGCTTCTTACCGGTTCAGACGAAAAGAAACTTGTAAGTGGCGTAGAAGCAGATCGCAAACAAAAAACGCATGAAAAAAATGTCACACGTCAAATTGTTAATATTGTGACAGCGGTTAACGGCGATTCATCAGCAGAAGCAATAAATTATTTAGTTCAAAACATCCCCTCCACAGATTCTCGCCACCTCAGACTCGCCTATAAATTAGTGGCGCCAAATATTGACTTGAGTCAGCATTTCGCATGTGCTGAGTGTGATTTTGCTCAGGACATGGAGGTGCCGCTTAATGCGGACTTTTTTTGGCCTGACCGATGAGTACATGGAGAACATATATGAGCAGTTCTTCTTTCTAAAGTATTCAGGCGGTTGGTCATTTTCAGAAGCTTATAACCTCCCCGTAGGGTTGAGGAAGTGGTTTGTTGAAAGACTCCTCAAGCAGCTAGAGGCAGAAAAGGAAGCCATAGAGAAAGCCTCCCAGGGAGGAGGAAAAAGTCAGACGCTCAGCGCCCACAACCAACCGGGCCCTTCCCCTAACTTCCCAGGTGCAAACAGACAGAGTTCATAGCTCTGTCTTTTTTTGTGGGAAACTATTTACGTTTAGACCAATAAAAGAGGTAATTTATTATGGCCAACGGCGACGATCCAACCGCAGTAGCTCTGACGCGTCTTGCTGCTGTCATGGCGCGGATTGAAGTTCGTTTGGGCGCCCAAGCGGGAGAGGAAGGCGAGGGGGGCGGCGTAGCTCTAACCGAGGACCAAAGGCGCGCGGAAGCTGCGCATTATAGAGATTCTCAACAAAAATTGAAGGCGATACTTGAGCAATATCAAGAAATCGACAAGATGCATGCCTTAGATTTAGATTATCAAGCAAAAAGTAACGAATTTTTTAAGAATAAGGCGCGCGTAAAGAGAAATGAAATAGCTGAGCTATTGGAAATTGGTAACATTACGGCTGACCAACTCGATGTCCTAGAACGCGAGGTCAAAGAATTAGAGCAACAAGCTTCATTATGGGAAACCACCAATAATTTTGCCAAACAGTATCAAGCAAGTATTGGTGAGGCCGCCAGTGCCGCCAAGGGTCTAGGAAAATCCCTAGGAAGCGCTTTTGCGGTTTTTTCGGACATAAATGCCATGGGAGCGATTCAAGATGTAACAAAAAGTCTCCAAGGAGGAACCGCCAGTGTAGGAGCCTTTGGCGCCGCCCTGGCTACAGGTATCACGTCGGCTGTTATTAACAACATGGTGGGCTTGGCGACCGCAGCATATGATACAGAAAATGCCTTTAGAAGGATGACAGGCGCCACAGCAGAACAAGCGGCTGTAATTACTGATGCTTATGAAGCCACTCGTCTATATGGTGTGGAGCTTGAAGAAATGTCGGCGACGATGACTGCGCTAAGGTCTACATTCACAGACTTTACGATGATCACGGGAGAGCAACAAGAAGAGGTAGCTAAAACGGGCGCCGTCCTAGCCGAATTGGGAGTGAGCACTGGGGATTTTGCGCAGGGTATTCAAAATGCCACTAAGATATTTGGACAGTCGGCCACTCAAGCAGCCGATACGCAACTAGAACTACGAGCTTTAGCGACACAAATTGGCGTAGCTCCTGAAAAGATGGCTGGCGACTTTGCGAAGGCTGGCGCTTCAATGGCTAAGTTTGGAGACCAAGGAGTTAAAGCTTTCAAAGACCTTGCGGTCGTCGCCAAGATTACAGGCATGGAAGTCGATACGATTCTTAATATGGTAAAAGAATTTGACACCTTTGAAGGCGCCGCCGAACAAGCAGGAAAGTTAAACGCCGCACTAGGTGGAAACTTTGTAAATGCAATGGATTTGATGATGGAGACCAACCCGGTCGAAAGATTTAATATGATGCGTAACTCCATTTTAGATGCCGGTTTATCCTTTGATAGCATGAGCTATTATCAGAAGCAGTTTTATACTGAATCTTTGGGACTCGCAGATGTGGGGGAACTAGCTTTGATGCTTTCTGGTAATATGGATTCGTTAAACGCCAACATCGAGAAAAGCGAGGCAGAATACGTAGCAGCCGCAGAAGCTGCCAAAAACTTGCAGAGCATCCAAGATTTATTAAAAAGTACAATGGCTTCGTTGATTCCTGTAGTTACACCAATAGTGACCATGTTTGCAAACTTTGTGAAAAGTCTCACGGCTAGCGAAGAAAGAATAATGGCATTAAAAGTTGCATTAGGGATTATTACGTTAGCTACTCTATCGTTGGGAATTGCTATGGCAATTGCGGCTGTCAATTTGGTCGCCGTACAATTAGCCGGCGGACCTATTACACTTGCTATGTATGCACTCGCCGCCGCAGTTGCCTTGGTAGTAGCAGGGGTGGGCCTCTTAATTGGCGGAATGGAAGAGGGAGAGGAAAAAACCACAGGCTTTGGCGCTGTGCTACAAGGCTTTGGAAACGCTCTCTCTGCGCTGGCAAAACCCTTTGTAATTGTTTTTTCACTTTTAGGAGAGCTTTTTACATGGATGACAGATGCTGTTGCAGCGTCAGAGACATTGACAACGGTTTTCGAATTTCTGGGATATGTTGTGGGGGTGGTCCTCGCGGGAGCCCTGGTTGCTGTATTATGGCCTATCGCTCCTATAGCAGCGGGGCTGCTAGCTCTCGGAGCGGCGGCAGGATTCCTAAGTGATATTTTCTTTAAAGAAGAAGTGGCCTCTACGTTTTTAGAAGGACTCGGTAAAATAGGCGATGCATTTGGATTCATAACAGAGACTGTATCTCTTCTAATTAGTCCTTTTAGTGCGCTAGAGAGAATTGTGGCAACGGTGGGGTCTGCTATTGGTGTAATGTTTACAAGCATGGTAGAACTTGCTCAAATAGGTTTAGGAGGCCTCGCCGCTGACTTTAAAGCTATTGCTGCAGCCATTGGAGAAGTGCCCACAACTAAAGCAGTTGCGCTCACCGCAACTTTGGGCGCCGCCGCCATCGCCAACACTGCCGCGACCGCAAAAGCAGCAGTTACAGGAACAACTACCGCTATCGACACAGCACTGGGGACATCTCCGGCTGCAGCAGTTGCAGGCGGTACCGGTGGCGAAAGGCCTTATAATGTTACTATTAAACTGGAAATGGATGGAGACGTCTTGGCCAAGAAGCAAGTACAATTTTTGGGAGGCACCGTCAAGAGTGCCTTCGTGGAGGCATAAAGGAGAACAAAAATGGCAGACGATATCGAAATATTTAATTCTAACAAACTTTCGGAAAACGAAGATACTATTGATTTTTCTCGCTCTTTGCGCGCTACTCCCGTAGATGGTTCGGATGGCTATGCGAATCTAAAACAAATGTATATTTCGTTTTTGCATGTTCCCAGCGGCAAAGCGGTGTATTTTAAGGCCTTTCTTACAACCTATAATGAAGCTTTTAATTCTACATGGGCCGAGGAAGAGGTTTACGGTCGCCCCGATCCTATTTATTTATTTAAAAATACTAAACGCAAAATATCATTAGCTTTTAAGGCGCCGGCATTCTCAGAAAGCGAGGCATTTGAAAACTTAGGAAAAGTACAACAATTAACTCAGTTTTTATATCCCAACTACACAACTGTAGGGGGTGATATTTATGCCCAAACTATTTCTCAATCTCCCTTGATTCGATTAAAAATAATGAATTTGGTGGCCAATCAGCCTGTCAGCACCTCTACGGACGGCGGCCGCACCTATGATGATCTGGTGACGCAACATAAAGCTGCTACGACAAGTGCGTCGGAAGGGTTATTGGGAGTAGTGGATAATATTACCATATTGTCCTATTTAGAAAAAGAGGGTGGTTTTAATGAGGGCCCCGGAGTAATATTACCTAAAATTTTAGAAGTTAACATGAATTTTTCGCCCATCCATGAGCATGCTTTAGGTTGGGATGAAAAGGGCAAATTTTCTAATAACCTTTTTCCCTATGGAGTAGACTTGGAGGGAAGCAAGCCTGCTGCAGCGCAAGCTGATGCTTTTGAAGGAACTGGAAAAGAAGAAGGAGATCTAACGTGGGCAGCCACAGATATTCTTGGCATCGACAGCGCCGATGAGGATCTTGACTCGACTGTTACCGGTGATGTGCCAACTAACGTAGAGCCAGTGCCAGAACCAATACCGGGCATCGATCAACTTCAAGCGGGCGCCTCGGTAGATTTCTCCGATGCGATGGCCTCCATTGGCGCCATAGACACCACAGGGGGTACAAGAGCTATAATGGCCACCACCAGGTCCGAGCTTGATAAATGGATGGAGGGGCGCCCCGAAGTGCATGAAGATGCACAAGGAAATTATACCGCTTTCGCTCCTGACTGGGATCCAAAATACCGGTAATAAGAAATTATGGGAAGATACGACAAATATAGAATTTTAACAAATGCTAGCAAATATTACGAGCCTCTACGTAAAGAAAGGCATCTTAAGGCTGTTCGACATTATGAAACGCCGATGTTGCGACAACCGACGGACGCGGCCCGAAGAAAACTAACAGCGATTAAGCATGTGTGGAAATACGGGGATCGTTTATATAACTTGGCCCACAAACATTATGGCGATTCTCGCTTGTGGTGGGTTATCGCGTGGTACAATGGATTTGGTACCGAAGCAGATATTTACAATGGAGCTTTACTTAACATCCCCTTAAATCTCGAGGAAACGTTAAAGGCGCTGGGAGTAGTTTAAATGGGCATGGAAAAATGCCATCTTGACTTAGAGCCCGATGTAGCGGCTCTTGCAGATGGATCCGAGCTTAAAAGGTTCTACGACAAGCACGGCTGCGATATGAAGGAGCAGTTGGATACCTTCAGTGCGGCTCTTGATAAATACAATGACCTCGCGGCAAAATACCTCCAGTATTTAAGTGATCACCCTGAACTCGACGGTGATGTCAAGATGGGAGGCGATCTTTTTGATGATAAAAAGTACTTGTATGGTAAAACGGGCTTTACGGCCGCCATCACTTTTGCGTGTGGTGTGGATGGAAATGGCGGCTTCTGTAGTTTTCCTGGATCACCTGCTACTTCCCGGGACTTTGACAAAGAATTTACATATTGGTCTGAGCGCGAACTCAGAGAAGGCACTGCCGAAGTTACTCATATATATAAGACTTTTACTATTCCACAAAATGCTGCACTAGCGGAAGCCAAAGTCGCAGCCTGTGCATTAGCGGAAATTGCTAAAGAAAAGAACCACGCAGCAAGAGTGGAGTTAGGCGCCCTTACAACCGGCGCCGCCGAAGGGGCCGCGCTAACCGAAGCTGAACTGGCGACTATTAACGCCGAGCGCGCCGCAGCCGGCCTCGCCCACATCGATGCAGATTTAGCGGCGCGCCTTAAAGACGCAGAAGGCACAGTGATGACCGAAGCCGGCGGAGATGTGGGAATTCGCCCTCAAGAATTTTCTCGACTTGTTTTTAAAGAGCAATGCTTCCTACAGACGAAGATAGTAGATCTTGTGACGTGGAAGAAGCTTCAAGAAAATCAACGCACTGGGCAAATTAAAAAACTCCCTTACTTTGGGGGTGCAGTGTCACAACAGAACACAGACCCTTCAGATACGTGCCCACCACCACCAGGAAGCGCGGCAATTTCCAATGCCTCTTTGATGATAGAAGGAGATCCTTTTAACTTTATTAATTTTTTGACTCAACACCCCGCGCAGTCGGCCTTTTTTAATATGGAAACAAAAGAAATTTCAAGCCTGCAGCCGATGATACGACTTTATAAAGTGGGCGTAGACCAACAAGGAAGAGAATTTCAACAAGAAATTAATTTTGCAGCCTATTTTGGGGGCCCCGATAGGGGTCAGTCGGGCCCCTTCGTCCGGTCGGTCGAAAGTATGTTGAAAGATAAAACAGCAAGAGGATATGGGGTAGGTATTAAAAAGTTTTCTTTTACATATGATGGAAATAATCCTTTTGCGGCCAAAAAGAGTATTAAGGCAAAGCTGCAAATTTTTGCTAATAGCTTTAATGAATTATTGGTGGACAGAGGGGGTTATAAATATGCAGACCTAGCTCTTAAAACAGGAGGTGGTGGCGTCAAGTCGGATGCTTGCGATACTTCCGAGAGTACAACTCTTAGCGATAAAGCAGCTAATAATTTAGCCAAACTAAACTTTCGATTAAAAGCCGTAATTGGATGGGCGCAGCCTACGGGCAATACTAGTCTGTTTACCACTGAAGCTAACAAGCGCCATGTATTAGATGCTATTAAATATTCTTTTGTCACTCTTAATTTAACTCCCACTATTCATGAGTTTGATATTGATGACATGGGACGTGTCAACTTTACTATTAATTATTTAGCTTACACTGATGACTTTTTTGATCAAGCACAATTTAAT
>Ga0208790_1000170_pt1 | contig 34709 bp, 53 predicted proteins | sample 10_taG_FD_184083 | JGI IMG/M metagenome (GOLD analysis project Ga0208790, IMG submission 184083) | Marine viral communities from the Subarctic Pacific Ocean - 10_ETSP_OMZ_AT15264 metaG (SPAdes) (version 2) | ecosystem: Environmental > Aquatic > Marine > Oceanic | place: Pacific Ocean | collected... | reverse complement strand
ATCAGCTACGATAATCATCTTAGGGTAGCGTCGTAAAAGAGATTCTATCTCATCATAGCTCTCTGCGCTGTTGTGGTAGAAGATGCCATCCTTGTTACCAACGACGTACCAGAGCGTAAGCCCTGTATCTAGTCCCATGACTATCCGGCCCTCCTGTGTGTTCACCTCACTAGTCACATTCTGCATGATTGTCTCTTCTGAGACAGAGTTACCACTACCATGATGCTCTAGCCCTAGTACGAAGTTGTCAAATTGATCTCGTGGCTTGGTCTCATACTTCTCGATGATCTCTGCCGCTGACACCCAGGGAGCCATGAGCAGACTGATCCAATAACCAGAGAACTCCTTGTCCTTGTACTTAGCCACCCACCTTCCTAAGCGCCTCTCTTTACGTGTAAGCGCTTTATGGCAAGACTTGCACTGATAGACCTTTCTTTCAAAACAAATGGACTCAGGGAAGTCTAGGTACTGCTCTTCCTTGCATCCACCACACTTTATAAACCAATGCTTCTGGTCTGATCTCTCCCAGTATCTATCCACTCCATGCCCTGGCACTGATGGGTTGGAGAAATACGACTCCCATTGATACTTGCTGTGCTGTAGACGAGTGGAGTACTGATCCACGATGTTCATGTCTGAGCGGTCCAGCTCGTCGTAGATGTTCCAGTCTGACGAAATGGATAGAGCCGCACGAGTCGTCATCGTTCCACGGAAGTAGACTACTGAGTTGCCTACACGCTTCTGTTCAACAGAGTCTCTATCAATGTATTCCTGTAGTACAGGGTTGTTGTCAATGATTCGGTTGATCTTAGCGCCCACTACGTCCTTCACGTCATTACCCGTTGGGAGAGTGTAGATGACATCCATCTTCTTCTTCTGAGCTATATAGAATAGCTTGAAGATCATCATGGTGGTGAAGGTGATCTGGGCTGCCTTCTTGCATACCATCTTCGGAGAGAAGTCCGAGTAGATGTCATACATGAAGAGGTGGTCGTCAAAGTCAAGAGGAACACCGGTCTCTGTCTTCATCCCGTGCTCTTTGATCCAGTGGTGAATTGAGAAGTCACTGAGGTTCATCTGTCGTCTAACCGGAATGGCTCCCGGCTGTGTTACAAGCGGGTACGTGGCGACCTTTGGGAGCACAGCCATTCTTGCACTTACAGTTCATAACCCCTTGTTAAAACTTAACCCTTTTCATGTAGCTTTCTAAGTTCAGCGTCATACTTCTTAGCAATAGCTAGTGCTTCTGGATCGTTGACTTCAATCTTATTAAGAGACTCCCCATCAGTTGTCACGTCAAGCTGTTGCGGTGCTTTACCCATCGTCTGATCCAGTATGTCCTTTAGAGCTTTGCCGTCCGGTGCTTTCTTATAAACCTTGGTTACATTGCCGTCCTTGTCTGTCACCTGTAGGAAATGGCCTAGTGCTAAGTCTTTCCATGCCTCGAAGTAAGCCTCTTTGTCCTTCTCCACCTCCTTAGACAACGCTTCCCTCATCATTTGCGCCCTTAACGTGGCCGTTGACTTAGGTCGTCCGCCCTTCTTGCCGTTCTCGGCACTATGTTCACCTTGTCCTTTTCCAGCCATATCCTGTTATCCTGTTACTAACTTTGCTTTGTTTGGAGCGGATAGGTCGGGATTGCACCGCCCTCTATGCTATGGGATAGCATCACATCGCTACTATGCTTTATCCGCGTATTTTACTTGCTTTTTATAGGTTCAGTGGTACTCTCCAAGTGTATGAAATACCCCTACTATAAGATTCAACTTTTTAACGATATTAGCCTTGCATGGAAGGATATACAGCGTTCTTATAATGCGCCCCCAAACGAACGTATTGCACGTTATGAGTTAGACGGTAAAAGGGCTAGGATCATGCAGGTGAATGAACGTGACCGGCATCCGTTGGTCTAACCCCTTTATACATTGTAGCACCTCTAGCCCCTATCTCGGAGAACGGTATTTTTGGAACGGCCAGTCTGTATGACCGGTCTATTGTTTTTATGTACCGCAGCTGGAAGCCAACGAGGATTTTTCCATCAACCTTTTCAACATACTGCTTGAAGTTATACCTTCCACCGGTCAGCTTGTAATAAGATTGCCCCCCAAGCTCCTTTCGTGGAGATGTTGGATTAGATTCAAGCGTCATCTTGTGCATTACATCGCCAGACGGCAGTAAGCAGGTATTCTGGTTTGTCTTAATGCCGGTCAAAGAAAATCCACTAGCCCTATAAATAGTCCCATCGCCGCATTGCGTACCGTCCGCAAACGACAATATCCATCGTATATGCGGGGCGTTCTTCTTCAATAATCGTATTGCTATTGCTATGCACCGACTTTCGCTATTCTTTGGAAGGCTGTCATCAAACGCCATGCGGTTCAATTCGAGCATCTCGTTCCATTTACACGGGTTTCCGTCCTGATCCACCGCCAACCCAAGTACCTTGCGTTTATCCAATGGACTGCCAAAACTCATCACACCATGCAGTCGGCCCTCTAAAAACGCCCCGAAATGTAGCGAGCTATGTCGTACCACCTTGCCAGAATAGTGATGTTTCTTTACAAACAGGTTCGCCACCTTAGAGGGGATGACCTTAACTTTTATGTGTTTTGCGAGGCCCATAGTGTTGCTAATGCGAATAGCGCGTTTCCGTTTCGATTCTCATTCCCGTGATAATCTAGCTGCTTGTATTCCTGTGTGCCACTAACCCTTTTCAATACTTCGACTATCTCCTCGGCCTGTGCATCGGCCAGTGTAAATGTGATCTGTGTAAACGGTGATCTGTCGCCATCCTTTAGTGAGAAATCATCTGACAGCCCATCCTCGTCTATACATAGTGCCAGGGCCTCTGCCAGCTCTTTCTCCTCCATGCCCGTCAATGCTCGTTCCTCGTCTGTAAGTTCTGCCAGTAGCTCCTGCAACTTGCCCTCGTTCCACTCACCACTAATACGGTTCATTGCAATGTTCAATGCCTTCTCCTTGCCCTTGGGTATGTCGATCTGAATCACTGGCACTTCTTCCATTCCGAGGGCGTGGGCTGCTTTTAAGCGTTGGTGGCCGGATATGACGGTGTTGTCTTTGTTAATCACTACAGGCTCTACGAAACCAAACTCCTCGATAGACTTTACTAACTTGTTAAGCTGGCCCGTGCTGATCTTGCGCGGGTTGTAGTCAGCAGGTAGTAAGTCCTTTACTTTCTTCATATATCCTCTGTCCCCTACTGGGGTGTATGTATGTAAAAGTGCTCTATCGTTGAACAATATCGGTGGGGGAGTGGGGGACTAGGCTACTTTCACCTCTTCAGGTTTCTCCTTAGCTTTCTCTTGCATAGCTTTGAACTGCTCCTCTGTTACCTCTTGGCAGGTGAACGACACTATGTGGGCTACGTTGAGATCAATAGTCCCATCGTCTAGTTGGAGTGTTATGCAATCCTTAGAGAAGTCAGGTCGTAGGGCTTCATCCTTAGTGAGCTGGAACTGTTGGCCAGTTACCATTGTGGCTTGGATGATGTACATGTTTATTTTCTTTTAAGTTTGATGTCTTCAGGCTCTCCGAAGCGCTTGAGGAACTTCGGGTTCTTCTTACCGTTGGTGTCTAATGGTTGTATTATATCATCTTTGAACCATCTCTGCTGGCGTTCTATGTCCCGTCTCTTGGAGCGAGACATCTCGAACTTTGATCTTACCCTTGGCATACAGCCATCACATCCTGCTCTTCGACCAGGTAAACCTCTTCACCCTCATGCTTGAATGCGTCGGGGGCGTATTTCTTATAAAGCACTGTGTCTCCTACCTTGACTTCCTTGGCCTCATAGCCCTTACCGATGCTTAGGACTGTGCCTGTGTCTTTCTCTTCCTTAGCCTCTGTGGCCACCATGATCTCGCCTTCCTTGACCTCTGGCTCTAGTGGTTGGATGAGGAAGTAAACCCCGATTGCTTTTAGTTTCATAATTCTTCTGTTGGTATTTCGTCTAAGAGTTCTTGTATGGTTGTTTCTGGTTCGATGACGTCAAACTCAGTCTTCTTTAAGCCTTGTCTGAGGTGCTCGACCACCGTCTTCTCGGTGTTCTCCTTCAGGTATATCTCCAGGAGAATCAGGAGGATTGCTACTAAGAGCCACTCCATACTACTCGTTCGTAATCACTGCCTCGGTCGTAAGCACAAGGTTAGCCGCAGCCGTTGCATTGATGAGAGCATTGATACTTACCTTCACTGGATCAATGATCCCTGCGTCCTGTAGGTTCTCTACGGCCCCTGTGAGCGCGTTAAACCCGTCACCTGTCCCTAGGCACGTCTTTACGATCTTATCGGCTCCACGGCCTTTCTTCCCATTGAACCCTGCGTTGGCAATAATCTGTCTGATTGGAGACTCAAGAGCCTTAACTACCACATCTGCACCATCTGTTTCGATGTTGATAAATCCAATAGTGTTCAAGTAAGCAATGCCACCACCCACAACGTAGCCCAGCTCCATAGCTGCCTTGGTTGCGTTTACGGCGTCTTCGATGCGATCCTTCAACTCTCCGATCTCAGCATCTACCTTCCCACCGACCTTAATGACCGCCATCTTTCCAGATAGACGTGCTGCTAAGTCTCGTAAGTCTTCTCGCTTGTTGCCTGTGAACTCCTTAGAGCGTGCGACTAGGTAGTCAGCGCGTTCCTTGATAGCTGCCTGACGTTCCTTGGTCATCGCACATTCCATTGTCGTATCTTCTGCGGTGGACCGTACAGATCGGAGTGTTCCGAGGTGCTCTGACTTGAAGTCCTCTAAGCTGAGGCCACCATCACCACCAATCACCGTTGCTCCTGTGAATACAGCTAGGTTATCCATCCAATCTTCCTTGTTAAGAGAAGGGATCTTGACTGCGTTGATCTTTAGGCCATTCTGTACTCGTGCCACTGCCAATGTCTTAACAATAGTACCGTCGAAGTCGTCAGCTACGATAAAGATAGACTTACCGGCGGCATGTAGGGGGTTGATGATGTTTACCAACCGTTGTGCGTCTGCGAGGCGGTCTTCATACAAGAGGACTACACAGTCATCGTACTTAGACTCACCCTTAGACGGGTCGGTCATGAAATGGGGGACAACAAAACCAGCATCTAGCCGAATACCGTTTACAATCTCTGTAAATGTATCAATAGTGTTTGAGTTTTCAATAGAAACTAGAGCGTCTTTGCCTACCTTGTGGATGGCATCAGCTACGATCTGACCAATCTCAGGGTCATTTGCTGAAACTGAGGCAATCTTCTCAATATCTCCTTCGTCTACAGCTCGTGCAGCCTTTAGGAGCACAGCCTGTACGACCTCACTGGCCTGTAGTATCTCTCCACGGAGGATCTGTGCGTCTTTGCCTTTAGAAATCTTCTCATTAGCACCATGTACTAGGGCCTGTGCAAGAACACATGCAGCCGTCGTACCGTCTCCAGCTGAATAGTTCGTCTTGTTAGCGGCCTGTTGGATCAACTTACACCCCTGCTGTTCAGTAGGGTCTTCTAACTGAATATCTCGGGCTACTGATACACCGTCCTTGGTAACACGGCCATCGCTGAGGATGACGTTACGGCCTCTTGCGCCCATCGTTACCTTGACCGCGTCGACTAGCTTGTCTACGCCAGCCTGTACTCCACTGCGTGCCTCCTCTGAAAAAACTACTCGTTTTGCCATAGATCAATAAATGTCTTGTAAAGATTCATGTGATGGATTGTTAGGTTGCCTTCATTCGATCGTTTCTTCAGTTGGCTACAGATATAGTTGGCCTCGTTAGCTGCAAACTCATACTCCCACGTCTCCTTGCACTCATGGTCCCAATCCATGCCTCCGTTGTCAGCCGTTGTAACCTTAAAAGTGACCAGATCCTCTGAGGAGAGGCTGATCTTCTTCATGACTGCTTCACGCAGAATAAGCTCGTCATACTTCCCAACAGTTGGGAGAGAATTAGACAGAGCAATACGGTCTTTTAAAGTAAACGTAGCTTTCATAACCCTATATCTTGAATGGTCTAATTATATCATCTTGAACACACTCTGACAATCCCTCCGTTGCGAACGGTGAATCATAGGGTTTCTGCACAATAACGTCAGGCGGAACTGTTTCCTGTAGACCAAGTACACCTTTATGGGCCTATGGATGGCATATTAGATCACTACTGGTTTGCCACGGAAGACCGTACCGTCGAACCAGAGAAGTAAGAGGTCGTCAGCTGTTGCGCTGAAGTTCCCCGCTGTTTCCAGTAAGATCGAGGCTTCGGTCCCTGTTGGTGAGCCAGCATTGTGTGTCACGGTAAGCGACGCATCGAACTGGAGCACAGCTGACGAACCTGCTTGCCAGCCTGTCTTATTGATGTGATTGATCGTTGTCGTTCCTGTGATGTCAAAGTAGTTAGCGTCACCAAGGGTTATCTCATCAGCGCTGGCAACATCAGATCCCTTGTTGGTCTGTACTCGACCACCAAAGATGACTGGCCCTGCGCCTGTCTCAATAGCAACTCCTGGTGATGTCTGGTCTGGGATGAAGAGGCCCCATGAGTTGGTAACGCCTGTAGCTCCTAGATCCTCTGTACGGAAGCCATAGAGGTTTGTGATGGTGTGGTTAGCGTCTACGTTACGTGGAGCTGCGAAGAGATACCCGGTACCGTCTGTGACGGAGCCACCATCGTTCGTGTTGTAACCAATTAAGGCTCTGTTAGCAATGGATTCAGTAACAAGGCCAGTGGTGACTCCTGAACCTCCACCACAGGCCATGAAGTTCTGGATACCTACAACGCTTGTAGCAGTCCCTGTTGAGTTCCAAGTAACGTTAGCGTTGAACCCTCGGGCCATCTGTGCTCCTGTTAGGACGGCAGTGCCTTCGAAGGCAACAATTGAGTCAACTCCACGAACACGGTTGCTCTGAGTCCCAGAGGAGATGCGACCTCGAACCTCAAGGAAACGGATAGCATTACCCGTCCCAGGAAAGCCAACGTTTCCATTAACGGTGATGGAAAAAACGTTTGGTGCTACGCTCGCAAGGTCAGGGCGTGTAGTCTCAAAGTTAAAGATCTGTGCGCTAGCGGCGTCAAGGATCTGAAAGGCTACTTGAGAGTCTGTTGTGGTTTGGAAGATGGCAGTTCCGGTGTCTTGCATGGTTGCGGTACTCCCTTGGATCATCAACGTCCCGTCCCCTCTAAGGATCTGGTTGTCTCCCCAGTTACCAGCGCCTAACTGTCCCAGTGTGTCTGGATGAAACATACCTAGCTGTTGTGGGTGTAGGCTCTAACGTCTGCGCTTATTGTTCCAGCTGAGTAAGCACTGACATCAATGTTTATAAAGTCAATACCGTCCACATTCACTAATAGGTTTCGTGCATTAGCTGAATCAGTACCAGCCATAACAAAGCCTGTGGTTCCTGTTGTGTGAAGTCCTGTGTTGTAGTCCCAGAAGCCTTGAGGGGCCATGCGGTTTGCAGTGGTAGACAGAGTGGCCCATGTAGGCTCCTGTGGGTTGCTGTCAGACTCCGCAATGGCCGTCCATAGGTCTAGGGTCGCATCTCCGCTAGAAGCGGATGAGACATAAATAATGACGTTCTGATACGCCCTTACGTTCATAGCTGATCCAAACCCTGTTGCAGCTTGAGCGTTTAGTATGTTTTGGAATCTACTAGCGTTTCTATTTGGCATATAAAAAAGAGCCAGCAATTAAGCTGACTCGCCTTGGAATGGGAAAGAGTCTATGAGTCCATTATATCAAATATTTTAGAAAAACTCTACACAGTCCTCAGATATCTAGTTGGACTTCTAATACAACTCTCCTCCACATTTCCTAAAAGGCTTATCTATGTCTGCTTTTTCTTTGCCAGCACTTCTTGCCTCAAAGTAATTCTCGTACCCACATAGGTTACATGTAGCATGTACAAACCCTCCCATCCTAAGAACCTCCCATTTATTCTCCAAACATTGGTACAGTTACTCATCGCCATATTTAGCCTTGCGTGACTCTATAAGTTGCTTCATCGAGGATGGCTTCTGTTCGTTGAGATACCTATCAGTAGACTCTCCACCCGTCATAAGCTCCATACGCTCTGCGGCTGTCAGCGTAGCATACTCTCGGTCATACTTTCCCACTGATGGGACCTTGTCCATTGCTACTTCGGGGTAGTAATGCGGATCAGGCTTTATCTCGTAGTACCCCTTTTCGTCCCTATCTCCTGACTGGCAGAACCACTGACCGAACTGGCGGACAACCGTAGTTCCATCATGGAGCTTACCTACCTGATGGTCTCCCTCATCCCGGTCTTCTCTGAAGATTCCCGAAATAGATGAAACGGCTATGGTGTTCCCGTGAATGTGGATGTACTTCTGCCCTGCGTGGATGAGTCTAGTGATCTCATCTGCCTCCTCATCAGTTAATCCCTCAGTGAAGTTATTAAAAGTTTTGAGTATTCTCATAGGCTAGGATATAAATGCTATGCCTGAAGATTTGTTGCGTGAGTAAAATGCTCTAAGTTTGCCGACCTGTTGCTTGAGTTGATACGGAGTGGTTATCACCGGAGCATAGGCAACTTCCGTTAGTGATACTGCATACTCTGCCAAACGAACCGTCTCAGTAAGGCCGAACTTCTTGATCATGTCCATCGCTGCCTTTCTGTTGGTCTTATTTCCATAGTGAATTGTCGGGTTGTTTCCGTTCTGGAATATCTCAAATATACTGATGATTTCCTGCGAGCCTAGCTCGCAAAGAGTATTCTTATCATTCTTTACATTCTTATTCTTCTTTGTATGTGTATCGTTTGCTGTCCTTCTGCTGTCCTTCTGCTGTCCTTCTGCTGTATCGCTTGCTGTATCGCTCCCTTGCCACTGATCGTATTTCACTACTGTAATTATTGTCGTAATCTCATTTTTTTGCTGTATCACATCTCCATGTTTTTCTAACTCGTCCAAATACCTTCTGACTTTATTTCTCGACCACTTCCATCTTTTGGCCAATGATACTTGAGAGTAAGCCAACTGCCCTCTTCTTACATCGACTCGGATGCCTCGAACGCGAAAGAACCCTCTTGAGTGCTGGGCCAAGCCAAATAAGTCAATCCAAGCCTGCCCTCTAGTAAACGGTTCTGACAGCCAACGATCGGAGTGGAGAAGGTTTCGGTTTACAAAGAAGTAATTAGCTTCTGGTTTATTCTTCTTCATAGATATTTTGATCCCTAAAGGTTGGCAGGACGACACAGTGCTCGTACAAGAGTTCTCCTGATTTGGTTGTCAAAAACGGTTCTCCAAACTCGCTAATGATAGTCTCAACTTTCTCCTTGAGTTCGGGGTTGTTGTACCAGATGGTCGGATCGTCTGGGTTATACGGCTCACTTTTCATAAGCTATTTTTCATAACAAAAACTTGCTGGGTCTCAGGACGCTTGCGGCTATTGTGCGAGCCGACGGGATCGTTACCCGTATCCTGAAACCTAGCAAGTGTTTCTTATTCATGCACAATTTAATTTCAAGCCGGCTCATCATATCACATTGTACCGAACACTACACGTTCTAAGGCTGTGTATAAATCAGCTATTTCTTCCTGAACTGAGTCATATAATTCATAACCGATTCTAGAGTTATCTTCTATGGCCCACTTCTGAGCTAGCTTATACTCGCAAAGCGCTGCTTCAAACTGGTCTGATTCTCCTTTAGTCATATCAATAACATCTTTATTACTCCAATTATTATAACAACAGCGATGACTGCGAGAAGGGCTGCGACTCTCTTTAAGTACCAGGTCATAGGATCTCTATTTCAATGTGCGGGTCAAATGAGTATTGCTTCAACGTAGTGCATTGCCATATCTGGGAGTCGTCCGCTATCACAAGTCCGTTCATAGAATCGCAAACCATTTTTGCGCAATTGTCCCAGTCTGGACGTTTGATATGCGCTGTCCCATCTAGTGTCTTACGCTTCTTAGCAGAGTAGCTCTTGGGTATAGGCATGTAGAACCTCAGAATGACGCTGACAGGCCCTGTGAGGGGCTTCTGTCTCCATTGTGATAAGAGGTGCCACTTCATCTCTTCCTCGGCTTCACGGGTCTTCTTAGGTGTATAAGCATGACCACTCCTTGTAACACGTGGGCGGCCCTTGGGAGTTGGTGTCATTGGTATTTCTATTCTGTGCATCTTGCTTTGGCTATATCTACATACTCCTGCTCTAAGTCTATACCTATGAAGTCAAAGCCTTCTAGCTTACAAGCCTTACCTGTACTACCTGACCCCATAAATGGATCGAGGACTGTTCCACCTGTAGGAGTGATTAGTCTACATAGGTATTTCATTAGTTTGATAGGCTTATGAGTCGGGTGATGCGATTGTTTTGTTTCTCCGTTCTCGTCAATATACTGTCGTTCACTCCGAGAACTTTTCGCACAGTAAAAGAAGCGTGAGGCTGAGCCTGAATTGGCTTCCATTTCATAGTCATCTGCCTTACCATTCATTCCATATACATCTGTATTCCAGTCTTTAGGTCTACGCTTTCCTCCCCCACTCTTTGTATCAGGAAACCCACTCACCACCTCATCACGCTCTGCGTTGGGGAGTTCATTAAAACAAGACTTCACCTCGTCTGGCATTTTGTTATATAGTTTTTCATTTATTGTTAGCATATTTTTGTCTTCGCCCTGACCCATCTGGGCTATATTTACGATTATCTTTTTTACAATGACACTTTTGACATAAACTCTGTCCGTTGTTTATATCCCATAATTCTTTACACCCTCTTGCCTGCTCCCTATTTATAATGTTGTGTTTGATTAAAAGCTCAGCGAGTGGAATTATATGGTCTGCGTTTAAGTTTTCTTTTGTACCACACCACACACATTTTTTATCTCTCTCTCTTACTGCTAGTGACCATTTTCTATTCTCTGGTAATCTCCTAACTGCTGAGTTTAATCTGCTTACACCACCTTTCCACCTGTAGTGATTCTCTCCCCTATTTTTTTCTCCCCTTGCTTTTACTTTGTCTGGATTGTCTTTACACCACCTAGACATTATCTTTTCCATCTTTTTTTTATGGGTTTCACTTTTTGGTATTCCCTCTAAGTGGTTTGTTCCTTTTTCTCTACCCAGCTCAAGGTTTGGAGATGGTGGTCTTTGCTTGTAAAGCTCTGACCTACAACCAGCACAACAAACACCACTATACTTTTTCAGGTCTTTCGGTGTCCTGTATAGAGGTTTCTTGCATATTTTGCATTGTGTGTTGGGCGTTCTCATATATCCATTTAAGAGCTTTTTCTCTTTGTTCATTAGTTATACTTTCACTCAGTATATACTCGTTCTCTGGATATGTCAATATTAGGTTGGCTGGGAATCTGCCTTGAGTATCTGTTGATGTGTATTCTTTAGCTTGTTCTTCACCTTGTTTGGTATTTACACCAAATCCTTTTACATTATTGAAACCTTGCCCTGCTTTCTGTCCTTTGATAGTTTCTGTCCCAACCCTACACCCATCTATATTCAATCCACCCGTCCCCCACTTCAATACATTCTTAGCGATAGTCTTTTCAGATAATGGCTTTCTGGCTAGTGTTATAGGTTCAAGTGCAGGTTTGAGAGCTGTACCCCAGCCTTCCCAGGGTGAGGAGCCTTTGGTTATATCGGGATGTGAGACTGCCCCACTCAATATTTTGTTCGTATGTTCGCTGTTTGGTCTTGCGTCTGGATTCTTCCCTATATACTCCCTCTCATTCCCCTCAATCTTATCAACTGCCTTGCCTATATTATGGCTCTTAGGAAATCCTGACCCGTATATCCATGCGATCATATCTCTTATCTGAAACCCTGCATCCTCTATATTCACACACATCCGGTGCTGTGTTCTAGTACCAGCAAATGATAGTAAGTGACCTCCTGGTTTTAGAACACGCAAGCATTCCTTCCACACGTCTACACTTGGAACGTCGTAGTCCCACTTCTTACCCATGAACGAGATACCGTAGGGAGGGTCGGTAACAATAGCATCGACACTGTTATCATCCATCTTTCTCATCTCTTCAATTGCATCACCGCAGATCAGTTTCATGTTTGTGTTTTATTTGATATGAGGGTATAGTACCACAAACGAATATACTATGCCATATAAAAACAGGGACGACTACTGGCAGGTTGCTTTACCCAAAGGAATCCGGCCTAAACTACGTGAACACAAGGATAAAACAGGGATGAGTATCAAAGCCATCATCCTAGCAGCGGTGGATAACTATCTATCTGGTGACTAACCTTAGCCTATTGACAGGGTACACCACCCTTGCTATACTCAGTACATAAATCCATAAGCCGCACTTATGAAAACTGCAACACGCTCAGACTTCTACCGCGCTCAGCACAACCCACTGCACAAACTAGCCTACACCCTAAAGCAGTTCAACGCCTCCCTAGACGAGTTTGAAGAAGCAGCTAAGAAGATAGACATCCTAGAGCAGAAGATTGAGGAGACAGTAGCCTCGGCATGTCCCTACCTACACCAATGTACTAAAGACTCATCCACCGGCTGTCACCAGTGTGGCAAATGGGGCAGGTAATATGGAAACTATTACCCTCACACCTGCCGGACTGAACGCAAGAGAAGCTGCACCATATATAAGAGACTTGAAGGCGTACGCTTCTAGTAACTCCGAAGCAATGCTCTGCATAAAAGCTCATATCAAACATCCTGAGAATGAGTTACACCTAACAATGTTAAAGGAGTATCACAAAGACTTAGACACTCACATGAAAGCCTATGCCTAATCCAGTTCAATGCTCAACCTGTACTAATGGTTCCTATGACCTACAGGAGGGTGTATGCCCACAGTGTCGGGAGGAAGAAGTAATAAATTAAATATGGAAAAAGAAGCTTGGAGGGCCATACCTAAGCTTACAATCCACAGGAGGTATGAGGCGAGTAACTTTGGAAGGGTGAGAAATGCCGATACGCTGCACGTCCTGAGTCCGCATATAACAAACTCAGGATATGAGCGGCTGGTCTTTGGTAGGCTCCCAGACAGGAAAGTCAGTTGGGACCATGTTCACAGGCTAGTAGCTAAGGCTTTCTTGGGTGATCCCACCGGGCTGGAGGTTAACCACCTAGATGGAATCAAGACTAACAATAGACTAGATAACCTGGAAATCTGTACGCGGAGCGAGAACAGGAAGCACGCCTTCAGAGAACTGGGGAGGAAATCCCATAACATAATGTTCACTCCAAAACAAGCCTGTAAAATTCGGGCGGAAATCAGAGTTGGAAATCAGACCCAAGCAGCAGTAGCAAGGAAGTATGGTGCATCTCCTATGCTTATCTCTCGCATGAAAAGGTTTATTCAATACGAATATCAATGTATATGCAAAAAGTGTATTCGAAGCTAGCAAAATTCCAAAAGGAAATGGGAGCTGTCATCAAGAACGCAGAGAATCCATTCTATAAATCAAAGTATGCAGACATAAATCAGTACATAGCGTGTATTAAGCCAGTGTTAGACAGTGTCGGTCTGGTACTTCTCCAACCTCTAACTCACTTAGAGAACAAACCTGCCATAGCAACCATTATTGCTGATCCGGTATCAGGAGAGTCTATATCATGGGTGACTCCAATAACAGAGCTTGCAGACCCTCAGAAGCAAGGAGGTGCGGTGAGTTACTTCCGACGCTACTCGCTTCAGTCGCTCTTGCTCTTAGAGGCAGAGGATGACGACGGTAATGCGGCTAGTAAAACGCCACAACCTAAAACAGTTAAAGAAGAATTAGGATTCTAAATATGCAATTCCATAACATCGGCGTACTCTGGCGATCTGATCCAGAGAAGAAACACAAACTATCAGGCAACCTTGATCTCAAGGTGTGGACTGGTAAGGACGGTATTACACGAGATCCACGTAAGGCTCTAATGGATGAGTTGATGAAGGGTACTGAACGAGTTCGCGTAATGGTCTTTCCTAATGAGAAGAAGGCGGAGAATCATCCAGACTTTCGGTTAGTGTTAGCTATAGACGATGAGGAGGCTAAGGTTGCCCCTGCACCAGAGGTAGCTGCTGATTCAATAACTTTTTAATATGTCAGATAACAAATGCAAAGTAGACGGCTGTGACGGAGCTATAACAAACACAGGAGAAAACATTTGTACAGATCATTGGATGGAATTGCATAATGAACGGGCAATGAAAAATCGAGAGCCTACAGGTGCGAAGTAAATGTAATAGACTCTCTAAGAAACTAAATCGAAGTATTTATTGAAGGTAAGTTTGAAGAGATAAAAGTATGATGCAATATATATTTATTGAACGACTTGAGAAGAAGCTGGGCTTAACACTAGATGAGAAGCAGAAGAATATATTGGCAAGCCTCCTCACGAGATATAGAAAGGATGAACATGACCGACTTGACAGAGGATTCAAGAAAGAGCTTAAACAGATACTCAAATCAGTTAATAGATTCTTCTGATATGACCTGTATAATAATCGGTAGATGTTACGTCTGGGGGAAGGCTTGGAAACGGCACTGGTATGATAAAGAGACTGGGAATTGCTGGAGGTGCGGTATAAACAAAAGTAAAGTATGAGTAAATGGACAAAGGAAAGAGCAATGGCAGTAGACCCAGAACAGTGGGATGGCGAAGTGGATGACTGTGGTATATCTCATAGAGTATATAAAACGATACAACTACCTGATTGTGTATTCATGGCTTGCGATGGAGATGATGAGTGGATCACAGAGTATGTTCAGAAGTGGTTACTAGACGAAGACGAAATAGAAATCACAGACTATGCATATTAAAGCGACTAGAGAACAGCTTAATTATCTGAAAGACTGATATGGACGAATATACTTGTAAGCAGTGCAGTCAGGGTTGGATGTATGTCAAGGAAGACTACGAGAAAGATGGCGCAGCCCACACACAGATTTGCCCTTTCTGTACCGAGTCCATTTGGTGGTCGATGAGGCAGGTATACCAGGGAGAAGGAACCCTGCGTGCCGTGTGGGAGTACTTGGAGCAACGTTACCTCAGAAGGAAGTAAATCATTAGGCGGAGAAGCTAACGAACAATAAAGCAAAGACGTTAGATAAACATGTGAATCATGGCCGTGGGCTAAGTCGTTCTCTCCAATCTTCGTTTGACGAAGTAGTCTTGCGCGCGCATCCCGATGGGTCGCTTAACCGGAGGAGTGTTTTCACTGCTACCCTGTCAAACGAAGTTACGAGGGAATGATACGCCCCAGTAAAACCTATCCAATATTCGCCTAAACTTATACATTCTTCTCTTATATAGCCGACTATAGAAGAGCGTAAAAACACCTGATTGTTGGCTAAGGTAAGCAGTAATGTCTTCTCACTCAAGTTTATTAACAGAGGGGAGTGCAAATAGAAACCTATACATTATGGATACTGACCACAGGTACGGGCGTTGGAAAAAGATAGGCGCTGTAAAGAAAAACAACAAAAAAATGTGTGAGCAAAACCAAGGGTGTACCTCCTGCGGCTCCGATCATGATCCACATGAATGTCCTAAATTGTGAGACAGGACAGGTCATGCTGGTACTGCGCCAAGCATGAGAACATAGGAGGCATAGAAGCCCATCATGTATTCAAGCGCAGCACTCACCCCGAACACGTTAAGACCAAGGCTAATCTGATGCTCCTCTGTTCAGATTGCCACCGGAGGACCGAAGAGTCACAAGAGTTCTTAGAACAACTACAAGACATATGGTGTATGCAGACCGGATTCAACCCATAGTATGGCCAGAAAATTGCCAGTAAAGATTCCTACCCTGAAAGCTTCCACATTTTCGCTGGTAGACGAGGATGTATACAAATGGGCCATTAGAAGCCGTTGGTATATGTCTGCAGGGTATCCGGCGACGTGCATAGATGGAAGAAATGAAAGGCTTCACAGCCTCATTATGGGGTATAAGAAGGGATTCGTATCAGACCATGTAGACGGTGACCCTATGAATAACCTTAGATCCAACTTGAGGTGGGCGACCTATTCACAGAATTGCAGAAATTCCAGGAAGCCGTCAAACAATACATCTGGCATCAAGGGAGTGTCCTGGCATAAACACTCGAGTAAGTGGAGAGCAACAATAGCGACCGGCACCAAGATAATCCATTTAGGCTTATTTGAAGACAGGCTCTCGGCTAGGCTGGCATACATAGATGCTGTGAAAAAATTTCATGGAGAATTTGCACGATTTAACTAAAGAACTATATGGACACACCAGACAGGGTTCTCTCCATAGGGGAGATTAAACGTAGGTTAAAGGAAGAAGCGCATCTAATCATTCCAAAAGATGCACATGAATATCTACTATTTGTTACTGCTGAAGCTAGTGACTTGCGGGACGCCGCTGGGGAACTAGAGGCTAAGTTTGCCATGTATAAGGCTGACTTAATCCGAGAGGGTAACAATGGTATTGCAGCCAAGGCCCTAGCAGAAGGATCGGAGGTTGGGATGCAATGGGCAGTAGTCATGCAATCTATTAGAGGTCTAGATGGCATTGCCCAAGCACTCAAGAAGTCACTACATCACTTAGAAAATAATGCTAAAGGTATATATTAATATGAAGAACAAGACACTAGGAACAATACTACTCAGCGTATTGGGACTCGGTATCGTCATCGTCTTATTTGAGACATCAATGTCCGTAGAAACATCAGACACCTTGTATATGATCTTCGGTCTAGGCATGTACATCTTCGGAATTTGGGCCGGAGTAAGACTATACAATCAGAAGTAGGCTGAGTTTATCGCGATCGGCAATAAGAGGGAGCCGCTTCCTACGAAGTAGGCCTGAGGCCACATGACACGACAACCCGGCTGTTAAAACCTTGGAGGAGGAAGAGTATATGGAGTTAGATATTTTATAAAACCATACAATATAGTAGATGTCTTATTAGAACCAAAAGCAGCCCCGAAGGGCTGCTTCTGTTTTATTCTGCTACCTTTTCGGACTCCTCGGGAGCTGGCTCTGATGATTCCTCAACAGGAGCTTCCTCGCTAGCCTCGACAGGAGCTTCGACTTCCTCTTCGGGAGCCTGTACTTCTTCGAACATAGGTTTCTAGTGATTAATTAGTCTTTTTACCGAATGCGATCGGCTTATCTGTAAGCCATCGCAGTACCACTGTAAGTACACCGATTACCAGTAACCCAAACCCTGCCTCCGAGAAGTCACCGGCCTGTAGCCAGGCTGCAAGTACAGTAGCGACACCAATTAGGAACTCTACAATACCGACCCACACCGTGCGTGACTTAAACCATTGTTTGCTCATAGACTTTGCCATAAGAGTTATTTCTTTTTACGGGAACGTCCCGCTTTAGTTAATGCAATAGCGATTGACTGCTTGAGTGCTTTACCTTCTTTACGGAGCCGAGAGATGTTCTTACTGACAATCCTTTTTCCAGATCCTTTGTCCAATGGCATATCATTCCTTCTTACGTGTTAGATCAAGGTTGTACGCCTTGGTTTTCGTTCTTCCTCTTGACCGAGCGTACACATGGTTTCCTACATCTTTCATTGTCCAGCCCAAGTAAACGAGTGCGTTAATGATCTTCAGCTTCTCTCTAGCAATAATGGCTAGACCCTTCACATTCGCCTCTCTAGGCTTCTCTGGTACGTCTAGTGGGAACCATAGCCTCTTGGACCACTTCTCTAGTTCCTGTGCGTTAGCACGTTCTCTGTGCTTGTTACGTTCGTCCTTAGTAACAGACCATCTAGGAGGAGCAACTTCGAGCTGTACGGCCCTCTCAGGCGGGAGATAAGCAAAGGAGCCAGTTATCTCTGTAAAGCCTTTAGGGAGCCATTCGATGCCCTTGTCGCCGCTGTACGGACCGTAGGAGTTCTTGCAACCAAGGTATTCATGTCCCTTAATCATCTTAACCTGGACTACTTGCATAGAGTGACCAAACCAACGACCCTTTGGAGGACGTATAGGTATGACACCACCCTTAACACCATTATACTCCGAATACCATTTAAGCGTCATCTTAACTGGGCGTCCCTCTGTCCCCAGATACTGCACGATCTTGTCAAAGGCACTCAGTGCGTCGTCATGGCGTGATGCAACCTGCACGTACGCTCCACCTCTGTTCTTGTTTGCACTCTCCTTCATCTCCTGGTCTACCTTGAGCGCCAGGAACTCGGCATCCGAGCGTGTTCTTTCATTCGGTGCAAGCGTGTACTCACAGATCCCTTCTTTGACTTGTAGCACAAGAGAGTCCAATTCATAAGCTCCCCAACCCAAACGAGACGATCCATATTTCTTATCTGTTTTGATTCTATAAAAAGCGTAACGTGGTGATAGATGTTTATTTCTAACGTTGAGAATCACTCCACAAGTTGACTGCGTGGTACAGGACGTTGTACGCCCCTGGTTGTAAACAACCTTTGGAAACTTATCAACATTAATAGGAAGCCTGATTTCACCTCCTGCCACCATTGGTGCGTATTGTAAGTTACGCTCGTCATCTTCCCTCGGATCAGGAACGTAACCACTGGGCGGTTTATCCCTGAATCTATCTAGGAATTGTCTAAACATATAATCTGTTTACGACTTAGTATTTTGCCACTGACTGAGAACCTATCAATTGATCTAGTTTAGAATCCATCATTGATACCTGACTTCTGAGCATCAAGATTTCATCCTTATTTGTATTGACTTTGGCCTGCAAAGCACCATAGGAAACTGCTGCTATCAACAGTGACGCAACAAGACCCCACGATATAAGTGTTTGAGAGGATAGTATTGTTTTCGCTGTTGACATACTTGACAAGTTTACCTCCTTATGGTTTATAATGGACTATTATGGAACTATTAGCGGTAGCAATCTTTGCAATCCTGCTCGGCGTATTCTGTACTACTGAGTAGTTTGTTCGGCAACCGTATCAAGCACACCGAAGCGAATCAGTTTAATGATTGATGGTAACGCTTCTACAAACTTGAATGCTTCTTTTTCAGATAGCTCAGCAATTGCTGGTGCTAGTTTTGGTAGTAGCTCTGCCGCTACCTGTTGATCTGGTCCAGGCATCGAATCAAGAGCACTCTGTAATCCTTTGGCTAGGCGAGTCTTAAATGCCACTGTACCGGCCAGCTTATTTAATGCTAACCCTATAATTGCACCAGGACCACCTGCGGCTATACCGCCTACACCTGCAACACCAATCTGAGGTAGTGATAACAGATTTACACGCTCTGCGTTTGCAACCCTACGTTGTATAGCACTATCAGCTTCTACCAAATTTCCAAAGATGCCATTCAATCTCCGTAACTCTTTTCGTTGTTTTGGCTCAACAACACGCTCAATCTCCGCCTTCAGTTTGCGGAATACAGCAACTGTAGCCTGATTCACATCATTATCAAACGCCTGGCCTGTCCACTTAGACCTACTGCCAATCTTCTTTTTTAACTCGAATGCTTCCTGAGCTGTAATACGAGGATTCTTCGTACCAACTGTAACCACTTTACCAGTATTTGGATCAAGTCTACTAATAGTAGTGAGTGATTGACGAACATTTTGTAATCTTGTTACCAATGCTTGTTCACCATCGCTAGCAGCTTTTCTAATGGCGTCATCTAGTGGCGCTATGATGCTCTTACGATTAATTGACCGTGTGGCTGGAGCGGCTGCAATGAGGTCACTGATCTGTCCACCTATTGTAGATCGCTGTGATTTAATTTGTTTTCCAAGATCATCAATGCTATTAGCAACGATGCCTAGTTCAGCAACAGTCTTACCAGGATTTTTACCAAAACTAAATGCCCTATTAGCTGGCCTAATTACACTATTAATAATGCGTGATGGTAATCTTCCAACTTGCTCTGTAGCAAATGTTGCACCACGTTCAGCTACATCTATAGCAGGCTTTGTCACGGGAGCCTCTGCACGAACAGCACCACGTCCTAAACGGCCTAGCGCTCTAGCTGCTCCGCCAAATATAGCGCCACCAGCTCCGCCAAGTGCGGCTTGTCCAGCTACACTGGCTGGCGTTGCGCTTGGTTGTTGTAATTCACGCCCACCTAACTGCAATGCACCTTCAGTTGCACCCAAACGTGCACCAGCTCTCAATGCTGGGCTTATTGCTCTTGCACCTATTGTTCCCGCCTTTATTGCTGTACCAGCCGGAACCGCAAGTGAGCCAAGTTCTGCACCTGTCCCAAGAATATCTAAAATAGCGCGTCCAGTAGGAAGCTCCTTACCAGTTTCTTGTGAGACACCAACTGGTCTAGCTTTGCCAAATACCGTACGTCGTTCTCGTGTCAACTGTTCTTCTGCGCGCGCTGGTGCGTCTGGACCACCTTTAAGCAACTCACCTGTAGCCGCAATAGGAGCTACACCAGAAGCAACTGTCTTCGCTAATGGTTGTGCAATATCCCTACCAACGTCTAATGCTTTCTGAGTCAATGTACGATCAGATTTATCAATAATACCTTGTAGTTCTTGCCGACGCTGTGGCGTTAGGCTACCTGAAACAGCAGTGGATTGATTACTGATCCTCTCAAGTTCCTGTCTACGTTCTGGTGTTAATGCCATATTATGCTCTATGCCCTAATAGTCTAGCGATCTCTCTAGGTGATACGAATGTTCCATCAGGCTTCTTAACTGTCAGGTCAAGGTGTGATCCATCACCTCCTTCTCCTTTAATCGTCTTACCAGTGTTACCGCCCCTACCTATAACCTGTCCTTTCGTTATCCGATCTCCTACCCTTACACCTGCGCTGTCTAAGTGAGAGAGCCATACGGAGTTACCGTTTTCTGACGTAATGCGTACCTGCCTACCAAAGCCACCATTATCACCTACGAACTCTACCGTTCCAGATACAGGGGTTGGTACAGGATCGCCTATCTTTAAGTCGATATCTAGTCCATGTTCCCATAGGCTACTGCCGAATCCTGTAATCTTGCCAAGTCCTAGTACGTTAGAGCCGTTTTTTGACGTGCTCAGGTCAGAGCTGAAAGCCCCCGATTGAGAAGACCCTGGTTGGAAATACTCAAGTATTTCTTGCTCTGGGATGTCCGCGGCTCTTAGTGATTCAACCTCACCCCGAATGTCTGAGTTTCTCCTCATGAGTTCGTCTACCGAAGTAGCTGGCTCTGCTGTCATATTATCAAAGGCTCTGCTTGTGAGATCCCTTATCCTATTAAGTTCCGCCTTAAATGCTTTTTCACTCACTTTAAAGACAGTGTTACCTAGCGCATCTGTATCTATCCAACTTCCAATCTTAGTTGCTGCTCGTTCCAAAATAGCAATCTCAGTATCGGACAATGCGCCAAATGTTGCTCCTTGAGCCTTCGCTGCAATCAATGAGTCAAGAGTTTCACGACTGATAAGCTGATTCACGGCTCCTACAAACTCTTGTCTAGCCGCCTGATTGAACGGTGTTGCAATCCTTGTCTGTGAGAATGTACCCACAGAACTGCTTAATCCAGGGCTGTCAAGAATCAAGTCAATAGATGCAATCTTATCGCGGGCGTTCGCTTCAGCATCTTTCTGCAACTTCTGTGCAGGTGATTCAATCCGTCCACTGCGTAACAAGTCATCAGCCTGACCTCGTGTGAGTAGACCAAACTGACCAGGGTCAATGCCCAGGCTTTCCATCTCATTTGGAGATAGTGACTCGTTTCTGTCTCCGCCACCAGCTAAGTCTTGCTGTAGTTTCTGAATCTTTAACTGTTGCTCCAGTTCTTTTAATGGATCTGTTGCAGCCTCTGGACCGGCTGCAATCAAGTTACCTTGTGCATCAAATCGTTGCTGACCTTCACCAAGCGTAAATGGATCACCCGTCACAGGTCCTTCTGAAACCGTCTCTACCTGGCCTGTGGCTGGGTTGAACCGTACTAGGTTGCCTCCAAACTCGAACGGTGTAGCCTGTGTAGCCGCTGCCTCTGCTGCCGCTGCCTCACGTTCACGAATAGCTGCAATATCCTCGTTAGAGAAGCCGAGCTGAGCTAGAGCTACATTGCTCTGAGCCTGGCGTGCTGCCTGTTGGATGGCTAGTTGCTGTTGGAGAGTCTGTTGTTGAATCTGCCCTTGCTCCTGTAGAAGACCTTGCTGTCCTCTAATAAGCGAGAGTGGGATGGCTCGTCCCTGTCCTTCTAGTCCTGATACTCCCAATCGAGTAGCACCTGTAAGGTCTGCAATCTGACGCTGTATAGCCAGTTCTTGTGCTGATGGAGCTATCGTACCAAGTAGCTGTGCTCGGATAGCCTCACGCTGCGCTTCAGCCGATGATAGCGCTGATGGAGCTGCCGCCGCCACTTGTGTCGGTAATGGTGTAGGCGTTGGAGCTACCGGGAGTGGCTGAGCAACTGGCTCTTGACGACGTTCTAGCGCGAAGTCAGTACGAGGTGCTGGAGCGATCTCTGGCACTGCAACCTGTGGAGCTGATACTGGCGTATCTGGTGGGCGTGCAGCTGCCTGTGTCTGGCCTGGTGGTGGCTTCTGAGGTCCGATAGGACGACGAGGACCAATAGGTTGAGGAGGAGCCGTAGGTTTCGCTAGTTGTGGTTGAGGAGAGGTGAATGGCGTATTGACTCCAGCACTAAGGCCAGCGCCAACAGTCTTACCAACAGTCTTACCGGCAGCGCCTAGACCACGGAATGCTGTACCAATCCCTTGAGAAACTTTCTGACGAGAAGTCCTCTGAGCACTCCCAATAGGAGCAGCTATGGATGACCCTACCCTCTTTATATTTCGGAATAAATTAGAGAATCTTTGTTTTGCGCGTGCCATATTATCCTATGCTAGAAACAGTTAAGTTTGGATTTATCATGCCAAGGCCCACAGGTACGACTCCCATGTGGACTGATCTATTACCTTGATCCCTACGCATTTGTGTCTTCTTCTTCTCGTAGTAGACGTCGTGACGATCAGCTCGACTAGGGTTGTCCTGTAAGAGCCAGTATTCACGTACTGCGTATCGGATAGGTGCTAGTTGGTACTTCTGAGGGAGGACAGACATCTCACCAATCGTGTAAGAGGCTGTGCCTCCCGATATCGTAGTCCCTGTGTATGCCACATCAAGCTCTAAGACTGTCGTACTTGTGATCGAGGCGATCTTGTACCACTCGTTATCTCCGTCATCAGGAGGGATGCGGATGTATCGTCCAATCATGGCATCAATGAATGTCGTGCCACTAGCTGTCAGAGTAGTAGCTCCATTAGCGATAGCTGTAACCGTTCCAGTAGTGTAGTCAGCCTGTGAAAGCTCGGCTACATTCTTCTTATAGTAAATAGTTACGCTATTGCTAGATGAGGCCGGTGTAGGCCAGATGTGAACCTCGTCACCGAACACGAAGAACTTAGACGGAATATCCGACGTAGTTGTAGTGAGCTGCAACGTGTCCCACTCCTCACGGCTACTAACCTCATCTGGAGTGTAGACAGTCGAAGAAACCGTGACTGTAAGCCCCAAGATCTTGTCATGGTCATGGGCCAGCTTGTAGTTACTCTGACTAGCCACCGTCGTGCGAGTAACGCTAGTCTCCAAGAACCACCAGTCCAAGTCACCAAGCAAGTCTTCCGTCCCTTCGTTAATAAGCATGTCTCCCAGTGTGAGGTTAGCTGCTGCTGTATCTTGAGTCAGCTTCCCGTACTGGTTTCGTGCGTCTGTATATGATCTAAACATATTATGCGTTTACCTCTTCAAAATGAAACTCAACCTGAGCGATGACCGGAGCTGTAGTTGCCCCACTGCCAGCTTTCCAAACGAACACTGGCTTAATAGCATCAAACTCAGGTAATGGATCGCCAGTCTCAGTCCATCGGTCTACCTTGGCGATATTCTCACTATTAATAGTTGTCAGGTTAGTAGAGTTGCCAAAGATGTTGGTTTGGTTGCCTAAACGGTCCTGTACGAGCAATCGAATGGCTCGACCTCCTGATACAGCAGTTCTAAACCGGACTTTCACCTCTTTCAAGCGGCCTTTCTTACCCGTAGAGAACACCGGCTCAGCAAATGACCCTTCTACAAACGATGTAGCAAAGAAGTTCCCATTAAGTGTCTGTAATCCGCCTGAAGTGGTAGTACCAGTAGAGATAAGCTGCACAGCGGTGGCCGGAGCTAAGAACATCCCCTCACTTGTACCGTCTCCTTCAGCTGTTTGGACCAGAACATCGGGTTTTCCTTCAAATGCTGTCCCCCATTGGAAGAGATTACCGGCACTATTGAACTGAATGATCTCGCCAGTGACCGCTACGCCTCCACGGATAGGAGCGTTACCTGTAAACGACGTTAATGTCTCAAATTGACCAGTACCCGGATTATAAAGCTGGATTTTAGACGCATGAGCGTTACTTGTAGGGTTTGTTCGACGTCCCTGGGTAAAGCAGCCGACTGTCCCACGCCATTCAAAGGCTTCTGAGACAAAGTTATCGTTCAAATCAATCACCAAAGTAGGGTCGTTTGATAAATAGTCCCAGAAAAAGGCTGTAGCTTCTCCCAAGTTAAAGCTACCGCCAGCAGTTTGACGATATGCAAATACAACAAGGTAAACGTCAGTCTTAGCGAAGGCTGTAATCTCATAATCCTCTGGGAGAGTGAGCACGGCTGCCGATAGGGTTCCATCTGCACCAGTCTGACCATCAAATGCGTCAACTACATTCCCATTTCCGATGTACAGAATGTCGTCCTTGCCCACGACCAGTGGATGCGCTACACCAAGAGTAAGAGCAGCCGCTCCCGCAGGAACAGTTGAAAGATAGTCATCATTGAATGTGCCTGCCCCAATGTTATAAATACCTACATCTCCGTCTGTGTTGTCATTCCATGAGTAGAACACCTGCTTAGTCAGCGTACTAGAAACATTTGCATCGTAAATAACACAGTCATCACCAACAACTGTCGCATGACCACCATGAGCAGCAATTGTGTGCGGGAACGTTCCTGCGTTTGTGATAGCCCCAGTAGCCACGGTGAATTGATGTAGATCAGGGCCTTCGGAGATGATGTAACCAGTCGTACCGTTAACGACCCCTTTCCGTAAAATGGAAGTAACCTGTGCTACATCAGTGACATCAGCAGCTAAAAAGCCTGGCGTTAAATATCCTAGGTTTCTGTAAGGATCAGTCGATCGCATGGACGCAATCTTGTTCTCCTGACGTTGTAAACCACCGGTAGACGTCAAGTATTGCTGGTGCAAACCACCAAGCCAATCTTGTTCATCCCACACTAATATATTTCCTTTGATCTTCGGCATATTAACGGTAATCGCCTTGTCCAGCAGTTTTATAGTAAATGGTTACACAGACGTCTGTGAGCGCCGTAAGAGTTCCTGTGTCAACTAGAGCCAGTCTGTCTCCCTCTTGAAGGATGCGGCCCAGACCAGATACTAAGTTAATTGTCTCCTTATTCACAACGGTATTCGCTGTACTCTTGAGATCAAACGTAGAACCTAGAATAGTTGCCCCTGAACCTGGCGCTGTGGTCCCGGTCAGCTTCTCAACGTCGAGTGTGACTGCACTTCCATCTGTACCTGCTGTTGAATGTACCTCTGAAACTCGTAGTATCTCAATTGGATGTCGAGCAATAAAGATAACGCCGTACTGATCTGCATCTTGTGCGAGATCACCATTAGCACGCTTGAGGATATAGTCACCATCCTTGCGTATGACGTCTTTATACTGCTCAGCCATACTATGCGTCAGTAATGTAAGAGATAAACACGTTCAAGCTCTTAGACGTATCAATGATAGACGTGCTGTCTAGCTGCGTCCCCGCCGAAGCGTCACGGAAGCCAATCTGGATGTCGTTAGAGATGACCTGTACATCCGTCGTAATAACTGTCCCTGTATCGTTAAGCCCAATATAGTTACCCAGTACGGCGAGCGTGTCGCCTGACATAATCGACGCCTCGATTGTCAACTGAGTACCACCAGCATTCAAGGTAAACCCACTCGTAGTGGCACTTTTTGCAACGTTATCAACTACTGAAATAGTATCCCCATTAAACTGACTACTTGTACTAACTTTTAGAGTGGACGCATTCGTACCGTCACGAATAATTACAGCAAACGTACGTAAGATACGACCTGTTGTTCCATCTACAGCAAGAGACAAGTCAGCGTAGTCTTTAACCGCAGCACTTGTAGGCCACGTAGTGTCGTTATCATTTGATGCGATGGTATCAGCCTCAGTTACAAGTGTAGCTGCCGCTATATCAGCTGTATCAATGTTTGTAATGCTGTTACCGGTACCATTAGCATCAATAGTCTTGTTCGTAAGAGTATCTGTAGTAGCCTTTCCAACTAACGTGTCTGTTGCGGCAGGTAGGGTGAGGGTTGTGGTTCCTGCTACTGCTGTGGCTTGAACAGTAGTATCCCCCGACGTTGCTCCCAAGAATATACTGGTTACGTGGTAAAGATCCTTCCATGCAATCGAGACACTACCAAGGTCATCTGTTACGTCTGTATCTGAAATGAGGGATGTATTTATCGCTACTGAGGCTAGGTTATCCAGTGCTGTACTGGCACCACCGCTGATGGTTTGGAATGTAGGTGCTGCACCTGCTCCATTAGAAGTAAGTACCTGGCCAGATATTCCTACAGAAACAGTTGTCGCTACTCCACTGGAGTCCCATGTAATTAACTCTCCATCCGTACCATCTGCAAGGTTAGAGACAGCCACATCAGAAAGAGTAGCGGTGCATTTAAGACGCCCTGTAGCAGAGTCAACTTCTAAAGGTGTGATTGTTGCGTTGCCATCATCTGTGACTGCTGTGAGACCTTTGGCGGAGTTCTCATCAGTAGGTGCATTTCCCATATTATTCTATGTTCAAATCTATAAAGAGTAATGGCGAATCTGCGATAGTCCGAGAATCAACTATAAGAGGAGCTGCGACTGATGGCGCGCTATCCGTTACGACGAAGTCCACTGGATGTGAGTTTTCATCAACCTTCTTCACAACACCAGAGGGTGATGTTGAAGTTGTGTTTTGCACTGCAATGATGAGGCGGCCTGTAGCTGGGTCAACACGAAGGAGCGTCTGACCACTACTGTTCACCCCGAATGGGACTGGTTGTGAGTTTTCGTCTCTACTCATATCTTAATTCCTTTCTTGCGAGCCAACTTGAATGCTGCGTTGAGGCTCTGTGACTGCGATAGAACGTGTTTACGAGTCTTTTCGACCCCAGCTAGCTCCTTGGCAATCTTTTTCAAATCTGAGGCATTCTGACGTGTCTGTTTATCAACCCCTTTACGCTGTCGCTCTATGTCCGCGAACTGGAAAGCTCGGTGTGCTTGGAAGTGTATCTTCTTGCCATCGAGACGATCTGAAGCCTCTTTCAGCTCCTTCTGCTCTCTCTTGAGCACCTTCTGATTGCTAGATAGCGTCTTGCGATCCTCTTTCAAGTTAAGCTCTCTGTTATCCAGCCTTACGAGCTTGTTCTGATACTTCTCTGTCGTAGCATCTGCCTTCTTAGCTCGCTTAGATAGATCCTTACTCTGAACCTTTAGGTCTGCTCTGATCTCGTTGTTCTTCACAATAAGAGCATCAACAGGCTCAAGGGCCTTTCTCTTACGTTCTTCTAAGGTAATCAGCTCATTCTCTATAAGAGCAATCTCACGTGCTAACTCCTCTCGACGGGCGCGAGCATTAGACTCCATTGACCCCAATACCCGCGCCTGTTCGTCTTTTAGCTTGTTGACTGCTTTAGTGATCTTTGCCAAAGCCTTATCAGCACGGTCTAGGTCTTGTTTTCTCTTACTCTGTTGAGTCTGGACCTTCTTGAGCGCCTCAGTTTTTGGCATCAGACGCATACTATTTCTTCAGTCCTTCAAACTCTACTTCTTTTGTTTTCTTCGCTATCTTCTTCTTTTTTGCGTTCGCCATCTCAACGCCCAGCTGAATGTCTGACTTAGCTTCAATGATCTCTTCATCTGGGAAACACCGCGCTTCAAACTCAGAACGTGAGAAGTGATCGGTATTAAGCCATTGTAGTTGACCGTGGATCTTCACCTGCTCACCATTTTGCATAAGAGGGACCTTTTGGATCTCTCTATTAACTAGGTTCTTGCAAGCGTGCTTAGCTAGATAATCTGGAAGGAGCATTGGTTCTCCAGCCTTCACTTCATAGGTATCTCCATCCCATTTGAATGTGAGGTCCTCGTCAGAGAAGTTATGGAACTTGAGTGCTTGTGGCATAGGTTTATATTAAGACCCGACTTAATTCCCTTTCCATTCTATCGGGGGCAGGAGGCAGGGTTAAAACCTCTCTTCGGATGCGATCCTAGCCCCCGATGAACTTACCTAGTCGATCATCAGGTAGACTGCTCGGTATTCCGTGTCAACACCTGCTTGGATAGATACACCCAAGTTCTGCTCACCTGCTGCGTCAAGCACCTCGAAGGCACCAGCAACGCTAGAACCAATTGTAAGGGCTGAACCGATAGCGAGCGTCTCATCTGCAAGACCTGCACAAACACCTCGTGTCTGCACCCATCCGTACTCTGCGTTTGTGATAGATACGTTTGGTACACCGATGGCCATATCAGCCTGGTCAGTTACCGAAACGAGGATTGCGCTCCATGGGTTTGCAATAAGAGAAGCCTGTGAGGACGTTGTAAGAGCAACCTTAACTGGTTCTGCCAACGTGACAACGAGGTTTGCTGTCGTTGCTGCTGCTGGGTGGCCAGAAATGCGGTATGCAATTCCTTCACCTGCTGCGTCGTTCATTACGAGCTTACCGTCCTTGTACTGGTTAGCTGTAGCTGCTGTTGCTCCAAGGGTAACTGTTACCTTTGTTGCGCCAACTGCTGCTGCTGATGCGACCGACATATTCTCGTGGTTCGCAACAATTGCTGCTGGAACACAGAGCTTGCCTGGGTCAAGAGTGACGCCACCAGCTAGAGCGTAACGGTACAAGTACCCGTCTGGTGTCATCGCAAGAGTTCCCAATGGGTTCTCCTGTGTGTCACCCGAGGAGTGTGCATCCGATGATGCCAGCTGAATCATTCCACTAAACATAGTCGTTTGATATTAGTTAATTATTGTGAGATCCAATACTCAACGCGGAAGACAATCTTTCCTGCCGTTAGGTTTTGGCCACCGGCAACAGAGAGAAGAATGTCTCGTGCTCCGGTAGTCTTCACTGTAGTTGGGTCGTTAGAAAACGCACCGCTAACACCAGCCGCTGAGTAGACGCCGGCATCCCACGGGTTAGAGGCGTCGCTAATAGCGATCGCTGTCGTCAATCCTCCGTCTGTTACAAGCGCGAGTGCAATGGTTGCAGCGTCACTTGACGATGTACATGTTGTAATCACGTCATAATCCACAGCCGTAACAACAGCGTTATCTGGGATTGTCGACGTATTTGCAAGGGCAATTGATCCAGCGGTACCACCGTCTACAGCAAAGTCGTATACGGCTATAGCGAACTTCTGAATACCAAGTGCTGCTACTCCGGCGGAATCAGCCACCTTTGCTTCTGTAATCGCATCGTTAGCGATTGTTACTACACCAGCGTTTGTCATGGTGACATCGCTACTGAGTGCTACTGATGTAATTGTTGTGCCGTTACCTACAAGGATCTGCGTCGTTGTTGACGCGTCCAGTTCTACACCGAGACCGCTTGAGTTACCTACAAGGATTGAACCTTGAGTGATAGCCAAGTCGCCTTCGTCTGCAACAGCTCCGTACTTCAGGTCTGGGTTGTAGTTCTTGTGTGAGATAGCCATAATCTTTTGATTAAGTTAATTATGACTAAACAGCAGCTACACCTGTGAGCTTTCCGTGTCGTTTAGGGTTATCAGAGAGCAGTTCACCACCGAGGTAAACGTGACCGATAAGAGCTGCCTGGTTAACCGGCTTGATCCAACCAGACCAACTAAATCCGAGTCCAACAACTGAAGAGTAGTCGTTACCTTCGATATCCTGTGACTTGAATTGGATAGCTTCTGTGTTTGCTACAGGTAGTGCCTTCCAGTGCATGAAGTCTTCGTTCACGAAGTAGAAGATTTGTGCAGTTGCATTCTCGTCTGGGAGACATGGGACTCCAATGTAGTGAAGTGCTGTGAATCCAGTTCCACCTACCATTCCCTGCTTCATCATTGGGACGTTCTTCATGATGCGTTCCTGTGGCTGAAGGAGCTGCTCGTAAAGAGCGAGTACACCTTCTGTCGTAGGACAAAGTGTTGGTCGTTGTGAACCAGATGTAATGGCGTTGTAGAGCGTTCGCATTCCTGCCAATGTCAGGGTTGCTAGACCTGTAACTGTTGAGTCAAGCGTACCGAATGTTGCACGAGCGAGACTACCGTAAGTAGCTGCGTTCGTACCGTCATCAACGATAGCTTCGAGACCCAGGAAGTCCTTGCCACCGTTTCCTGTTCCATCTGCATAGAACAATGTTCCGATGTCGTCTGCCATGTCCTGTGCGGCTGACTGAACTTCGATAGCTGCGAGATCGAGAACCTTCGCTTCCGTCTGGTTAGCGCTAAGCTCGTCGAGTGGGAGAGTAACTGGGATGCTGAAGAACTTAGGATCGAACGAAAGAAGCTGTCGGTTGTTCGTAGCAGTAGTAGACAATGCATCGAATCCAGCGAAAGAACTTCCGTTCGTGTTCTTAGATACCTTGATCGGGAACTTCATTGTTGAACCGCTCCAGCGTTCTGCCGCCCCGATCCAACGAGTGAACAACGTGTTCGAGTTCAAGATCGTATCTACCAGCTTCGGCATGTACTCATCCTGTGTCGTTGTAATGACTCTATTTCCGAGTGCCATAGTATTAGTTAGTTAAGCGTCCTTTAGAAGCGGCCACCTGTTGTGTCTGCTCTAATCTGATCCCAACCTCTATTCTTGAAATCATGGGACGTTTTTATTTTAGATTTTCCTACATCACCAGACTTACTAGCAGATGTGCTCGACGCAATCTTCTTGCGTTCTTCGATAGTAGCGTCTGCTACTCCGCTAGGCTTCAGGGCCTTCCAAAGCTCATACGCCTTTTCGAAGTCAACTGAGCCATCCTCTGCTGTCGGATTGTAGTCACGGGCAACCTTGAGAATCTCATTGCGCTCGTTCTTACCTTCCGATAAATCCAAACCGTGATTTAGGGAGAGCTGTTCTAACTCGCTGTCAATCCACTCATTAGCCTTAGCTATGTTGTCTTCCTTGGACTTAGATTTGGTCTCAATTTCATTTAAGACTTCCTCTTTAGCCTTTCGGATGATGCCAGCCTCATAAGCTATCTGCTCCTCTTGGTACTGGTTCCAGGTGTCCTGGTCCTCACCATAGAGTTGCTTGAACCAATCTGGGATCGGCTCGTTGGGTTTGGGCGTAAGGCCATCCACCTTCTCAGACAGCTTGCTAACGGTGTCTTGTAGAGATTGATCCCGTTTAAGGGCTTCAAGCTCTGCACGAGTTTCGTCTAGCTCCTTCACCTTAGACTTGAATCTAGGGTGCTTATGTAGTGGGACGTCTTTATCTTCGTCAGAAGTATTAGACTCAGTCTCTTCAGCTTCCACTTCCTCAGAGGGCGACTCTTCGGGAGTTTCGTCTTCAGGCTGAGTATCGCCCTCCTGCGATGGCGACTCGTCCACTTCTTCAGCATTTGTTTCAGGCGCTTCTTCCTGTCCTGCTGGGATGACTGGTTCACCCTCGCTAGGAATACCGGCGAATAAATCGTCCATATTGTTTCAGGCTTCTTTTAGCTGAGCTGGGAAAGAAACAGTTAGACCCACCCTAATAATTATTGTAGAACTCCGATCTCTTTAACCGTGACGACATCGTCATCGTCTTCGGTGTCAATGCGGGATTCTGATCGTGATGCCTCGACTTCTTTCATTGCTTTCGCGAGGTCTTCTATCATTGGGAGCCACTTAACGTCTCCACCAAAGAACTGGTTTAGCCCTTCATCCACTAGCATGTGCATGAGGCGGTCAATCTTAGACCGGTCTTTAGCGTTGTCGTCCTTCTTAGCGACTCGCTTGGCTATCTTGCTTCCTGATCGCTCTGCAACCTTCTCTACCCTTGCGGCTAGAGCTTCCTGCTGAGCTTCGAATAAATCTGACATACTATTGGATTTGTTGGTTAAGAGCTTCTTGTATAGGAGGTAGTGGCGGCAATGCTCCCTCTACTGGAACTTCCTGTGGGGCCTGTGCTTCTGCCTGCTGCGCTTCCTGCGGGAATAGGGACGCTGGGTTGGATTGCCACTGGAATAGCCGCTTAGCCGCGTCGTTAGGATCTGCGTAGCCAATCTTGTCAAACAGTGTCACTGGGTCGATAGCTCCTGCTGCCCATAGATCAATAGCCTCGTTACGTTTCGTAAGGTCATCCTTTGGCACAAGAGATCCTGGCTTAACGCTGACCAATAGTTTCTTATTAAAGTCGTCACGGCGTAGGGAGGTGAACTCCATAGCGCTGTCCTTGCCTACAACAGCCGCATGGTGCTCCTCGTTGTAGTAGACGAACATCATCTGCACCCACCAGTTGTAGATACCGTCTGCAAACTCTTCAACATACTCACCGATACCGCTTCCAATACGGTCTGCATCTTGGCCTTGAATCTGGATCTTTCCACGTACTGTGCGCTCTCCACGTACTCCTTGGGGGCTAGAGCCACTAACACCGAAGATATTCCGTAGCTGTGTTCGGTCATCAATAAGGGCATCAAAGACGAAGCTAGGTAGGGGTGGGACATTATTGCGACCAACTGACCGCTCACCACCTGAGACACGAATAGGCAAACCAACGGCCAAAGCTCGTGCTGCCTGTGCTAACTGCTCCTTCGTAACCACATCAGCGTCAGCAATGATGCTGGTATTCATCTGACTGGCATTGGCGTCAATCTGGCGTCGTCGGAGGTTAATGGAGTCTTGGATGGAGATAACCTGCTCAACAAGGGAAGTCTGGTCGTAAGGATGCTTGCCTACGTTGAACACTGAAAGGAATACAAATGGCATCTTTCTCTCACTAAAGTGGTTGCGGCCACGTTCTTCTACCTCTTCAGTAGTCTCTACACCGAACTCATCTGTAGTTACCTCTTCTCGTGTCGAGTTGTAGTTCCAGTGAGGGTTTCGCTTAATGTCTAGGATGATGTCGTTCACCTTCCAGAAGAGAACGTCAGTAGTCCACCACTCGGTGTATCGAAGCTCAGTCATCATCTTGTCCTTTACCAGTTTCTTGATCTCTTCTTTCTTCTTAGGGAAGCGCTTAACAAGCGTCTCAGCCGTGTCTTTACGCACATGACCGATGTACTGACCTGTGTATTCAGCTGACTCAACACTAGCCTCTGGGTCTAGGATGAGCTGTTGAGGACGGATAACGTCTGTCTTGATCTCATCTGAAGGGAAATCCCAGCTAATCTTAGCCACTCCCACGTAGTACAAGAGCCAGAAACGCACTGCACGCTTGAGGTCCAGCTTCAATCGGGAGGTATCAGCGATGTATGTGAGCTGCTTTCGCACTGTATCTGCTAGATCTTCGCCTTCTACTGTGTTGTCTGCTACCACTAATGGCTCTGGATTAGCACTTGTAGCCAGTGGAATAAAAGTCTCTACAGCCTCAAAGAGAACATTGTCTCTGTTCTCGTGGTGACCATGACCGGACCGACCACCTTGATAGTCGCTCTGGATGCCTAGCCAGTAATGTTCGTTCTCTCGTCGAAGGTCAGGTAGGGAATCAATCTTCTTATCCCAGTTCTTCTTCCATTGGTTGGCCAACTTAATCAACTCATCTTCGTCTAAATCTACTTCAAGCTCTGGAGTGAGTGACGATGCTACTCCTTCTTGTTCTTCCTCACCTGTATCGTTCCCGACCTTGTTGATTCGGGCGCGTAGGGAGTAATAGCCGTTTGAAAGTATGCTCATAAAATAAAAAGGGGAGTCACCAAAATGGCAACCCGCCTTCGAATGGAAAGGGTTTTATTAACTAAATTGTAGCACACCTATTTGCGCCTGTACACCCATTTATCAGTCTTTATGCCATCTATCATGCCCTCATGGTTAACGTGAAGCGTGATAGATCCGCTCTTGCCTGCGGCGTGCATAATCGTAACCTCAGACACAATCGTGTTAAACACGCTGTAATACTGCTGAAACATCTTGAATCGTTCGATATCACGGGGGGACATCTCGATCCTAACCATTTCTCCAATCATGTTTGTTTTTATCAGGTAATAAGATTCCTTTTGTATATTCACGTGGGAGACTGCCGTCATAGTCAACCTCTACTCCCTTCTGGAACGAATCAATCGGAACTGTCCCTGCAACCTGTAATCCACCATCTGCAAACTTGTTCATACCCGTGCGCCAATACGATGTAGCGTGAGCGTAGTGATCTGGGCCATTATGCTCCCATCTGCGCTCCATGATCCCTAGTCGCTTGTTCTCTATAGCCATCCGGTAAAGGTTCTTGTAGTGCTGTGAAAACTCGAACCACTCATCGTATGTTCCATTAAGAGCTATACGCTTGGTGGTGAACTCATCAATCACGAACTGGATCATCCTGTTACGGTCAACATGGACAATGCCGTGGTCCTTCTTCTCACCCCATCGGATAAGCTCTCGATGCTTACTGTCTACCGAATAATAGCATAGATAGATGCGTCCCTGATACTTCTCTTGAAGCTCTCTGATCTTGATGAGATCCCCGTGTGCATCAGCTACGATAATCATCTTAGGGTAGCGTCGTAAAAGAGATTCTATCTCATCATAGCTCTCTGCGCTGTTGTGGTAGAAGATGCCATCCTTGTTACCAACGACGTACCAGAGCGTAAGCCCTGTGTCTAGTCCCATGACTATCC
>Ga0208790_1000168_pt1 | contig 34793 bp, 40 predicted proteins | sample 10_taG_FD_184083 | JGI IMG/M metagenome (GOLD analysis project Ga0208790, IMG submission 184083) | Marine viral communities from the Subarctic Pacific Ocean - 10_ETSP_OMZ_AT15264 metaG (SPAdes) (version 2) | ecosystem: Environmental > Aquatic > Marine > Oceanic | place: Pacific Ocean | collected... | reverse complement strand
AGCCGACACCTCGCTTGTAACGAACGCCCCGCTGGACTCCGACTCCATTCCCTGGCCGACCCCATCCCCCAGCTATGGCGCTTCTTTTTACAGCCGTCTCTTCATGGATGGTGGACCCGGTGACCAGTTCCGCATCTACTACAGCAACCCCAACCAGCCTGAATCATTTGGTGCCCTGAGCTACTTTGACTATGGCTCAAGAGAGGGTGGTGCCGTCACTGGGCTGCATGTGTACAACTCTCAACTGCTTGTGTTTCGCGAGCGGGCCATTGATGTCATCAGACCCACTTCTACGGGGTTCATCACGGTGCCGTTTGTGCAGGGCATTGGAACCCAGGCGCATGACACCATCACCACCATCCCCAACCTGGGCGTTATCTTCTTAGGCAATGACGGCATCTACCTGATTGCTGGCACCAATGAAGGCGGTAGCAGCCTGAACATCGAGCGCATCTCCGACCCCATTCTGGGCACTATTGAGCGCATCAACAAGTCCCTCATTAGCCGTTCCTGTGCGGCATACTCCTCCACCTGGGAAGAGTGGCACTGCTACGTACCGCTGGACGGAAACGACAAGCCGAACCTGGGCATTGTCCTGCACACCAACAAGGTTGCATGGAGCACCAGGGAGGGCTTTCCCGTGGGCTGTTTGACTACAGACCTGGATGGGAACATTGTCTTTGGTAACAAAGATGGGAAGCCGGACGGCTGGGTAGTTCCACAGCACTACGAGGCGGGGCTGTTCGTCATAAGCAAGAAGCGCATTGGCGGGTACACCGTGGCGGGAGATCCTCCTGTTACAACAGTAAAGCCGCCGCTCACATCCACCTACAAGACCTCGTGGATGGACTTTGGATACCCGGCTCAGAAGAAGTACGTGAAGTACGTCTACCTTTACGTGATGACTGAGGGTGACAACACCATCCCCATCACTTACTTCAAAGACTATTCCACCACAGGAACGACAACTGTAGGCCGCAAACTGCAACGGCCAGAGTTCCCCGATCAGGTGGTATACGACACAGCGGTGTGGGACTCAGCCGCCTGGACTGAAGGAATGCTTACGGAGATCCGCTATCCCGTAGCGAACGAAGCAGTCAGTCACTTTGCCTTTGAAATCAGCACCACAGAAGACATCATTCTCCTGGGCTATGCGGTAGAGTATGAAACGACGAATCTACAAACCGCCAAAGGGAAGATGTCATGAGCTTCAAATATACGAAGCGTGATCTGCGGCAGGCCAATCTGGTGGAGGGTCCAGAGTTCGACCTTCAGTACAACGAGTACAAGGGCGTCATCAATGGTGGCTTAGACCACATGAACCTGCCGTCTCAGGCTGGGGCCATCACTGATGCCCATATTGCCAATCAATCCATGATGCGCTGGACCGTCAGCAGCAATCAGTTGGTAGCGTTGGATAACGAGCAAATCAATCTCGGAAATGTCTACTCACAAATAGTGGCAGACGGTGGCGTGTTCTACGAAGCCGTCACCTTTGATGTGTACCAAGGTCAATGGATAGACAATACCCAGGCCATCACCATTGACTGTCAGGAGGGGATGCTTCAGATATTCTTCAACTGCTGGTACTGGATGAACTGGGTGGACGCAAGCAATCCGATTACCGGTGGCCCATGGGTTGAGTTTAGACTCCAACTTGATGACAACACCATTGCCTTTACTGGGCGGAACTACAAGACGCGCGGCAACTGCCACATGGTGGCGACTGTACCCGTAGCCCAGATGACTGGTGGCAGGATTACTTTGGGTTGGCGCTTTCCCGGCCCAAAGGATGGTGGAGCAAAGGACGTTCCAATGATGTGGTTTGATGGTGGAACCATGTTTGCACTCAACAGGTTCAGGTAATGGCAAAGATAAAGAACGACAATATCGGTACGCCAGGCACAACCACGAACGCTGTTTCAGCGAACGCCAAGTTCACAGACATTCAGACAGCCACCACCACCTCGTTGAGTCGTCTGAACATCAAAGCTCAGGGCGTTGACCTACCCAACATCTCTTCTACTGGGCTCGTTCAGGACTTTAGAACGTACCATAATGGCACAACAACCCGACCGTGGGCGCTTGTAAACGCCGGAACGACTGCCACGCCCATCATTGACCCCGGTGTGCCCGCCAACATCGCCCAGATTGCCTACGGAGCCGGAATCACACTGGTGGCTGGTGATGTGCTACGCATTCAGTTCACCGTAGGATTGGAGAGTCATAACGCTGGAGGGGCCGGTACTACCCTTCCAGACCTTCAGGATACTCAGTTCCCGATTGCGTTTGTCATGTGGGACATCACAAGCAATGCGCTGGCTAACTTTGTTCCTCTTCCGGGTCGCGCCTCCCTTGGGGCTGCGGAGGCTGTTGGTAACGACATCATCATTGATAATCATGACGGGGCGCAAGCCAACTACATGACTGATGGTGTGGCGTTGTTTTCGTATAGATGTGCCCCAGTTACCGGCGCAACAGCGAATACCAAACAGGTAAGCCAGGGAATGCTGGTATATCAGCGCCCGATTCCCTCACCGAACCAGACGGTATACGGCGTTCGACTGTTCCTTCGTGGGCGTATGCTTTACAAGAGCACCGGGGCTTCTGGTCATCGAGTATTTGAGGTTGGGGCTGGCGGAAACATCACCCACAACATTGACTACGTTCATCTCACAGCGATGCAGATGAGACATGGGACGGTGAACTGATGCCATACACCCCACCAAATACCTTTGTCGCTACGCAACCAATCACCGAAGCACAGGTGGATGGGAACCTTACGGCAGTTCAGTCTTATGTAAATGGTGGTGTGGTTTCCGCTGACCTGTATACCGGCGCAGCGTTCAAACTGAATCAGCAGAACATAGCAAGGGGCCACTACAACCCCATCAACAACAGCCTGCAAATGGTGTCAGGGATAGCAGCGGGCCACCATAGTGGCGCTATGGAGCGCTCGTTTGTTGTGGGTGCGCCCACCAGCATGAACTCACCTACGTCACCCCAGGACGTAAACATTCAGAACAGTTCGATTACCTTCTTTGTGGAGAAGGCGGGCGCCAACTGCTTGTTTCAGTTCCACATGACTCCAATCTTTGTTCCGGCGGGTGCGCTCGCAGCTACGCCTGGATTGAATCCAGTTGGTTCTGCCGCCATTTATGTGGATACGCTGCTTGAAGACCACACGCGGGTTTGGACTCGTCGGGAGGTGGAGGTGTTTCCGGTCCCCCCCGGCACTACGACGGCCGCCTTCCCGCATTACCGAAACCCATGGAGTGGTTTCATTACGAAGACCAGCCTCACTGCCGGTTGGCACAGCATCGGGCTACAGGGAAGAACCTTTGGCCATTACATCATGAACGTGGCATGGGGCGTCACGTTAGAAATCTACTATTAGGGGATAGCAATGCCTGACGAATACGGATTGCCTACAGCAGCAGAGTATGCCGACGAGCAACAGCAGTTGGACAAAGAGGAGAACTGGGCTCGCCTCAAACAAGATGTGTCTATAGGCGCACAGGTAGGTACTCTGTTTGGGCCGCCTATCATTGGAACCGTGGCTGGCGGCATTGGTGGGCTTGTAAAGTATGGGATTGGAAACATCGTAAGAGCCAAGGATGAAACCGCCGAAAGCCTGCGGGAAAGACGCATAAGAGATCTGCTGCGAAGGGCGGAACTTGGTGAGTTGGTGGACCCCCAGGAAATGGCCGCAATCGAGCGGCAGTACATGGACCCCTATTTAGCAAACCAAAGGGCTCAACAGCAAAGAGCGCTACAACAGGTGGCCGCACAGGACATGGGTGCGGGTTCTTTTGCCAGAGCCGAACAGGCGCGACAGGCACGCCAAGCAGAAGAGTTAATGGTGCAAACCGACAGGATTGAAAACCAACAGCGCTTGGCAGAAGAGGCGGAGAGAAAAGAGTTGGCTGCACTGGTGGCTGGTGACATCGAGGCAGCACAGAAGGCAGCAGAGCAAGCAGGCAGGGACGCAGACGCAGCATTCAGCCAGTTCATGGAAAACATTGACCCCGAGGAGATAGCTGACACTGAGTGGTCGAAGCAGTTGATGGACCGTATTGGTGCCAAAGAAGGGTTTACTCCAGAGCAAATCAAGTTTGCAAACGAAGCCGTTGCGGAGTGGACGAGCGGAGATGTGGACGTGAAACAGATCTATCAATCCGAGTGGAGAACGCCGGAAGCGCCATCCTATGATTCTCTTACTCTTCGCGGGGACAGGTAAGTCATGAGCTACTACGGACAGTTTATCCATCGCCAGGCAGAACTTACCCAGGCCACCATGGAGCAAGCCCGCAAGGCTTTGTTGGCCGAAGGAGAGGCAGAGGCTCTCTATCGCCAGGAACTGGAAGACCAGATTATCGATCTTCAAAAGTCCGAAACCGTTTTGAAGAAACAGTTGGTGAAATCAGGTACGTGGACTCCTGCCGAAAAGTTGAAATGGTTGAAAGCAGAACAATCTATTCGGAGCCAGGGAGATCAACGAAGAAAGGAAAGGGCTGACCTGACCTTCAAAATCAATGAACGAGCCACTTTTGATGACAGTGTTCTGGGAAGGCTGGCTGAGGATTTCAGTGGTTCTATTGTTGGTGGTGCCAACGCAGATGAAGTTGTCCGAAATGTAATAGCGCAGGCAGAAGACCCAAGAATGGGAACGGCTGGAAGGCTGTCTTCTCTTGCCAAGAAAGCCCAGCAGGACGGTGATGCAAGTAGCGTTGACTACGCAATGAAGTTGGCAGACTTTCTGGAGGAACAGATTGTAAAGCTGGGCGGTCCCGAGATTAGTGAGAAGCACAGGAACCAACTGAAGGCAGCAGCGGCGAGGGTGGCCGGGACTCCGACGCGAAGCATCGCGGATGTCAGCCCCCAATCCAAACAAAGGTATCTCGACCAGGAAACCAAAGAACTCACGGGGCTTCTCAGCAACTCATCCCCACTTCTTTTGAAAAAGTTCGAGGAGTTGAAAGCCTCTGCCGCTGACCCAAGAGAAATCGCCAGAGTCCAAAGGGCCATTGAAATAAAGATGGAAACATCTGGAGCGCAGCGTGCGGAAATAGAAGCACAGTTGGAAGCCCTGGGCCGACCCATGGAGGTCACTGAAGAGGCTGTACGTGCCCGAACGCAAGAGATGATGGAGCCCTATGAGGGCATGACACCGTTTCCGATTGCTGCCGCGTTGGGTGAGAGATTCAAGAAGAGAATGCAGGAACGTCGTGGCGAGAAGGCTGTTGCAGACTTCGACGACCTCAGTGATGACCAGCAGATCATCTTCCAGAACGCCATCAAAGCAGAGCAATGGCGAACGGATCTTGGAGGTAGACTTCCATCTGAAGACCAGATGAACACCATTGAATGGAAGCGTGCCCGCGACATCATGCGGCTGGTTGAGAGCGGCGAACTCCCCAAGACCGCGATGATTCGCACAGCGCTCCAGTTCGCGGAGAAAGACTTGGGACGGGGAGCGCCTCCCACGGACGTGCGCCGCCAGCGTGATGAAATCATTGAGCGAGTCATGATGCTTCGGGCGAACACAACCGCAATGGGCAAAGCAAACGTCAAGCCACCACCCCCAAGGGAAAGGCCGAAGCCAGTGGTGGAACCTGCTGTCGCTCCTGCTGCCGCTCCTGCTGGAACAGGAAGAGGCGCTACTACCCCTGCTTCCACGACACCAAGCCTTCCAGATGACCTCGTAGCGTCTGCTCAAAGACGCAAGGTGTTTGGAGAGCCACCATCAGTGCCGTTGGTTGAACACGGTCCAGAAGAGGCACCTACTGGTTCTGCTGTTGCTAACATACTTGATCCAGCGCTCGCGACATCATCTACTGAGCCACAAGTTTCGCTGTACACACCGGAAGAAATGGGCGCATCGCCAGCCCCGACTCCCGTAAGAACCGCCACAGCGGTGACCGCACAACCACAAGAGCCACGGGGAAGCACTCCGGCTTCTTGGGGTGGTGTGTCCCCCACACGGGAAGAAACAGCAGCAAGAGCGCAACAGAGTGAAGAGAGAAAGGCGCAAGAAGCCAGCGCGGTAAGGGAGCGTAGGGCGTGGGCGGAAGCGGCCAAGATCTTCTCTGCGAGCCAAACCCCACAAGATATTCCAGGCCTAAGCACGGACCCATCGGTATTAGCGCAGCTTGCAGAAGCTGCCAGAATGGCGGGACTGCCCCTCCCAGGTTGGTATGCAGCACTTCAGGCACAGGACTTCTTCGCTACTCCAGTTGCCAGTAATCCATAGACATGCCCGTCACCGAGCAACAACTCTCTACGCTATCTCCTGAAGACGCTTCTGCTGTTCGCTATTACCAGTCCAGGTTTGGCGACGAAGCTGCGATGGAGGTGTATGAGCGGATGGCTTCAGCCTTCAGTGGTCAGGAGCAACCAGCACAAACAATCTACCAGCCCGTTGCAGAACAAACCCTGTCGGCACGTAGACGCGCCGAACCAACGAGTGCTGAACTGTCGAGGGCAGGTACTGCCGCCCGGCTTGCTGAGTTTCAACGAACCGGAGACGCGGATGCTTCTGTTCAGCGTGTTCAGGAAATCATCGAGGCACCCCGCACCGTGCGTGGAGAGCGCGTAGGAGATCGCACCGTTCAGCCCGGTGAGTTGGAGACAGCCACTCCATGGGAGGCAGCACGCCTCTCCTTCTTTCCCCAGCCACTGGTCACACCGGAGGGGGCTGAAGCAGCCAAGAAGAGAAAGGCGGAGAAAAGGAAAACGGCAGCAGACGTAGAGGCCCAACTGAGAAAGGAAGCCAGTCAAGCCGCTGGCGCTGTCTACCAACCGGGGCAGAACCGCAAGGCACTGGAGAACCAGCAATACCAGCGACAGGTCAAGTCCCACCTTGATGAGGCAAGGGGCAGACTGAGACGCAACGCACGGAACTTCTACTACGACACCGAGGGCAACGAGGCAGCACCACAGGGTTCAGCCAGGCGTGCGGAACAGGATGCTGAGATTCAGGGCATAGCCGATGAGCTATACCTGGAGTACAGGTCGGATGTCTTCGGTGACCTGGAGCCCGTGCTGGACGAGGCCTTGCCTGAGCGTACCCGTAGCCAGCGTGTTCTCCGGTGGGCTGCTGGAATGCTCTCAGAGGAGACAGCCGAGGGCATTCCCTACGAGACGCCACTCGCTGCTGGTATGCGTGACATCGGGATGTTGATACGCCCGCTCACCAAGCCATTCATTGATGCCATCTCCTACGAGGTAGATGAAGAGGGTAAACCCCTTGATGAATCAGACATCAACTACCAGATGTATCAACTTCAGGAAGAGGCGCTTCAAAAGATCCAGGCTGGTGAGGGTGACATTGGAGACTATGCCGCCGCATGGACTGGCTTTCTTCCTACAGCGATGTTGGCGAGAAGAACTCATGGGGCGAGGGGTGAGGTAACCACTGGTAACTACGGCAGGGATATGGCGATTTCTGGTGCCCGTGGCAGGTTTCTCGGAGACGATATTGTCGGACTGTCTGCCGCAAGGCGTCTTTATGTAGAGGGCATGGGGCTTCCTGAGTGGAGCCTTATGGTTGCGGGGGGTGTGATGGAGTTGGGCCTTCCCCTAACCCCGGCTCCGGTGATTGCCCCGGCTGCAAAGGTAGCGCTCCGATCTACTGGTGCTGGCATGAAGTTCGTGGCTTCTGGGGCTGAGTTGGCGGGGGCGTTTGGAAAGGGGCCTGCCAAGGTAGCGCGGGCTGTTGGGAAGGCAGCAGAGGATGTTGCAGACCCAATAGGGGCGGCACAGAAGCGCCTCCTGGTTGAGAAGGGCCGCGCCATTCAAGAGGGGATGGATGGTGCTGCTGGTGACCTGAGCGCTGTGAAGCCGCAGACTGTTCTGGATGATGTCGCCACCATTCTGGCTGACGATCTGGCAGATACCATTGTGGCCGGTCGTGCTTACAAGCCAGCCAAGACAACAGGGATCGGAAGGGCCAAGAACGTAGCAGCAGCAGAGGAGAAGGCCGGGAACCTCGTGACTGTAATCAAGGCTGTGGACAACCGCATTCAAGACGCCCTTACTGGCGTTCGTGGTGCTGGAGGGAAAATATCTGCCGCGAGAGTAGAGCGGGCAATGAGAGATAGGCTTGTTGGAGACAGACAGGGTCAAGAGATTCTGAACGCTATCAATCGTAATGCGTTGGCATACACGGGTAAGGATCTACACCGCGCTGTATTGGCAGACATAGCAAAGCCGATCTTCAAGGAAGAGTTGGCCAACGTGGTTCCCAATGATTGGATTCGTGTCACCCCCATCACGATTGTAAGCAAGCGTGGCTTCGATGAGTTGTCCGACAAGGTGGCTGAGATTACAAAGCCCCTTCTTCAGAGAGCAAAGACAACTGGCGGCATGACTTGGTTGGCGAATGGCCCCAAGGTGGCGTCAATGCTGGTGAAGAACATTGGCGTACAGAAGATAGTGAAGACGGAGAGGCTCACGAACATCGTCAGAGATCTCAAGCGAGGCAAGCCAATCAGTGAAGCGGATTACAACTATGCTTCACACTTCATTGTCGATGAGGTCTGGAAGACAGAGACGGCAGCATCAGTCACCCTCAAGGGCGCAGGTGAGCCGTTCAAGCGCTCATCGGAGGTGGTAGCCAGGCGGCTGAGTACAGTTCAAAACACTCGCGAACTGCTACGTGCCGCCCGTACTTTCTTTGAGAAGGCGGCTCCAGTAGAGCTTGGGATAACAGCCAAGCCAGCGAGTCTGGAAATAGCTGTTGAACTGGACAACATAGCGCAGGCGCTTGTCGATGTACCAGACAGAATGATTAGGCGCTTGGCCAAACTGGCGGAAGAGAACGGACCCGAGGCTGGACTCAATAAGTTTCTGGAGGAGATTACATCCAAGACCCTCATTGAGTTTGAAGAGGGAGCAACGGCAGCAGCCAAGAAAGCAGCGCGAGATACTTCCGACGTGTCTGACCTGGAGTCCATCACAAGGATCTTCTTCACCATGGAGAAGAGTGGGTGGTACTGGGAAAACACCAACAAGTTCCGTGTGGCCCTTGAAGAGGCGGGTATTACCACCGTAACGACGGACAACGTCTTGGCTGCAATCGAGCTTGCCAGAAAACTACAGGGGTCTGAACTGATCGGGTCTGGATTGGCCAGAACGGCCCCCACACGGATTGGTGGTATACCCATCCCGCTTACAGCAACAGCCAAGTCATTGATGCGCGTGGGCTATGAAGATGATCCGGTTGCCGCGATTATGACCTGGGCTACAGATCAGACCAGAAAGGCAACCATCGCAAGCAAAGAGAAGGATTGGTACAGCCGGTCGCCCGAGTTGTTCTTCGGCTTTGGTAAGCGGAAGATGGATCACAGCAACTTTACGGAAGCACTGAAGTCTGCTGGTATACCGGAAAAGGTGGCCGGTTCGGTTACGAAACATGCCGCCGATCTCACCCCATCCAACAGAACGGAAGTCTTCGAGCAGGTTCTCATCTCCATGTGGGATAGCGGAAAGCTTGATGTGCAGGCAGCAAACGCCCAGTTGGCCAAAGCCATTGCTGACCCGGCACGCATTACCAAGTTGTTGTTGGACCTGGATGGTACGCGGAAGACCCTCGTAAGACATATTGTAGATGACCTCGGTATACCCGAGACAGACCCGCTCTTTGCGGCAAAGCTCGACAGCATGGCGCAGGATGTTTCCTCCAAGTTGTTTGAGGTTCTTACCGAGATGAACACAGACAAACTGGTTGGCCAGTTGGGCATGCTGGGTGTGGGACTGAGTAGTGATGTCCCATTGAAAACCATGTATGCGCCGGTTGTTCTGAAGACATCGACCAAGCGTGCCTTACTGGTGGACCCGGAGACGGCAGCGCTGGCCACAAGGTTGTACGAGGATACCGCTTCTGGAAAGATGCAGGAAAGTCTTGCTGCGCTCCGACGTAGAGACATGAAGGTAGGCGAGTGGACAAAAAGTATGGTGTCTGGTGCTCTGAACACCATCAGACGAACAACCATCAGCGGCTTTTTGGGTGGATTCCCACTACCCGCTACTCGGTTCCTCGGCTTGAACGTCACGAGCGCACCGTTCATCGCGGCCATTACCTCACCTGGGTACGTGTGGGCCGCAGTCAAAGCGATACCTGATGGTGCCATCGGTAGATTGGCCAAGGTTGCACGAGATGCCAACGTGCCAGGTACACAGAAAGCCTCTTCATTCCTGCGCCAGAAGATGATGGCCCAGCCAGACGATGTGGTGTTCACCACTCGCTTTGGTAGGCAGTACACCAAGCGCGAGTTCGACAAGTTGGTAGACGAGAAGAACGTAAGGTTCTCCCAGGTCACGTTCGAGTTTCGTGATGCTATTGTTGACGAGATGATGCGGGCGGCACGGATTTCAGCGGATGGTTCTCCTGTGGGATCGCTCCAAAGCGTGGCTCGATGGATGGACCCCAGGAAGAAGAACCTGTGGAACAAGGTGACAGAAGAAAGCGACATGGCGTTCCGTGAATCGGTGTTCCGAGAGGCGCTCATTCGTGGTGAAAACCCAGAGGTTGCGGCAGACCTCGCTCGCAATGCGCTCTTGGACTACGGTGCTATCAGTCCATGGGTGAGAAAGAACCTTTCCATGTTCACGCTTTTCTATGCGTTTCCAATCAAGAACACACAGGAAGTAGCCAAGGCCTTCGTAAGGGCTCCGGGTGCAGTGAGGAACCTCAGACGCATCATGCTGATTACACAGCAACAGCACAGAGAGATGGGCACCTGGGCATACGAGGATGACTGGCACCGCAACAGGCTGTGGGTCAGATACGGTGAAGAGTTCGATGGCATCAGCAGCAGGCTGTATGGCCCATCTATTCCAGCCATTACCGGGTTTGAGACTCTGATAAATGGCTTCTCCATTGCGACGAGTAATGACAGGTCATGGGAGAAAGCCCGAAAGTACGCCGTCGATTCTTTCATCCAGAACCCAGCGCTTTCTCTGTTGAGGGATCAACTGGAACTCGACAAGAGAAAAGAGGGGCCGCTGTTCATGTACGACCCACAGCATGTGGTCTTCCTCCAGTCGGTGGGGTTGTGGGGTGTGTCCAGAGAGTTCTTCGGCATCGAGACGGTGCTGGCTGACAAGATGCGTGCGGGTGAGCCCGAGTTCACCGAGGATGGGAAGAGCGTTCAATACCAGTTCAAAGACAAGAAGTCTGCCTCCAAGTGGAGGACATTCAAGTGGATTGGCGTGGTCACCTCCATCGACCGGAACATCCGTGATTACACAGCCGAGTTGGTGAGGCTTGGTGTCGTGGGTGATGACGCAGACCTGAAGCGCCATTCAGATGGGAAGTGGTACTTGCACGCTGCTGCGCTTGAAACCCCCATGAAAGTCTCCGACGAGATAGACATGAAGTTAAGACAACGTAGGCAAATCCTTGAAGAACTCCGAGCACTACTACAATAGGAAGAACCAATGTCACTGATTTACGGACGGGTCACAGGAACCCACATCACCGGTAGTACCAACATGGAAGAGCTTACCGGCTTCACGGTGCCTGCTCACCTGCGTATTCGTCGCGTTCGTGCGGTGAAGAACTCAGGGGCTGGAACCACCATTGCCCTCCAGGTACGAGAGACTACGGGCGTCAGCACTGGCCTCCCCATTGTCTTGGAGTACGCAGCTACGGCTACCATTGACTCGGAAGAGTTGATTTACGCACAGCCTTCAGCAGTGGACGGACAATACGGTACTCTGTACGTAGCAATCCAGTCCACTCACGCTACTGACTCCATCACCGTCAGCATTGACTACGAGAAGGTGAACTAATGGGTATTCGTTACGGAAGTATTGGGGTAGACCCCACAAGGACGGTTCCTCCTGCGCCCACTTCGGGTGGTGGAACCACTACAGAGAAAGTGCCCGGTAGCCCCTTCCGGCTTGAGTCGGCAAAACCTGTCATAAGACCCACCAATATCGTTTTCGCCAACGGCTTTTATACAATCGTTCCATAAAGGATTCTTACAATGCCTCTTCCAACATTGACCTGGGCACAGGGTGCCCTACACACCAACACTACGGGCGCTACTGCGTTGGGAACCATCACGACCCTGAAGACCGCGCTTGATGCAGCCACCAAGTGGACGGTGTCTGGCTCCAACCTGGCATCGTCTCCTTATTGGGTTGAAGTAAAGCCCAATGTGGGTGGAGACGCGAACGTAACTCCTTGCCGCATTCTGTTTGCCATCTCTACCGGGGCGGATCTCAAGTGTGGTCTTGGGTCTACATCCCCAGCGTCAGACTGGACATCAAACGCAACCGCCCCTGCTGCGAATCTTGTTGCAGGCATCGCTCCAAACGGTGGCTTGGCTACATTCAACACAACGGCAGCGAATATCAAAAACACTGGGGCCGGCCAAAACCCCTATGATGGAACTGCTGCCTGTCGGTGGAGTGGCTATGCGGAAACCACCGCCGATACCGACGACCCCGGAAGCAATCGGGACATCAATCAGATCTACATCGTGGAGTCTGACGAGATTCTTTGTGTGGTCCTGAAGAATCTGGCCGCCCCATATTGGTGGGCATTTACGGCTGGGGCAATGTATGCGCCACCCACCGATGCAGACGGAGAGTCGGGCACCGGTAACCGGTTGTGGGGAATGGCATCGTCCGGCAGCAACCTTACCGGTGGGGTCAAAGCGGCCAGTTCAAGTGACCCCGCATCCTGGCCCAATGGCGGGTCAAACAAGGGGAGCAGAACAGCCACAAATGGTGTGTTTGATCCAACCAGTGTCGACCAAAAAACAATCAGGCGTCTCAAGCCGGTCGAGATGTTGGAGACATCAGCGAGTCCGAACTTGGTCACGGCGGGTGGCACTGTTGTTCACTTGTCCCAGGGCTTTAGGTACGACGCAGCTTCCGAAAACTATGTTGGGACCATGCGTCAGATCCGAAAGGGCCAGGAGGCCGCAGACCGCACCATTGTTCAAAATGCTGCCGGGGCTGACAAAGCATACTTGGTAGCTGCAAGCACCACTGGCGCTGACTCAACAGCATTCGACAACGGATGAAGGAGAACCCCATGGAACATGAACTAATCATCTCAGACAGGGGGCCTCGCAAGCAGGCACTTGCCGCACTGCGTGCCTTTCTAAAGCAGGGCCACTTTCCGTTTAGTGTGGGAGAGGTCATTGACGAGGGGGATACTTTGCGTGTTCCCATCGAGTTTGACCTTGACGAACTGCTCAAGTGGGTAGTAGCAAGGAGTGCTCGTGACTCTTCTCATGGGACTTTCCTACATGGGTTGCGTGTGCGCCGGGCTGAGAAGAAGGCCAAGCGTGCAGCCAAGAAGAAAGCACCTGCTAAGAAGAAAGCACCAGCCAAGAAGAAGTAGACATGTCGGGGGGTCGAATGGACGCAGCACTGATGGGTCAGATCAGCTTGTGGCTGACGGCTGTAATCTTTGGGGCGGGTGGTATCTACGCCCGCATCTCGGATACCTCTGTCGAGTTGGACAAGGTGACTGGTGACCTGATTGAGCACCGCGCCCTTGCTTCTCACCCGGTGGGACAAGAGAGGCTGGAGACGGTGATGACCGAGCAGCGTGCCTTGCGTGTTGAGGTAGCCGCCCAAGGTCGCAGCATCGCCGCCATCTGTGCCGCCACTAATGCGACATGTGACTGATGGAAGACCTGACCTCATGGACCAGCATCATGTCCGATGCAGGGATGGCTGGGGCGTTCATTCTATTCTTGGTCTATGAGAGGCGGGAGTCCGCCAAGCGCCTGGATGCCTACGTCAACAGATTGCTTAAGACGCTGGCCACCATCGAGAAGGAGCGTGAAGAGGGATACGAGGCGATACGTTCTCGCTATGACGGGGTGGTGGATCGGTACAACACCGAGCGTGACCAGCTACTGTTGAACATCACAAGCAAGTTGGACCAAGTTCTCGACAGGGTAAACCAGTGAACCTGCGCCGTCCGGCACGAGGCCCCAGGGTGAGGGCTCTACAGCAGATGTTGAATGCTGCGGGTCATGGGCCACTGATTGATGACGGCATCTTCGGGCTTCAGACTGAGTCAGCAGTGCGTATTTTCCAACAGGCTGCTGGGCTGACGGTCGATGGCATCGTAGGCCCACGCACCACTGACGCCCTAACCCAGGCACAGACGGAAGATACGGGGCAGGAACCGGCTGTTCTACAGGCAGTGAGGCGCTTAGGCTACGAGGTCTACCACGACAAGCTCAATATCATCTCGGTTCGTGCTGTGCCTGGCGTACCAAATCGGTACGATGACGAGATTCACATCATCTTCAAAGACGGTGATTCCTTCCAGCACAAGGTCTACCCATGCACCACCGATCCAGGGAAGTACTGGCTGGAGAACCCGATGTACGAGGCCGGGACTGCCATCCTGTGTCCGGGTCAATACGTCGATACCTATAAGCTCGACCTTCACGCCGGAAGAACGCCTGCTTTGTGTCAGCGTAACGGCCCAGTCAAGATATGGCGTGATGCCAACAAGGATGAGGTCATTGACTACGCTGTTGAGGGGTCACAAATAGAGGGCCATTTTGGGATTAACGTCCACTCCGGTGGAGGTCAGCGCGTGGGTGCATGGAGCGCTGGATGTACAGCCCTGCAACGAGAAGAAGACTTCCAACAACTTCTGGCGCTGTGCCGGGCCAGTTGCCAGGAGGTGTTCACCTACACGCTCATCCTGTCAACGGATGTTACGTAGGGGCCGGAGGTTCTTATGGACATCAAAGCACTATTGAAGAAGTATGGCGTCACGGCTGGTGTAGCTGGTGGCTGTCTGGTCATTGGTTCACAGTTCGGCACATGCACTGTAGCCCCCACCTTGCCTGCTCCTGTAGCAGAAGAGGCCCCCGCTCCTGAGCCCGAAGAGGCCAAGGAAGAGGAGCCCGCTGAAGAAGCCAAGGAAGACGCTGAGTAGCCCTTGCTTCAAGCGTTCCCCGCAGATACTCTGTATGAGTTCCTGTGGTGGGAACAGTGTGAGCCCCCAGCCCGAACTCTACTCCGGGCTGGGGGCTCTTTTCCAACCACCACAGTTAGAACGGTAGGTCCACTCCACCACCGTTGTTGGAGTGTGTTTCGTTGTTGGTCTTCTCCACGCGGGCACCAACCAACTCAATGCTGTCAGCGATAACTTCAGTGGAAGAGCGCTTGTTGCCGTCGCGATCCTCATAGTGGTTGGTCTTGAGTTTGCCCTCTACGATGAGTTCCTTGCCCTTGGGCGCGTAGTTGTCCACCAGTTCAGCGAGCCTTCCAAAGGCTACGATGTTGTGCCACTCGGTGGTCTTCTCCCAAGTGCCATCAGCATTCTTCTGACTGCCGTTGGTTGCCATCCTGAGCTTGGCCACCATCGTTCCGCTGTTCGCTGTTCGTACTTCCGGGTCTGCACCCAGTCTTCCTGCTAAGATTACTTTGTTCATGTTTGAACTCCTTGTTGTGTGAAGTGTGATGACAGGGCGTGCCAGGCCTTGACCACACACGCTGGAACCTGTCCGTTTCCTATTGCCTTGAGGCGCTTGGTGCGGTTTGTCTTGGTGGTGGTGATGCGGGGTACGGGCTCATCTGCCCACCACGTCTTTCTCCACCACGAACCCAAGCCGTCCATTGCCTCTGTGTTTGACCAGCCCATAGGCCAGCCCATGAGCCACTCAGTCCAGTCCGGGGAAAGGTGTCCATTCTCTTCTCTCCTCATAATGGAGCAGAGGCTACGGTCGTGGGATTGACTTCCTGGTGCGCTGAGTCGATACGTCCTAACGTCGGAGGCGTATGGTGTGGGCCAGCTTGCTCTATCAAGGGCGGGTATTGCACCTTGTGCTTCAAAGGGACTTTTCCCATTCAGCATTGAGCGAGCCTCTGTCTCGGTCATGTCTCCCGCCAGCACCTTCTGGCGTAACATGCGGACGTTCCCCTCACACGGGCGTTCCGGTGTGGTGTTGGGAGTGGGCCACAATCCAGAGTCTGTCTCTTCTGTGTGGCGCTCCGCTTGATTCAGCCGATATGCAACCCCAGCGACAATCATACCCCATCGCGGAAAGGTCTCCCAAAATGGTTCCAAAATAGGATTGCCGTCCTGGTCCCTTCCCAGCACCCAAGAGGCCTGGAACGTTCTCAAGCAAGACCCACCTAGGGTTGCATTCGGAAAGAATCCGAGCCGTGTCAGGCCACATGTTGCGTTCATCGTCGGCTGCCTTCTGCTCTCCTCCAACACTGAAGGGCTGACATGGGAACCCTGCGCTGACAACTCCATGATGTAGGAGTCCACGCCATGGTCGCCCGTCGAATGTTCGCACGTCATCCCAGATGGGGAAGGGTTCGAGCAGTCCATCTCGCTGTCGTTGCTTGAGTACCTCGATGCAGTAGGGCTCGCGCTCAACCGCACAGATGGTCTTCCACCCAAGCAACTTGCTGCCGAGAAGTCCTCCTCCCGCTCCAGTGAAAAGGCTAAGTTCGTGTAGTGCCATGTCACACCCACCTCCACAACATCATGGTTGCAATGCCGAGGGCGATGGCGAACACGCCGAGCAGGTCAAGCCAAATGCAGTCAGTCATCGCGCACACTCCTCACACACCTTGGGCGTGTAGTCAGTTGTTCCGTCGTTGATGGGGATCAGGTCTTCCTCTGGCACCATGGCATCACACCCCTCACACTCGATGAGGGCGTCAGTGTCATCCTCTGGAGAGGCCAGCTTCCAGTCGTCGTATCCGGGTGGTAGGTTCATCATTCACCCCCACCTTGCTGTTTGGTGTTTCTCGATTGTTGTGCCAGGAGGTGTCTCGCCCTGTGCTGCTGCCTTCTTGACCGCTGCCTTGTTGAGCGTTGGCTTGGGGTTGGTGTGGTAGTCTTCCGGCACATCGAAGATGGTGCAGCCATCAGCAACCTCGGCCCGCTCAGAGTGTTGAATCCAGACAGAGACGAAGTCATTCTTGATGTGCGTGTCTTCCCCGAAGTTCTCTCTTTCGTTGAGAAGCAGAAGCGCACGCTCGTTGCACTGGTCGATGACTCGTTGGTTTGCTTTGACGCGAGCAGCCAGGCGACTGATTTCATCCTTCAACATTTCCTGTTGGGTCTTGGCTTGCAGCCGAACGTAGAAGATGGAGGTGATTTTCTCCTCTCCTCCATCCAGGTGAGCGTTCATCAGGGCAAGGAACTCAGGTGTGAGCGCCCCTCCCTCTTCGCATTCCAGGTGGGACAGCAGCCCCATTCCTTGTCCAAGTAGTTCCATTGTGGTGGTCATGGTCATTCTCCTCTTGCGTGTGTGTGATAGTCAATGATGGTTTCAGCGTCTTCGATGTGTTTCTTTGCCTTTTCAGACGCCAACCAAACCAACAGTTCAGTGCGTTGCTTTGTGGTCATGTGCTTGGGCATTGGCCTGTCCAGGTTCTTGCACACCTGCTTGATGACCTCATAGTCGACATCTTTTTCAAACCCGATGTCTGGCTCCTTTCGCCGTACGTGGAAGGCCGCTCTCTCTTTGGCCGTCCACTCAGGGAGGGGCTTGGGGGCTGGGGCAGGTGCCGCTTTCTTCTTGGGTGGCTGCTTCTGAAAGGATGCTTGTGCAGCATTCCCATCGTCATCCGTTCCTGACGGAAGACCGCAGATTGCAGAACTGGCATAGCGCCGCAGGTAGGTCAGAGCCGAGCCCAGGGCTTGTGGTCCACTGCCTCTTCCCAGTGGGCTTGATGCCTTGCTTGCCATCCAGCCGCCAGAAACGTGGCCAATGATGGTCACCATGGTGGGCATTCCATCAGCCCATCCGGGGTGCTGTGACAGACAGAGCCCGTGCTTGTTGAGTGCAGGCTCAATGCAGCCAAGGACTTCACCGAGGTCAGCATACTTTGACTTGAACTGTGGGTTGATCGCTTTCGCGATGGCGGGTGCCATGTCTGCCTGCGCCTTGGCAAGCGCTCCGAACAGTGCGCCAAGGTCGCCACCCATCTGGATGTCTGTGTCTTGTACTTCGATTGCTTGGTCGCTCATGACTGCTCCTCTGTGTCGGTGGTAGCCATTGCCTGGATGCGGGCCACCGCGTCGGCTTGGCGTTCAAGTTCAGCGAGGGTGTCCTCAATGGATACCGCCTGTGGTGGCACCCGTCCTTGGATGTCGAGGGCGACAGCCGCGCTGAAAGATTCAAACAACTCTTGTGTGATACTCATCTTTGCTCCTTGTGGTGAAAAGTGCTATCAAGACATAGCATGGTGTGTTACCGTTTGGCAACACAAAAACATTATAGCAAGGAGTAGAGGCCATGAAGACCAACAACTGTCCACCCCCTGGAAACCCCCAGCCCCATGAGATTGAATGGGATGGAGGCCCCACGTTTGGCGGGTTCATGAGGCAGATGAGGCGCGATGTAGGCATGAGCCTGGCCAATGTCTCAGACGAGATGGAGAAGTGGCGCGTGCCTGTTCATGGCAAGGGCACGATTTCGCGTTGGGAAAATGGGCACCGCACTCCGAACGCTGCCTACCTTCACGCATATTTTTCGGTGTTGAGGATGGGATGGAGAGACAGAATGATTGCCATCGAACTGTTGAGCAAGAGCAACCGATGAAGTTTGAATGCACCATACCGGGACAGCCCGTGCCCATGGGCAGGCCGAGAGTCACCACCAGGGGAGGTGTCGCCAGGGCGTACCTTCCCAAGGCAACGAGGGCATGGCTGACCATGGCCAGCACCATCATCAAGGCCCATTGGAGGCACGAGCCGATGTCAACTCCTGTCGGCGTAAGGGCTTGCTTTGTGCACAGGAGACCGCAGAAGCTGAAGGCCCGTAGACATAGCTCAGGCAGGCATTTCCGCCCGGTGCGCGGCGACGTTGACAACTTTCTGAAGGCGCTTTTGGATAGCCTCCAGGTAGGAAACGGCAACGGTGGTGGGGTGTTCCTTGACGATGCCTTGGTCTGCTACGTTGAGTGCTATGACTTGTATGCAGCACGGGATGAGGGGCCACACGTCGAGGTTGAAGTGTTCCCACTCACGAGCCCACCACCAGGAGAAGAGCAATGAAGCAGTGGCAGCCAGCACCAAAGCACATGGCCTTGGAGTTGATGAAGGTCCGATGGACCAAGGAGAACCCTGCGCCTGACGTGGTTGTTCACCTGTGGATGTGGCACTTGGTGTCGAGTGGAGGCACCGTCACGGTACGGGACATCATGGACTATGCGGGGTGGTCCAAGTGGAAGTCACACAACTTCAAGAAGGAGTTCGTAACCTTCCGTAATCATTGGGTTTCTCACGATTCCGGACAGAAACCGGACAAAAACGTGACAGCCACCCCAACAATATCAACTACTTGCGAGCCTGCGCCGGACGCCTATACCGGACACTCGCGCGCGCGTGCTGTTCTTAATACACCTACAACTCTACAAACTACAGTTAACAAAACACATAAGGCAGATAAGGATTCACTCGATGCTTTATGGGAGAAGGTAAACGCCATCCGCACCAGGGCAGGCCACACCCGGAAGCTGGAGTTACCGAAACCCAGACGCAGGGTACTTCGCGCCAGAGTCAAGGAATACAGCGAGGGCGATGTGTTGCGTGTCGTGGAGTGGTGGTTGTTTTCCGAGCACAACCACGCTGTGTTTCTCAGAGAGAGGAACACGAACGTTGACACCATCATCTCCCCATCAAAGTTCCACAAGTATTTGGAGGCTTCATTCGAGAAGAACCAGGCATCATCCAAACCCAAGGGGGTGCGTGAGATGATGGAGGAACTGGACGAGCAAGAAGCACCCCTCAACGTGTACCATTTCAACCAGGAGTAGAGAACCATGGCAGCCAAAGAAACAATCAAACTTATTTTCGCCACCTTGGAGGCTGTGGGCATCAAGCACCCACCAGCGTGGACCACACCCCGAAAGGTTGAAGAGGCCATTGGCATCTGGACCATTGCCTTGGGGGACCTGTCGGATGAGGAAGCCATGTCGGCTTGTCACTCATTCATCAGCAGCCCGGACTGTCGGTGGTGGCCGCCACCCGGTGTGCTCCTGGGGCACGCGCCCAGTACGCAGCTAAGTGACATCGACCGTGCAGACGAGGCCTTTGGAGAATGCATGGCAGCAGTCCGCCAGTACGGATGGCCCTCTCCACCGTGCCCAGTAGAACGACCGCTGCATCCCATGCCGGACGAGCATGATCGGATCGCCAATGCAATCCAGGCCGTGGGTGGCTGGTCATTCCTATGCAGAAGCCAGGCATCGGAGATACCCAGCATCCGCGCAGCATTCCGCAACGCATACCGGGCACAAGCCCAGCGCAAACAGATTGAACAGAAGCACAACAACGTGCTCCAGTTGCTACATGGACCCAAGAAGATGGTGGGTGAATAGCGATTGCTGCCTCGTATCTCCCGCGTGTTGGAGGTTAGGGGATAAAACGCATAAGCCCCCCGGTTAGTTAGACCAGGGGGCTACGCGGGAAGTTAGGCGGGTTCTATTCCTGTGGTGTGGTGGTAGTTAGCTGATAGGATGTGGACCCGTTCGGGTTTTTGACCTCAACTATTACGCCTTGCTTAACAGCGGCATCGGTTACCGAATCAAGTTGATCCGGGTTCTCTGAGTATCCTTGGCGCCCCTGTCGGGCTCGTGCATTCCACTCCAGTCTTATGAGTTGAAGTGGCACTGGATCGATAGTCCACAGCCGAATAATTTCAAGTAGTGGTTTGAAAAGTTTCATGGTTCTATTCCTTGTGTGTGGTGGTGGTGGGTTAGATATCGAGGTTTAGAAGGGCCAGGGCTCGCCTGTCTTCTGGTGTGTGGTGGCCGTGTGATCCTATCAGGGCTCGCTGATTCTTAGCCGCGCGTCGTTTGTGGCTGTCTTGTGGTCCGTGGTTAGGGAATCCGATCACGGGTCCGGGCTTGCTACCGTCGCAGAGTCGGCAATCATTACAGGTGACCTTGCGACCCTTGGATTCGGCTTCCATGGCAGGGCATACAATCCCCTTGGCTCCGTTAGGTGTGGTGAATCTACCCTCGTGGTTCCAGGGTAGAACCACGGCAACGCGGAACCCAGCGGCTAGCGCGCCGTCGACCTCGGATAGGTCATCACATGAAGCCATGAATACGCCCGCAAGGTGTGGCTTGACTCGCCAGTGGTGCGTGTATCCGACCACGTCAAGACCGATAGACCGCACGGCTGCGATAGCCTTATCCAGGTATGACTTGGGCAGTGCTCCGGGATCCCCGATAGCACCGAACCGTGCCATCTTTGCACTACGCTTGGCTGTCTTGAGTGCTTGCCGTAGGCTGTAATCCTTGCCACGTTTCAGGGCTCTAATCATGCTGCTATGTGCTATCGCTGGTGTGCCTCCCTGTGCATAGCAGGATCCGTTTCCGCCTACTGACTTGGGGCGTAGTGGGCATCCATCACAGCTAGCCAGGCTTTCCTTTCTTGTGGTGCCTATCCATAGTGTGGGGATGTCCCCGGTTTTGGTGTTGGTTGTGGTGCCCGTCCATAGTGCGGCGCTCGCTGGTACTTGTGACATGGTGTTCCTTTGTGGTGGTGGGTGTGTGGTGGTTAGGAGGCGCGTCTAAACTCGAATGTTATGTGCGCGTTGTCTGGGTGTGCCAAGTCGTTTGCTATCAGGTGTGCCTTCTCCTGCTCTGTGAATAGTGTGGCGTAGATTAGGTTTGTTACGAGCGTTCCCGTGTTCCAGTCAACGGGTGAGAAGCGCTTGGAGTCTGGGAGTTTTACATATAGGCGGTACATGATGTTCCTGTGTGGTGGGTGTGGTGGGTGCCCCGTAGATATGGCCGGGGCTGGCCAGCGAGGATCGGACTCGTCTCTCCTGTGTTGTTGGTTAGTCGGTGCAGCTTTGGGGGTAGTGCCCCTGTTTGGTGTGGTGTTCTTGTGCCAACTCAAGGGTGATTCCGTATTCTTCCTCAAGGTCTTGGGTCAGCATCTTTTCCACGTTGAACACTGCGTCTGTGTGGCTATCTCCCAACTCGTTGTCGGCTACGCGCATGGCAACCGAGACGGGAACAGTCATGGTCACGAAAGCATCATGAATGTTTATGGTCCCTTGGAGTGGGGTGTCTATCGTGTGTGCTGGTTGGTTTAGGTGTGCCAGCACCCGTTTTGCTATGTTGATCTCGCGCTTGATGTGGCCTCTTATTTCGTCGCGTTCTTTTGGCTCAGTAAAAGGAAAGTCCTTTCCAATGTCTGACAGTTGCTCTTCTCGCAGGTCGGTTACCTGCTCAAGGAGTAGCCTTAGGTCTTTCGCTTCTTGTGGTGATAGGTCGTTGGTGTTCATGTCGTTCCTTGTGGTGGTTAGTGTGTTGGTTAGTCTTGGGGATTAAAGCAGTCTTCACATAGATACTCGGTGTCGCCGTTTGGCTTGTCGTGCCCTAGGTGCTCATCTTCTGGTACGGGTACGCCGCATGCGTCACATGGGTGCTCTTGGGTTGTGGTGAGGGACTTGTATCGCATGACCCATTCCACCAACCGTGATTCCGGGAATGACTCGACGCTTTCGATGTCGTCGTTGTCGTCTTCTCGATACTTGCGTGTGACTACCTCGTATGTGCCGTCTTCCATGTCCAAGAGGTATCGGTCTTCTCCGTCCACGTAGATGTGCCAAGCGGATACGCACCAGTCCGCATTGAGGCCTATGTTGCCGCCTAACTGGCGTTTGAGAAAGTCCCTCGTGGCTTCCTCTTGTGCCTCTAGGCAGAAGTGACACTCGTTGTCGTGGGTGGTGTGTCCGTCGCCATATTCGTCAAAGCATCCGGGGGTAATGGTGGTAGTCATGTCGTATTCCTGTGGTGGTTGTGGGGGGCTTGCGCCCCCCATGGGGTTGATGGTTATGCGGTTTCAACTGCTACCCGCGTCAGGGTTACGCCATCGGTGTCGCTGAGGAGGTCTTTACCGAGGTAGTGGAGACGATGGCTAATTTCACTTTCTACCTTTTCGGGGGTGAGTGAAATTAGTTCTTCATTTCGCAGTGAATGAGTGTGAATCCAGTGGTTATCGCCAGCCGTTTCGATGGTAACTGTGATGTTGAATGAGCGTTTCATGTTGTTGTCCTGTGGTGGTTTGGGTTGCTTGACTGAAGGCCAAGTATCCACATGTTGCCGGGCGGTCAACGGGGATGTCTACAGAAAAATGAGACAGAGGCAAAAAAAGTCTGAATATCGGCCATTGGAGCCTGTAAGCGGGGGTATTCGGTTTGTGGGGTTTGTTGACGTGGTGGAATGATTGCGGGGCGTGAGGGTGGATGGGGTGGGATCTCTCACCCTCTTCTGCCCAGTACTCTCCAGCCCTGACTCCCTGCTCTCAATGCCTATCCCCGGCTCCAGGTTCCCCCGTGGCCCCCGGTTCCGAACCCGGCGGTGTGGTGGGTAGGCTGAACACCGAACCTCGCACGTGTGGGTGTGTGTGCGCCTCGTGTGCGTGTGCGTGCCTGGCGTGCGCCTACGCGCAGCTGCGTGTGTGCGTGCGCGCGAGCGTGTGTGTGGGCATGCACGGGGGTGGGGGGCCCCCAATCAAGCCGGACCAACTTCCCAGCGCTGTAGTATTGTACATCCCGCCCCTTACAACTCGATATCCTCCCAAAAAATACCAACCCCCAACCGCCCAAATCGGCTACTATCGGGCATAGATGGCTAACCGACCACCTTTGAACCAGAACCAGTTGAAGGCCTTGGACATGCTAGCGGATGGCATGACTAATGGTCAGGTTGCTGGCGTGTTGAAGGTAAATCGTCAGACTGTGTGGGGGTGGCACAAGCGATCTGAGTTTGCTCAGGAGTTGGAGAAGCGTCAGGTGATGCGTCGGAACGTGTTGCAGAAGGCGATCAACGACAAGGCGATGAGTGCTGTGGATGTATTGGAGGAGGTCATGTTGGATGACACTGCCAAGCATGCGGATCGGTTGCGGGCTGCTAGTATTTTGTTGGACAAGGCTAGGCCGATGTTGACTGAGACAACGGACTTCAAGAAGACAGAGACTGTTGAGTTGGCTTGTTGGGTGACGGGTAAGGATGTGGATGGTTCTAAGCCTGAGTTCATTGATGTGGGTGATACGGAAGCGGCGAAGTGAGAAAGAACGCTGAGTCTTTAGCTAAGGGGATTATTGGGAATCCTGACGAGTTCATTGGCCGCCTGACGGTGATGAACAAGGAGAAGCAGAGGCTGACCCGTCTTCGGTTGAACGAGGCTCAGGAGAAGCTGATAGGTGTCTTGAAGGAGCATGACCGTGTCATTGTTCTCAAGGCCAGGCACCTGGGTGTTTCTACGTTGTGTAGGGCGTGGCACTTTTGGAATGCGTATACGGCTCTTCATCCTCAGACTTTCGCTGTGGTATCTCACACACGTCAGTCGGCAGAAGACCTACATCGGATGGAGAAGACGTTTTACCAGAACCTACCTGCTCCTCTTAGAAAGCCGTTGCAGAAGGCGAGTGCGAAGACTCTGAAGTTCAAGGACACGGGTGCGAATGTACGTGTGTTTACTGCTGGTGGTAAGGGTGGTACTCGGTCTTTCTCGATGAGTAGTGCTCACCTGTCCGAGTTTGCTTTCTATGACGACCAGAAGGAAGTGATGGCCACCGTCAGTGCGTCTGTTGGTGACGGTCAGATTGTTATTGAGTCCACTCCGAATGCTTACGGCGACTACTTTCATGACTTGGTTTTACAGGCCGAGAGTGGAGATAGTGAGTGGAAGTTGGTGTTCTTCCCTTGGTTCATACACTCGCTTTATAGCGCAACGATTCCTGCCGCCATGAAGTTGACGCGGGAAGAGGAGAAGCTGAAGAAAGAGCATGGTCTGGACAATGGGCAGATAGCCTGGCGTAGAAAGCAAGTGAGGACGTTGGGGATTGATAAGTTCCAGCGTGAGTACCCGGCGACGATTGAGGAGTGCTTTCAGTCAGCGGTGCCGTTCTTCTTTGACCATGAGAAGTTGGATGAGATTGAGCGGGTGAATCTTGGGAGTCATGAGCATCGGCTTTACGCTGACCCTGTGGAGGGAGACAGGTACGTGCTTGGGTGTGATGTCGGGGCTGGAATAGGCGAGCACTTCAGTGCCTTTACGGTGGTTTCCTACAGCACTCGTCAGCCCGTGTACCACTTCATCAGCAACAAGATACCGCCGGCGAAGTTGGCCGAGAAGATTCTGGATTTAGCTAAGCGGTACAACAATGCGCGGGTGATTGTAGAGGCGAACAACCATGGGCACTTGGTGCTGCATAGGTTGCGGGAGTTTCGGACGAAGAACTTGTACCAAGAGGATGGGCATGACTTCTTCACAACGAACAAGACAAGGCCCCTTCTGTGGAGTGCTTTGCGTGAGGCGTTGGAAGACGGTGTGGTGGAGTACCTGGACACGCACGTACTGGATGAGTTGAAGGCGATTATCTACAAGAGGGGTAAGCCCCAGGCACCCAGGCGTGGCTCGGATGACGTGACCATGAGTATGGGCCTGTGCTATTACGTTCTGAGTGGAGAGCCGCTCGCTGTGACGCGGGGCGTTCGTTCGTCCATGTTGGATGAGCACATCGCCCGTATGAAGTCTAAGCGTGCTAAGCGAACATTACCGTGGTCTGTCACGGGTGGTGACACGGTAGGAGGGTACTGATGAAGCTCGAAGATGTGAAGGCGCTCTTGGCTCAACACGATGGGTACTGGGAAACCAGAAAGCAGGAGATGCTCCGGTACAAGTCTGCTTACGAGATGGACTTCTGGCAGGAAGGCGTGAACGACCCTACGCAGATTCGGATTCAGACGAATGATGGGTATGGGTACATTGAGTCTTTCCAGGCGAGTCTGTTCGCAAAGAACCCTGCTGTCGTTGTCAAGCCCGGTATCCGCGGGTTGGGTAACCCCTCGATATCCCAGGCTATTTGCAATCACTACTTGCTCAAGAGCAGAAATCAGATCGAGGCGGCATCGCGCATGGCGCTGATTTACCCGAACTCGTTTGTGAAGCTGTGTCCGAACAAGAGCGATGACGTGTACGAGAAGGTGATTCCTGTAGCACTCCCGCCCTGGGAGGTCATTGTGGATCGGGATGCGCCTCGTTGGTCATTGCAGCGCTACTGTGCCCACATCTACTGGATGCCCCTGCCTGATGCTAAAGAGCGGTTTGGTGACCTGGACTACTCTTCTGAGTCACGCGAGAGCTTCTTCGACGACGCAATCACCAGCGGCAACTACACGGATAGGCCGGGCGAGCAGTCACCTGGAGACGTATCTTCCCGGTTCCAATATATCAAAGTCGTTGAGATGTATGACTTCATGGATGACAAGGTCCAGTGGTGGTCACCCTCTGTGGCGACCCGGTTCCTGGATGAAGACACCGTGCCATTCAGAGCCTATGACGACACCCCGCAGGCACCCATAGCGCCGTTTTACTACAACTACATGCCGGATACACCGCTCATTGGCTACTCGTCCATGAAGCGCATCTATGACCAACTCTACGAGATGAACGTCATACGGTCTTTCCAAGCCAACGCGGTGCGTAAGTCCAGTCGGCAGTGGCTTGTGAAGAAGGGCGAGATTGACGCTGAGTCCATGGGCCAGATTACCAGTGGGATTGATGGGCTGTTTGTCGAGGTGGATACCGAGGAGTCCTTGGATACCCTCATCAGACCGGTTCCTCTACAGCAGTTGTCGCTGGAGGTGACCCGATATTTCCAAGAAGTCAGCAAAGACAAGGACAAAGGATCCGTTACTGCCCCGTTTATGAGGGGTGAGGCCACACGTGCCACAGCCACTGAGATTGCTGCACTTGCCGCTTACTCGTCCTCTGAGGTCGGCAGGCTTGCGCGTGAACGCGACGGGGTTATCGAATACCTCGCAAAGACGTACCTCAGTGTGCTTTCTGTGTTCCTCGCCGAGGAGGATGAGGCTCAACTGGTTGTCCTAGATGGTGAAGCCCAAGTCGTTGGCGTGGATGACATCATTGGAGACTTCCAAGTCTGGGCATCAGATACTGCCTCTACACCCATGTCCGAAGCCGTTCACCAGCAGCGGCTGCTTGCAAATGTCCCTGTGTTGCAAGCCTTGGGTGTACCTCCTCAGCTTATCCTCAGAGAGATGGTTCGCTCGTTGAAGCTCCCAGAGGACTTCTTGGTGCAGGCTGAACAGATGATGGCTCAGAATGTACCGGGCCAATCTCCCCAGCCAGGCACACCGGTGACTTCTGCGGATATGGCGGGTGAGCCGTCTGCCGCCATGATGAGACAGATGATGAGAGAAGGAGAGGCTTGATGATTGACCTCCACGCAACGATGGCAAAGCATGTAGCCGAGCGCGTCTGCTTTGAGTGCGACCACCGATATACCGGACACCTGGAATGCCCCGCGTGTGCTGAACCTGCTGGTGAGCCGATTGTTGTGCGCCCCCTCTACTGGGTCATGAAGGAGCAAGATGCCGATCTTTGATTACGAGTGTGGAGACAGGCATCGCATCGAGAGCTTCTTCAAAGCAGGAGAAGAGATTCCCCTCACCATGATCTGTCCCTTCTGTCAGCAACCCGCTATAAAGCAGTTGTCTGCACCCGCCCATACGCCGGGACGGTGGGGTGACCAGACAGGAAAGTACGGTGTTAATGGATTTTACGACAGAGGCCTTGGTGCGACCTACCACAACTCAATGGAAAGAGAAGCCCTCATGGACAAGAAAGGGCTGGTTGACGCTGGATCCTTCGGAAAACACGCCCTCGACGACGGAGTCGAAAAGCACATCGAAGCCGACAAACAACACACAAGAGACATCGAGCGGTATAAACAGAACCTACGAGATGCGAAGGGAGAAAAGGGCCAAGCGCTTGCGGAGACTTTCTCCGTGAAGGAAATGCAGAAGCGAGGCGACCTCGACTCAGGAGTGAAGGGCTAATGGCAAGAACACCAGAGGCACAAGCCGCTCACGCTGCTCAGATGGAGCAGGTCGCCATGGAAAGACACGCTCAGAACGAGGGGTTCTACGATACTGCTGGTAGTCTCAGCCGCGCAGCACAGATGGCTTTGGGCATAGGTTCCGCTGGTGTTGTGGCCCAGGAAAGATCGCTTCCTTCTTATCATGGAAGGGGTGCTGAGGGCTTTCCTCCAGACCTTCAAAACTGGAAATACCCAGGACAAGCCCCGTCTGGATTGGCAGAGGAAAGAATGCCTCGCGCTATGCACGGCGCACAGTCTGTATACGCAGGCAAAGCCAGACAGGCCGCACGTAAAGTGGGAGAGGCGCTGCCGCATTATCCTGTGCCTGACTGGATGCGGGAGGGAAATCCCGACTGGGACTACGACTTCATCAAGAAAAACGCAAAGCTGTATGAAAAGTGGGCAGGGGATGCCAGCGAAGCATACAAGATGGCCTCTCAGGCATGGCGTACAGGTATATCTCCCTTTGCCGAAAGGTTGGCTCCGTTTGCCGGGCCAGCAGGAAGAGCACTGGGCGCGGGCACCAGTGGCGCGGCGACACTCGCTATGTTGCCGGGTGCTATGGCTATGTCGGAGGGGGGGGCTGCTGGCTCTCCGTTTGCTGACATGCACTTCAACGCATTCCGGCTGTTGGAAAGACCTCTTCTGCGGGGGGATGTTGGAGAAGAAGACTACGCGGCGCTGGTAAATAGCCCAGAAATGGCTAACGACCTGTTTGAGGTGGGGGCGATATCTTTCGATCTTTTTCAAAAAGCCGGTAATGAGCGTGTAGGAGAAGAGACGATGGAAACCCAAGACTTCAATCTTCCGCGAGACATTGCTGACCAGTTGGCACCCCCGGTGACGGAATACCCAGAAGAGGAACAACTCATGGCCGCAGCAGAAGAACTGGACGCAACCAAGGAAGAGGCGTTCGCCTCCATGGCACCCATTGGAGACTTCTCCAAGGACGCACTCAACTCCCTGGTAGATGCGCTCAACAAAGCACTCCCGCTCTTTGGAGCACCAGAAGACTACGCCACGTTCGCAGAGGATATCGAGGGAGCACTGCCCACAGAGTTCGTGCGCTACCTCGCAATGACAAGCCAGGCAGCGAATGACGCCAACCTCGGCAGACTCGCTGTGGACCTGGAGAACATCGGCACCGACTCGGACCTTATGAAGGCAGCAGGTCAACTCGATGTGCTGGCAGAGAACGATTCCTTCCGTACCTTCATGGCGTCAGCCGACCAGGAAACAGAAGCGCCTGTAGAAGAAGTGGCGGAAGAAGAAGTCCAGGTACAAACACCCATATCAGACACCGAAGTGGAGGCAATGTTCGTAGAACGAGCACGCTGAACTTCATTCACTCTCAAGGAGAACACGAATGGAAACCCAAGTAGAAACCCCACAGGCCACTCCAGAGCAGACTGAAGCCCAACAAGGCGCAGCACTGGACGCCGCAATCGCTGAGTCAGAAGAGAACCAGGGACCGATTGCCGAGGCACCTGAAGCCAATATCGAAGAGTTGGCTGCTGCCGAGATTGATGACGACATCGTCAACGGTGACGAGAACCACAAGGGCATTGACTACAACAAGGTCATCAACGACCTGCCGGAAGACGCTAAAAAGATTGTAGCGAACCTGAGAAGGTCATTCACCACCAAGTCCCAAGAGCTTGCATCACAGAGAAAGCAGGTGGCCGATGAGCTACGTGCCGTAGAGGCTCAGCGCCAAGCCCTCATCGAGAGCGATTTCTACGATGACATCGAGAAGAAGTCAGACTCCAGCAAGCAGGAGACGTTCGACCCCTATGACCCCAAGTCCATCGAGACACGCATCGAGCACGAGGTCGCCAAGCGCATGCAGCAGATGCTTCAGCCTCTTCATGAGCAGCACGCTGTAGAGCAGAGAAAGAATCAAGTAGCCTCCTTCCGCGCACAGCATCCAGACCTGGAAGACATCAAGATGGATGTGGCCTCCGCCCTGCGCCAACATGAGCACCTATCTCTTGAGCAAGCCTATTGGCAGGTCAAGGGGCAGAAGCTGGCGGGACAGGAGAAGGAGACGAAAGCGGAGTTGAAGCGCTATCGCCAGGCAGCCAAAGACGCGGGCCTAAAGGTCGGCGGAACAAGCCGTGGGAAGTCCAGCAGCATCCCCAAGTACGTAGAAGACCAGGGTGCCGTAGCTATCTACAAATGGTTGCAAGCAAACCCACACGTGAAAATCTGACTTGCATTGTCAAGGAACATCCCATACTCTCACTTTGGATGCGCCCCTAACGGATAAGCAACTCCTGGCCCCACACGGATAAGCCAACATCGTGTTCGCTACGGTAGTCATGAACTACCTTCGTCCAACTTTTATTGGGGCTAACAATGGCTGTCCAAAATGACATTCTGTCTTCAACCGCGAGGGCGCGAGCCAAGTCGGCTGTAGACAACCTTTTCCAAACTGTACCGCTACTCGACCATATCAAGTCGGCTGGTGGTGTTGAAATCATTGATGGTGGTCAGCGCATTACGCGAGCCGCTATCCTTGCCGAGCACTCCAACATTACGCAGTTGGCGACAGGCTACGAAGCTGTGTCTTCAACCGTTGCTGATGTTCTGCGCTCGCCTGAGTACGAATGGTGTGACTTTGTTGCTCCCATCGTAATCACTAAGAAAGAAGAGCTTTCCAACCGTGGCGACAACGCTGTCATCAGTATCGCTGATGCCCGCATGAAGTCCGTGATGGGTATGCTCAAGCGCGAGTGGGAACTCCAAGCAATCCGTGGAACCTCTGCAACTCTTACTGAAATGCAGACCCTGGATGGAAACACCCTTGGTCAAGATGGCTGGCTTGAGAACTTCGCATTCCAGAACGTGGGCCAGAACAACACCGTTGGTGGTCTTTCCAAGACGACCTTCTCAGCGTCGAACTGGAACAACCAGTATGCAACCGCAAACGTAGCTGGTGGTGGTTCCTTTGCTGCGAACGGCTTGGGAGCTATGGCGAACCTCGCTATTGACTGTCAAGTCTACGCGGTAGAAGGTGGTGTGGATCTCATCCTCGCCAGCCCGACCTCGTATCGCTTGTACAAGGCGGCCATTCAGGTCAACGAGCGCTATCTCCCGAAGGAGACGGTACTCGATGCGGGTCGCTTGGCTCTTGCCTACAACGGTGCGCTGATGTACGTGGAGTCCAACTTGGGCAACACGGGTGCAGGCCCTGGTGCATTGCCGATGTCGATGTACTTCCTGAACACCAAGACCATGAAGGTGGTCTTCGATTCCGACGCGAACTTCTCGGTCGGTGACTTTGAAAACAAGAGTGGCTACGCAGCCCGCGAAGCTCACATCTACGTACGAACTCAGCTTGTTGCTGATCACCTCGCCAGCCTCGGATTGCTGGGCGACTCGGAGGCTTAGTCATGGCATTTGGACATCTATCACATGGTAAGTCGCCTCTTGAGGTGCCTATTGTTACCACCGAGGATGCAACCATCGTTGCGTTCCCGGCTGGTGCGCTAATCGCTGCTGGAGACGTTGTAATGCTTCAGGCTGATGGTTCCGTGGTTCAGTCCACGGCGGCTTTCAGTTCCAAAGCAATCGGCGTGGCACTTGAGGCAATCACTGCCGCAGAGGCTACCGAGGGGATCTCGGTGCGCGTCTGCGTGGCTGGGGGTATCCAGGGCGTAAACTGCGCTGCGGGCATCAATGACGGAGATCCGTTGCTGGCTTCTGCTGGTGTTGCTGGTCAGGTAGATAGTTGGGGTGGTGCTTCTAACCGTCCCCCCGTTGCGGTGGCTCAGGGTGCTGAAGGTGGGACCGGTGCGGTAACGCTCTACTGGTTCCGTAAGTACTAGAACCAGCCCGTCAGGTACAATGGGGCGGGCATCCTACTTTGGGTGCTCGCCCTTCTTGCATGAGGTAAGACATGAATCTCGGTGAAATGCGTGACATGGTCGGAACCATTCTGGATTACGACCCGGAAGTACAGACCTACCAAGACGAGGTCACAGACGTAATCAACCAGATCTACATGGACTTCTTCAGCGACCGTCGCTGGCAGTTCGGGCAGAAGCTGGTGAACCTGACGGCACGGGCTGACCGAACGATAGCAGCGGGTGGCTACAACGGGGGATCGGGTACGCCAACTTCCGATATCTTGATTCAGACCGCAACCAACTTCTTTGAGAACTGGATGGAAGGCCAGGTTATTTCAATAACAGGCGGAACCGCGATCCCCGCCTCTCCAACTGATACGCAGGTTCGTTCTGAATACAACATCCAAAAGGTAGTAAGCGCGACACAGGCACTACTTGGGTCTTCTGCGTTTAGCGCCACTCAAAGCGCCAATGGAGACGCCACCTTTACCGTCAAGAGCAGGTTCCTCGACCTTCCATACGACACCATTGCAATCATGTCGCTGGGTGTGCGAGACATCTTCTCGGACACTGGCCCATACGCCAACCTCACCAAGCACTTAGATGAGCTACTCGATGTAGACATCGACCAGACGGGGCGTCCTACTGATTGGATTCGGTATGAGGATGAGACAATGCCTCACCCAAGGGTGGCCCCAACGCTGGTCATTTCTGCCGGTGCGCCCGCCGTACCCCTCGCTGGAACATATCAAATCAAGTACACATATATCCATAGAGGAAACGGGCGAGAAAGCGCTCCATCGCCAGCCTCTATCGCTACTACCTACACCGGCGGTCAGCGTGCCGATGTTGCGGATATGCAGGACTCTGGAGCAAACAGTGGTTTGTACAAACAGATCTATGTAAAGACGCCGGAGTCAACGGCTTATTATGCAGTTACAAACGCCCTTATTGATGAGGCAACAAAGACCGCTACAGGCTTGGCGGTTTCTGCTTCTTACCTAACGTCGTCACAGCGTGCCCCCGAACACGCTGGTCACCTGATGCGCGTTCGCTTGTATCCACGCCAAAGCACGGACCTGAAGGTCCAACTCCGCTATCTCTATCGTCCACCCATGATGCTGGATGACGCTGACGTGCCTCAGTTCCCGAGCGCACACCATCGCTACTTGGTCTACAGGGCCTGCCAGGAGTTGTTCGTCAAGCACAGCAACCTTCAGCACTCGGAGATGTACCGGCGCAAGGCAGACAAAGAACTCTTCAAGATCCAACAACGCCATCTGACTGAGGGACCGACCTCGTGGATCAAGCGTGGTTATAGGGAGACTGAGCTTTACACGGCACCGACGCCAAGCCTTACCACACTGGGCTAAACATGAAGACGCGCCGCAAGACAGAAGTTGTATTTCTGAAGGGAATCGACCAGAAGATTCCACCAGCGGAACAGACTGCTCAGAAGATTGTCAACTTCACCGTGGACCCCAGGACTGGCGGGTGGGATTCCCGCATTGGCTACGAGAAGTTCCAGACATCTGCGCCTCTCTATGGCCCATTCAATGATGACACGGAGATCTTCAGCACGTATGCCTGGCAGACCCAGAACGGTGCTATCCAGTTCTACCTGTACGAGAAGTTTGTCCCATCGGGTGGTGCAGACACAGGGCTCAACCAACTCTGTTCTGTCTGGGGAAACCCCGCTGTAGAAACCAACTTCAGAGAGTGGTTTACCGGGCTTATTCGTGGCGGAACAGACCAGCCGGGCGTGAACTATGTGCCTTATGGGCGCTTTCTGATTGTCATGAACGGGCAGAACCGCCCCATTAGAATCGACTCACGCACTGGTGAGGGGCTTCAGATGGGCTGGTCTGATAGGCCAAGCGCCCTCGACCCATGGGCCGTTGACCAAGATGATAGCAAGTCGTCGTCTTCTACTGGTATGCCAATCTTGGATTATGGCAGCATTCAGGGAGTCAGTGGTATTGCATCCTCTGGGAAGCTGGAGCTTTACGCAAACTCCTATGGGCTTGGGTATCCAAAGAAAGACTCTGTTAACTCTTACCGCTGGAAGGTTTCCTTCATTAGCGACAGCGGCTCTGAAAGCCCAATGTCTTCCGCGTCTGATGCTTTGTCATGGACGACATCAGATAGCGCCGTAGACCCAACAGGCGCGACGGGTTGGTATATTGCGCCTACTAATATACCGGGCGAGTTCGATAACCGGAGGCAGGCTGTCTTCTTAGAGGGTTTGCCTGTCGGGCCTGTTGGTACAGTAGCCAGGCGAATCTATAGAACACGCAACCTGGGTGAGTTTGAGACTGGAGATGCCGCCAACTATGACGCGGGCATCATTGGTGACCACGAGGTCTACTACTACGTGGGTCAGGTCAACAACAACTACGAAACCAACTACGTGGACTACACGGCCGACACCTCGCTCGTAACGAACGCCCCGCTGGACTCCGACTCCATTCCCTGGCCGACCCCATCCCCCAGCTATGGCGCCTCTTATTACAGCCGTCTCTTCATGGATGGTGGGCCCGGTGACCAGTTCCGCATCTACTACAGCAACCCCAACCAGCCCGAGTCATTTGGTGCCCTGAGCTACTTTGACTATGGCTCAAGAGAGGGTGGTGCCGTCACTGGGCTGCATGTGTACAACTCTCAACTGCTGGTGTTTCGCGAGCGGGCCATTGATGTCATCAGGCCCTCCATGGGGCAGTTCATCACAGTGCCGTTTGTGCAGGGCATTGGAACCCAGGCCCATGACACCATCACCACCATTCCCAACCTGGGCGTTATCTTCTTAGGCAATGACGGCATCTACCTGATTGCTGGCACCAATGAAGGTGGCAGCAGCCTGAACATCGAGCGCATCTCCGACCCCATTCTGGGCACTATTGAGCGCATCAACAAGTCCCTCATTAGCCGTTCCTGTGCGGCATACTCCTCTACCTGGGAAGAGTGGCACTGCTACGTACCGCTGGACGGAAACGACAAGCCGAACCTGGGCATTGTCCTGCACACCAACAAGGTTGCATGGAGCACCAGGGAG
>Ga0208790_1000163_pt1 | contig 35459 bp, 15 predicted proteins | sample 10_taG_FD_184083 | JGI IMG/M metagenome (GOLD analysis project Ga0208790, IMG submission 184083) | Marine viral communities from the Subarctic Pacific Ocean - 10_ETSP_OMZ_AT15264 metaG (SPAdes) (version 2) | ecosystem: Environmental > Aquatic > Marine > Oceanic | place: Pacific Ocean | collected... | reverse complement strand
AATTATTAGTTTGAGACAAAAAACTCACACACAAACAATAGAGTTCTCAGATGAAGATAAAAATAGTCTCTTTGATATGATACAAGGGGAGACATAATATGAGTCGTAATGACGCTATGGACGTTTTCGGTAATGCACTTCGTTCTACGAGAACAGAAAAAAGAAAAACCAAGAATAGAATTCGAGTTAAAGTTTTAGCACCTCCAGTGCCTACTAATGAAAGACAGCTTGCCAGCATTGAAGGCGGTGCGCCGGGAACAACCGCTCATATTGGTGAGTTTCGTTTTAAAGGCAGAATAGTTGAACCAGAATGGGCTGATAATCCTCATTTATTTTTAGGTGATCCTTGTACTATGGAAGATACGGCAACTATAAGCGAAACAGTTTCAGCAATATCACTTCACACCACATGTGTTTCAACTAATCAAGGTGATGGTAATGAAGATATGCCTTCTGCTGGGGATATAGTATTGGTGAATTTTGATCCAAATGAGTTTTCTATTAATATGCAACGTGCCGAGTATATTGGAATGAAGAGAAAAAACGGAGCAACCGTCCCCGTTGCACTATCGTTTAAGGAACGATGTACGAAATTGGCTGATCATTTTAAGAATGCAGACACAGGAATTGAATTGTTTGGAGAGTCAGAACAAGCAGATAAGCTTAGATGTCAAATGGATTCTTACAAGAATCAGGGAATGAATATTTCAGAAAAAGGTAATCAATTATCAAGTTTTGGAGATCTCTCTCCTGAAATGGCAAATGCAGCAAATACGATATTTAGAGCAATATATGTTGAAGGCAAAGGAAAGATTGGATTACAAGTTACTGCCGGTAATGATGTTTCACATTCAGGAACGAGAGAATATGTTAGTCGCCACAAAAAAGGGAATGCAATGGATTTCACCATTCGAGATACAACTGGCGCCAAGCCTGCACCCGACGCCGGCAAACAATGGAATAAAGATGAAACAGGAGCTTTTGGTAATAATGTTATTGTGAAAAAAGTTAATGAGATTTTGACAAGAATTGCAGCAGGAAACAGCAAATTTAGATTCATTGACGAATATAACTATCCAACAGGATATGCCTCTGCCGAGCATTTTCATGTATCTTGGGGGCTTGGGAGTGAAGGATTGTCAACGTCACAAGCAGCACTCGTTTCGGCGGCAAGTGGGTCAATTGTCCCAATTTCTATTACTAGTATTCAAGATTCGTCATGCGGCCGCGCCGTGGCAATAGCTTCTGCCGCTGCGACGGAGTGGGAAGCCCTGAGTACTCAAACTCGCGGCGAAGAAACTTAAGAGATTGTAAGATGGTAAAGGTAGATATAGAACTTTTAAAAGGACAATACATTAATGGCTAAAGACAAACCAGTTTGGTACGATAAAGTTAAAGAACTTTTTGAAGAAAAAGAAAAACTTAAAGCATCTACGGCTGCATATCAGAGTCAAGTTAACGAAACAATCAAAGCAGAATCCAACATATCAGAACAAGGAGTAGGCTCTGGTGTTTGGACAGCAGAAGAAATAGTTGGTACAGCAAAAAAAGTCATCACAACTGACTGTCCAGAAAACGTAGTTTGTCCAGATGAAAATGAAACAAGTTATAATCCAAAAAAACTAATAGACAATCCAGATGGCATCAATCAGATTCCGTCCAAAAGTGGTTTATATCACACAGAGGGCACAGAACCGGTTGTAAATTACAAGCGAAAGAAAAATGAAAAAGTTATTTCAAAAGGTAATTCGTGGATAGTTTTCGGCAAAGACGGCCCCGGTTCTGATCGTAGTGGTTATGGCGCTATCGGCGCACAAAAAGCAGCAGCAATCGATATTGTTGTTGGTAGAGCATCTTCTGTTCGTAACGGCAAAGGCCCAGAAGATGGAGCAATGGTTGATAATGATTTTGCCGCTGATGCTGCTAGAATATACATTAGTCAATTAACAGATATTGATAAGAACTTCGATTTAGCAGAAGGGCGATGTAAGAACATCACGCAGAGATCGGGAATAGGCATTAAAGCAGATGCCGTCAGGGTTATTGGCAGAGAAGGTGTTAAGATAGTTACAGGCAAAGCACAAGCCTGGAAAGGATTCGGAAGCTCTGGAGAGACAAATTGTTTAGGTGGAAAGATATCACGACCTGCGCCTTGTATTGAATTGATTGCCGGTAATCGAACAGAAAATCCCCCACTTATACCTGGGTTTTTTAACCAAGGGGAAATATACAATACAATGCAAGGGGTTGCTCGTGGCGAGAATGTTGTATATGCATTACAAGATTTACACACATCTATTGATCAAATATGGAGCGCTTTGTTTCAATTTTTAATATACCAGATGACTTTCAATGCCGGCATAGGCCCAGCATTGTCACCTCTCCCTGCGGCGCCAATTGTAGGCGGACTCGCTTCTGCAGCATGCGCTGCGCATGTTAATTTTTGCCTCAATCCTTTGTATCATGTTAGAACTAATCTGTCTACATGGAATGCAAATTATTTAAATATTTCAGGATATCGATATATACCTAGCAGGAATGTTATTTCCAATTAATAAAAAACAATGTCAGAATCAGAATTTATAAAATATCAAGATAAAAACCGCGACGGACTTATTGATGTCTGTGAGGATTTGGTTGAAGTTAAAGAAGTACAAGCGTGTTTGGCTTGTTCTCCAAACCCTAACGCATTGGTTCCTGATTGGACTGCAAAAACAATCACAGAGCCTTTTTTGAATGAAAAGACATGCGAATTTCAGATTACTGTTGTCACAAAATATACAACCACAATTAGTGAAACTCTTTTAGAACAAAACGCATTAACTCCATTGAGTTCAGAAGAGACAGCGGCAGGTATGAAAGATAGGTTTGATGAATTTGTTGAAGATGCTATTCTCTCATTATTGGATGTATATGATAAGGACGATTCACAGGATTCAATTGATGCTATTAAGGAAGTAATAGATTATACGGCTTTTAATTTAGAGCCTCGTCCAAATTCAAGATTAAAACTTCTTTATTCTGTTCCCTTTGATGATTTAGGTGTTTTAGACGAAGCTGAATCAGAATCAGAAGACGATGAGTCTGAGGATGAAGAAGGGACAGCCGCAACTGTTATTTATATGTCTTCTGATATAAAATCTCGATTAATTAAAGTTAGAAAGACATTGAATCTCTATTCGAGATACAAGACAATGTATACAGCAGTAGAGGGTGGTAATTTATATTTTACTAATTCGAATAAGCCGTTTGATTTAAGTTTGTATGGTGATGTTGGATTGTTTCCCACTTCATTATTAGGAAAGACATTAACTCAATTAGATGATTTTTTAATTCAAAAGGGTTATAATCTTCCTGGTGTTGGTGGTGTTGGTGGAATGTTTAACGACAGAGTAACCAAGATGGAGTTTAAGTTTACTAAGAAGTTTATATTAAAACGTCTAAAAATATGGACAGAGGGTTGTGGCGAAAAGCCAATTATTTTTAATAAAAAATTAAAACCCTTATTAGCTCAATCTGCTTGGAAAGATCCGACAGCCATGGCTTATTTTGCTAGATTAGAGGATATGGAAATTGATATCACCGCTCGTACTCCAAAACCCTGGCTGGAATTTATCAGAGAGCATACTTATCCACCGATTTATTCTTCAGTTAATGCTATTGTTGGTAATAGTGATCCTGCTAGTTCTGTTGGTAGTTGTATTGCGGATTCTCTCGCAGCAGAGGGAAAACAACTTGGACAGGATATTTTAAATGATGTATTTAGCTTGAAAGATGCCATATTATATCAGTTTCATAAAAATCTATGTCGCAACTCATTAGAAGAAGTCATTGAGGATGATATAGAAATTGGACATATATATGACCCAAATTCAGATAGTAAGAAGAATATTCTTGCCGCAGCACAAGAGCAAGCATTCAAACAACTGAAACAAGATGATCAAGTATTCACTAACACATGCGCTAATGTAACAAGTTTAATGGCCAGCACGAAAAACTCAGCAGCAATGTTGGAGGCTATTTGGAAAGAAGGGTTTGATGAAATCAAGCTTTGTGGTCTTTATGATTTGATGATGGATGCTATAGGTTGTTTGATGGGGGGACTGTCTTTAGAAGATGCGCTAGCTAGTATGATAAAGAGCGCCCTACAAGCCATGGGAATAGAAAATTTCGGGAAGTTATTTGTTGGATTATCGCCAGAGAAACAAGCAGAATTAGATGCATTAGTTAAAAAGAAGATAGAAAGCGGAGATATCTTCAAAGAAGGAAGTGTAAATCAACAACTTTCAGATACTTTGGAGGGTAAATTAGAATGGAATAAACCTTGGGAACCGACAGAGGCAGGCACAACAGTAAAAGAAGAATTTGAAGAAGCCAGTAAAACTTTCACTGAACCAACTGCTATGTCGGCAACAGAACAACAAGCGTCATCTCAACTGACAAGACGAACGCTAGCGCAGCAACTTGACGGTAGTAATAAAAATCAATTAAGTCCAAATGTTGTGATTCAAGCGTATGTTTTAGCTCTTTTAGAAGCGTATTCAGATAATTTGTTGGAATTACTTGATGAGTTGAATAAATTTCCAGGCTCCCAAGTTATTTCCGCTCTCATTGCTACGCTTGATTGTCCTCGTCCACCTATTTTAAATCCAAATATTTTGGATTTTATTAAATCTATTGAACTTCCGTTTTGTCGCAATATTCACGATATTACATTTCCAAGATTAGATAATCCTTTCGGATGGCTTCCTGATATTAAAGACATTTTAAAGTTTATTTGGATGGCAATGAAATTAGCGCTGCAGCAGTTGATTATTAAAATTTTATTAAAATTAATGATTAAAATTTGTGAGTTAATTGGAAATGCATTATGTAAAGCGTTGGAAACAGCGGGAGATATTGCAGCATCATTGCCGGCTATGGCGACAGGAAGAACAACATTATCGGATGTAATTAAAGAATCAATCTGTGGTGATGATGCCGATTCAGAGCAAATTGATAATACTGTCGTGGATATGTTTTCTTCACTAGGATTAGGTGGACAAGCATTATCCGATAGAGATAAAGTATTGGCATTCGCAGAAGATATTTCATCTTCAACAACAAGATCGGAACTAATGAATGCATTTTTAGGTGATCCATCAAGTGATTTCTTGGAGGTTGTTAGTTCTGTAGTCGAGTTTGAATATCCAGAATTTCAAGATGCATTGCCTAATAAAGAGGCGCTTGGCAGCTTTTTTAAGAATTCTGGTAATTTAATGCCTCTAGACTTTAAACAACAAATGAGAGATTTCGTTGGTGACTTGCCAGAAGGCGATATGTTGCCGGCAAATCCATCACTTTGCGCCACACCAGAACAACTTGAAGAGTTTTGTAATTTAAGGGCAGACATTTTAGAAGGCAGAGCAACAGAAGATCAGATTAAAGAAATGTGCGATAATAAACCTTTACTTAATGATTTAGATGATTTAGGGGCAATCTTACAAAGCGGCATTCCAGATTATATTGCTAGCAACATGCCGCCTATGACATCTGATCCTGGTTGTGATAATGGAATAGTTCCATTCGAATCCGAAGAACAGAAAGCAGTTGTATCTGCTGCATTAGGTGGTGATATGGAACAACTTAAAGTTGATTTTTCATATGATATGTTAGGCAACGGGCCTCAAAAGCAACGATGGGGTTTGATTAACATGATTATGTCCGATACAATGGGCATGCCGTTGACAGCGCATCATAGAATGGTATTCAATAGAAGACGTTGGGTTGACTTTTATATTGATCCAGGGGAGATTGACGAAGACGTATCAGACGATAATGTGGCAAAACTTAAAAGACAAAAAGGAGCATATCCAGAAAAAATAGCAGAACTTCTGCAAACAAGATTAGGTGAATTAGATACAACATTCACATCAACAAACGATTATCAGGATGCTGTTACGTTTTCACGAACATATGAAGATTTGGGAATTGATAGATTTGGCAAGAATGTTGATTTATTATCATTGCCGGATCTTGGATACAACTACACAACAGAAGTTGATTATAAGAATGAAGAAATTGATTTCATTCAGGAAGCAAGAAAAGAAACTCCAGATATAACTTTGGTATTTGAAGATTTGTCTGGTGGTAGATTAGACAGCGATGACCAGGCAGTTTTTTCTTTTGGATTTGAAATGGGGATGTATTTATCTGACTTATATGAATCTGGAAGTGTGGTTGTTAATCGTCCTAACGATAATGCAAGAATTAAAATCACAAATGAATATAATGCAGCAGATAAAATAGACTGGGTGGCGCTAGCGTTGATGCCGCTTACAGCAAAACTTGAACTGATGACAACTTTAAAAGAAAAGATGGAAAATCCAGAATCAATTTTTGAGAGAACTTATGAGTTTCTTTCGGTTGATGATACGCTTGATGATATTGACTTATCAGATTATCCAGAGTTTTTATCGATATTTGAGACGCCATCATTATACATACCTCAGATTGTGCTTTTGACAGAAATTTTAAATAACAATGGCGCCACATTATCAAATGCTGAAGTAAAAAGTTTTCATGATGAGGCAATGGGTAATATCTTTAAGACATTTTCTGCCGCAATTGCAGAAAATGAAGCCGCATTTACTTATGGCGCTGTATTTGATGATTTAACTAAAGGTGATGTTGATTATGTTACTGAAGATGGTGTTTCATATTCTGAATCAGATTACACCAACGATGACATGGTGCTGGGAATCAGCTATAATCAATTCAAGATGGAAGCTGCCGGCACACCGGAGCTTACCCGAGTCTTTTATCTTGATCCTGCACAATATGGCGGTACATATATGAATCCTCCGATATATATCGCACCATTGGCAAATGAAGGATGGTTGGGATTCATTGATATAATGTTCCCTGAGATAAGTCCATGTAAACCACAAAGAACAGATTTGATTGACTTTGATCAAATTCAAAGTATAATCGATGATGTATATCCAACAATGCCAGAAGATGAGAGGTTAAAATCTGATCCAGATTGTGTAGTTGAAGTGCCTTATTCTAGAATTCTAGAAAGATCCTCCGCTGCCGCCCTTCAGGGTATTATCACTGCCGCCATTAGGATATTTGCCAGCGTACATTTATTAAAAGGAATGGCAACATTCAGTAAGTTTTATCCAAAATTTACAGAGGTATATAGTTCGCTTTTTGCACAATATATTGTAGAAGATATGGAAGCGAATTTCAAAGATGCTCAAAAGGCTTTTTGGGAATTCTTTAATCCTTTCAAGGATACTGAATTTTGGTATGCATTTTTGGAGCAATCGGTACAAGTGTATTCACGAAGGGTTGATGATGGTGATATTTTAGATGTTCCAGATAATGTTTTAAATGCATTAATGAGTTTAAATGATACTCAAGAATCATTTGATTATCCTTATCGAGAGGATTTAAAAGAAGCAAAAGATTTAGATGAAGTAAGTCGATTAAAAACATTAAAAAATTATCGTTCAAATAAGAATTTGGAAGCAGTACAAGAGACAGAAGAGATGGCAAAATTAGTTCTCAAAGAATTGGTTATTGAACAGTTAAATTATATGGGTGAGAAATATGTTGAGAATCTTGAAATTTTAGGTATGAAGCCTGATGTTTTTGATTTGGATTATTATGTTTTTCAAGAACTTACACAAGGTAGTAGTTTAACGCTTGAAGAAGAAATAGAAGAAGAAGTGGTTTCTCTCCCAACTGAAGGTGAGGAATTATATACTGATGGCACCGAATTTGTTAACACTGAAACAGATGAAATGTATATTGGATATTATCACGTCAATACAAGTGAAGGCGATGTTGTGTATATGGCTGGAGAATTTCATGTAGAAGAAGGGCATGATGTTTTACGTCCGATTGCTGATCAGGTAATTGTTCCAATTGGAGATGTAGAAGATTATGGTTATTCTCCATCTGCCAGCACAGAACAGCCGTTTTTGATTGAGAAATATATCAGTATTGATGGTAAAAAATACGCATCAGACGATGCTATCGATATTATTACAGCAAATGATGATACATTGCTTATATCTGAAGTTTATCCTGGTACGCTAGAAAAAGTTGTCGGCAGTGCAGGACAAGTTACTGGATTAACTGGCGAATTAGGAGTTCGTTATGGGTTGTTGTTTTCTATTGTGATAAATGGTACTGCCTACGAGGCAACAAGTGTCGAAGTGGATGCTCTAGATATGCTTATTGCCTCTACTCCTCCATTTGAAGGTGATAGTAAGTTATTATTGTGTTTGCTAAATATGCTTAAAAACGATGACACTTATAAATTAGCAGTACAATATGCTTTCCCGATGAAAAAAGTTTTATCAATGTTGGCAATATATAATTCTGAAGCATTTTTGCCATCCATTGGAGAGGTGACAGTAGAAGCAGGAGCAGCATATGGAACAGACACAGATATGGATACTAAACCAGGAATGCAAGTTGAATATGATTCTAGTGGCGTTGCGAGTTCATCTGTAGCTCAGTCTGGTTGGGCAAATATTGATGATCGTAGCCAGATACCAACTCCATTTGTTACTACGTGGGACGAATGGGATCGTGTTTTATTAAGAAACTCCAAAAGTCGAATTAAGAAGTTGTTTAAAACGCACTATAATTCTAGAGACTTCGATCCCGGCGATCCCGATGGAGCCAATAAACCTGGAAAAATCATTATTAATGGATTGAGAGAAGGATTGAAACCACCAACAGGCATGCATTTACTACCATGGTGGAAATTCCGAATGAGAAGATCTAATCCATTTAATTCCAAAGGTACGCTTTGTGAAAAAGAAGATTGACTCTATTTATAGTGAGGTAGAATAATATGGCTTCTTTTGGTGTCGCCCTTCCGCTTGCATTAGATTCGAACGATGGTTTTGTAATGTTGAAGAGTGTTAAAAAATTAATTAAGCAAAATCTAAAAATGCTTCTATTGACAAATCCTGGCGAGCGAGTGATGGAACCTGATTTCGGTGTTGGTATTAAACAATTTTTATTTCAAAATTTTGGCTCTGGCACCGAAGGGCAAATAGATAGTAAAATTAGAGAACAAGTCAATATTTATCTACCAATTGTTAATATATTAAATATTTCTTTTGGACTCACTAATCCTGATAATAATCATTTGGGATTTTCAATAGTTTATTCTATTCCAGATATAGGGGCAAGAGATTTATTAGAATTTACTATTTAAAAATGAGGATTTTTTATGGCTGATGATCAAAAAAAGATAATTCCGATAGATTATACACACAGAGAATATAAAAGTATTCGAGATGATTTGATGGGTATTGCAGAGAGATTTTATCCAAACACTTTCCAAGATTTTAGTGAAGCATCTTTTGGCGCTTTAATGTTAGATGCAGTTGCGTATGTTGGTGATCAGCTTTCGTTTTATTTAGATTATAATGTAAATGAATCATTTTTAGATACAGCATATCAATACAGTAATGTGATTAGGCATGGAAGAGTGTTAGGGTATAAAAACACTGGTCGCCCATCAACATACGGAAAGCTAGCGTTATTTGTTCTTGTACCGGCATCGTCAACAGCAATCGGCCCAGATACAGATTATATTCCTATTTTAAAGAAAAATTCCAAATTTACTTCAACTACAGGGTTGAGTTTTGTTTTAACAGAGAATGTGGATTTTGCAGCACCAAAAAACCCAGTTGTTGTTGCGAGAGTGGATTCTGATTCGGGCGCCCCCACTTATTATGCAATTAAGGCATACGGTACAGTGGTATCTGGGCATTATGGTAGTGAGAGAATAACAATAGGAAATTATGAGAGATTTAAAAGAATAAGACTCTCAACAGCAAATATTTCAGAAATCATTTCAGTTACGGATTCGGAAGGAAATGAATACTTTGAAGTTGATTATCTTTCACAAGATATGGTTTTTAAAGAATTGCCAAATAATAATTTTAAAAATGATAATGTTGCATCGGTACTTAAGCCATATTTAGTATCTCGTAAGTTTGTTGTAGATAGAGATAGATATAATACATACCTTCAGTTTGGTAGTGGTAAATCTGGCGAATCAAATGTTGTTGCCAATCCGCAAGCTGTAGCAATAAATGTTTTTGGAAAAGATTATGTTACGGATACTACTTTTGATCCAACTCGTCTTTCTAGAAATGAAAATTATGGAATTGTTCCTAGTAATACTAAATTAACGATTACCTATCGAACAACAAACCCGATGAATTCAAATGTAGCAACTGCGACAGTTAATACTGTTAGTAATCCTATTATCGAATTCAAAAATAGAGACAAGTTAACTAAAGCAACAGCAACAGCAGTAGTTAATTCTATGGAAGCTAGCAATGAAGAACCGATAATTGGAGATGTTGCTGAAATTTCAACCGGTGAAATGAAAAGAAGAATTTTTGATACATTTCCTACTCAAAATAGAGCAGTCACACAAGCAGATTATGAAAATCTCACTTATAGAATGCCGGCAAAATTTGGTTCAATTAAACGTTGCTCCGTGCAGAAAGATCCAGATTCTCTTAAACGGAATCTCAATATGTATGTGATATCAGAAGACCAACGAGGACTTTTAATTAAAACAAACTCAACAATCAAAAATAATTTAAAAACTTGGCTGAATAATTATAGAATGTTAAATGACACAATTGATATTTTAGATCCTTATATTATTAATTTAGGAATTGAATTTATTGTTAAACCGACAACAAATGCAGATAAATTTGTTTTATTGGATGCATGCGTGGATGCGTTAAGAAGGAAATATTCAACAGCATTTTTTATCGGAGAGCCAATTTATATTAGCGATATATATGCAACATTAAAGGAGGTTGTTGGTGTTTTGGATGTGATTAAGGCGAAAATAGTTAATAAAACAGGCGGCATTTATGCCGGCACGGAAATAGATATAAATAGAAATTTATCTCCTGATGGTGATTATTTAATGGTTCCAAAGAATGCTATTTTAGAAATAAAATATCCAGCAACAGATTTTAAAGGAAAGATTAGGTAATGGCACTTAAGAGATATAAAGCCGACGCCGACACAACGATAGTTAATGCGTATCAGATGGATTTGACTACACGCGGAACTGGCGCCAATACCGGCGAAGCAGATGTTCTTGAAACATATTCGATATATGGTAGAGAGAATACTGGTTCACAAGAGCTTTCACGAATGTTAATTAAATTCCCGATAACAAATATTTCAACGGATAGAACCAATGGCGTTGTACCGGCTAGTGGTAGTGTTAGTTTTTATCTTCGAATGTTTAATGCGCGACATTCCAAGACAGTTCCTGCTGATTTTAAACTTTCAATAATGGGAATATCTCAGTCGTGGCAGGAGGGTACTGGATTAGATTTAGAAGGGTATAAGGATTTAACTAAAGGTAATTCTGGTGCAAACTGGATGAGCGCTTCGAATACAGCATATTGGACGGATCAAGCTGGTACATTATTAGCCGGTGGCTCTTATCTTACTGGCAACAGTACAACAGAAACATTTTTATTTACTGAGACTTTTACGACAGGATTAGAAGATCTGGAAGTTGATATTACGCCATTAGTTGAACAATGGATAGCTGGAACGTATTCAAATTATGGTTTAGGTGTTCATATGTCTGCTAGTTATGAGGCATATATTTCCGGCGCCGCAAACACAGTCACTAATCGTATGCCGGGTCAACCAACGTTAGATGCTGATGATACAACTCAAAGTGTGATTTACAATCCCAGCGGCTCTACAAAATCATATTATACGAAACGATTTTTCGCAAGAGGCTCGCAATACTTCTTTAAACACCCTGTGATTGAAGCAAGATGGGATGATAAAATTACAGACGATCGAGGTGAATTTTATTATAGTAGTTCTTTATCGACTGCTAATGATAACTTGAATACGCTATATCTTTACAATTATGTTCGCGGAAAATTAAGTGATATTCCCGGCCTGGGCACCGCCAAGAAGATATATGTTAGTTTATTTTCTGGTTCTGTCGGTGGGTTTTATACTGGAGGCGACGGAGATGATGTGGCACCATCGGACATTCCAATTTCAGGATCAACTGGTAGTGTGCAAATATTATCTGTTGACAATAGCAGCTTTGTCAGTAGTGTCAATAAATTAGTTGCAACAGGCGGAATTGTTTCAACTGGAATTTACAGTGCATCGTTTGCGTTCACTGGATCAACATTGCTGGAAACTGTATATGATGTTTGGTTTACTGGAAGCCACTCTACAATTAGTGCTGTTAACGCTATAACTCAATACTTCACAGGAACAATCAAGCCGATAACATTAAAAGCAGAACCACACAATGTACATCCAACATACTATCTGAATGTTACAAATCTTCAACAAAAATATCCCGGTAATCAAACTGCTCGTTTTAATGTGTTTGTTCGAGAAAAATACTGGAATCCAACGATATATACGAAAGCAAGCTCAACTGCAAAATCGGCAACTGTCGTAAGTGCTTCATATCGTGTATTTAGAACTTTAGATGCATACGATGCGATACCTTATGGTACAGGTAGTGATTTACATACCTTGATGTCATATGATGAATCTGGTAATTATTTTGATTTAGATATGAAGCTATTAGAACCGGGATACGAATACGCACTTAAATTTTCATTTTATGACAGTCAGTTGAGTAGCTGGACTGAACAAAACGAATTATTTAAGTTCAGAGTAGAAGATTATGAGTATTAAGAAACTTTTTGGATCCACAGATAAACCAAATAAATACCTCTCAGATACAACTGAAAAAGAGGCATTTCAAGAGATAGAGTCTGCAAGAAATTTAAAAGCATTAAGCGAAAAGCAAAATACTTATGTACCGCAAGTAGATTATTCAGATCCTGCTAGTTTTGCAAAATACGGTTCAGCATATCTTTACTATAAATCTTCAATGGAACGAGTTGCTGACTTCTTTCCGTATGATGGTTCGGATGCGGAGATTAATGAATATCATAATAAATCTTTAGATATCGATAAGTATATCTTCAATAATCTCTATCCTCGTACAAATGGATATATCCACATTAGCTCAGATGGATGGGGTACTTTAAGTGGTTCTAAATATAGCGGGTTTGGATTACCAAGCAGTTTAGAATATATTGATTTTAAAGGTGGCCCAAATACAATTACTGCTTCTAATGCCGCCGCGTTGTTTGGCAATCCAAATTCTTCTAACACAAATACAGCAAATATATATGATACTGATATCTATACGACTGCCAAATTACCTAGTAATTTTGGTTCTGGTTCTAGAGAATCAAATCTAAAATCAAATTTTGACGATGGTGTTACGGTTGAATTTTGGGCAAAAACAGGATCTCTGGGTGCAGCATTAACCAATAAACAAGTTTTCGTTGATATTTGGAATAATGAAGTATCCTCTAGTGCTTACGGAGGTTCTGTTGGCGCAAATCCAAATCCAGTATATGGACGCATTACTATAGCATATCAGGTTCCTTTAGAACGGTTTGTGATTACAGCGCAATCAGGTTCCACCGGTATTTTTGAACAAAAAATCGGAACAAGCCTTACAGGTTCTTTATCTGATTGGAAACATTATGCGGTTTCATTTTATAATTCAGGTAGCAGTTTTATTACAAATCTTCATGTTGATGGGAAATTAAATGATTCTAATTCTATTGCAGGATTGAATGTTAATGAAATTAACTCAAAGAATATGGTTGGTAGAATTGGAGCACTCTTATCCTCTCCATCAGGAGCCGCCGGTTCTGCTCAACAAACACAAAATATGGTTGGCGCAGGTAAACTTAGTGGTTCGTTGGATGAGTTTAGATTTTGGAAGGCTTATCGTAACTCTCACGAGATTGCCAAACATTACTTTACGCAAGTAAGAGGCGGCGCAAATACAGATATTTCTAATACGACTTTAGGTCTCTATTACAAATTTAATGAAGGTATAACTGGAACTTCGACTACTGATAGTGTGGTTTTGGATTATAGCGGAAGGATAAGTAACGGAACTTGGACGGGATATAGTACAACTTCTAGAAATACTGGTTCTGCGATAATATCTGCTAGTGCTGCGGGGGTAGAATACGAAGACCCGATTATCAGAACAAATCATTCAGATGTTACGAGTTTGAAAAAAGCTTTGTTAGATAGTGGTTCGTATCATGATAACACTAGCATTTCTTCGATGCTAAGTATGATTCCAAGTTGGATTGTTGAAGAGCAAGAAAAAGCAGAAGATGGTAATGTACAAGTAATGTCTCATATTATTGGAGCTTACTTTGATAAATTGCATTTAATGATTACTGCTCTCCCGAAATTTAACAGTCAAACACACACCAGCGCTTCGTATACTCCTTTGGCTTTCGCACAGCACCTACCGCAATCGTTGGGATTGTACACTCCAGAGATATTTGTTGATTCAGACGTGTTGGAACGATTTATGAATCGAAATCAAACTATGCTATTTGAAGGAGATTTAATAGAAACAAAGAATTTGATTTATTTGAATCTTTACAATAACTTAACAAATATTTATAAATCAAAAGGAACAGAGAAATCCATTCGAAATGTATTTAGATGTTTTAATGTTGATGAAAAAGTACTTAGATTTAATACATATGCTCATAATGCGACATATGAGTTAAAAGATAATTTTCAACAAACATTAATAAACAAGCCTTTAATAAATTTAAATAAAAAAGATAATTTAACTGCAGTTATATATCAAGCAGCAGATGCTGCAAATGGAGAAAGTTTAGGATACATTTCTGGGAGCAACGGCGCCGGTGATCCAGGTGGTGCTGGTGGCGGGAATGATGCATATGAAGATAAATACGGATTTACAGCAGAATCCAGTGTTATTTTCCCAAAATTTAATCAAATTGCTAATAATTTTGATCGTAATTATGCCGACGTTTCATTATTTGGAATGTACACAGTCAACACCGGAAGCGCCAATTCATTAAATGGAACAGATACGACTTTTGTTGATGAGGATTTTGCAAACTTTCAAGTGATGGCTGTTAAGGATAAACACTTATCGAAAAATGTTTATTTTAAATTAACTTCTTCAATTTCACCATATTCTTTTCCCGAATTAACAAGTAGTACATTTTTTAATGTATATGATGATAATCATTGGAATTTTTCTGTTAGATTAAAACCAAGTAATTATCCTCTTACTGATATTGTGACTGGATCAGAAGGTTACACATATGATGTAATTTTCAAAGGTATCAATACATTTATTGGTACTATTCAAGATAGCTTTACTTTAACCGGTTCGGTGAGTAAAGAAGTTGGACGGAATATTTTAAGATCAGCTAAACGGCTGTATGCCGGCGCCCGAAGGACAAATGTAACTGGTAATGTGCTGCAGTATTCTGATGTGTTGTTTTCAAATGTAAAATATTGGACAAAATATTTAGACGATTCATCAATTGAGCGGCATTTATATGATTTCGAAAACAGAGGAGTATCAGGTTCCTATCAGCCGACATCACCACGAGACGCAAATATTAAAAATGTAAATATTCTTAATTTAAATACTTTGGCATTGGATTGGAATTTTGAAAATGTAACAAGTTCTAATACTGATGGTACTTTTGTTGTAACTGATATGAGTTCTGGTTCAGCGTTAATTCGTGATAACTATGGATGGATAGGAAAAGTTGCAGGATATCAACATACTGGTTATGGAAAGTCATTTGCCACTTCTTCAAGTGATGTGATAACAAAAGAAGCAATTAATGTTTTCAAATACATTGACCCTGAAAAAGTAGTATCCTCCGATATGGTTCAGATACTAACAGAAGATGATAAAGTTTTTGGAACTCCAGATAGTATTCCCAGTTATCGGTATACCTTGGAAAAGAGTATGCACAATGCCATATCAGAAGAAATGCTTAAGTTTTTTGCTGGTGCTGTTGATTTTAATAATGTCATTGGCGAACCAGTTAATAGATATCGTGCTGAATATAAGACATTGCGCAAATTAAGAGAAATATTCTTTCGCAAAGTAGTAGCAATAAAAGATGTAGAAGATTATATTGATTATTATAAATGGTTTGATGATTCTTTAGCTCAAATTATTGGTCAGTTATTGCCGGCATCTTCTGATTTTGAGAGTGATGTTTTTAATACTATTGAAAGTCATGTGTTGGAAAGAAATAAATATGAAACAAAATTTCCCACACTTGAGTTTAAAGCCACTCCGCCGGAGGCCTCGTTTGAAGGAATTGGTGCAAAATTATATCCACCACGAGGAGGGGCGACTCCCACGGGTTCAGGCCCATTAGATAATTATGTAAAAAGAAAAACAAATATTAATGAAGTTTATTGGAAAAATAGAGCAGAAAGAGACTCAGTTGAAATAACATCGGGCGATAGCACTGTAGATGCGCAGAGGTTAATTATTCGTGATATAGTTGCAAGTGTTCCCGCATTTAGTCGTTCTTTCCCTACATTATCAAGCATCGGTGGCGTCAAATATCTTGATAGTAAATTTAGATATAAACAATTAGTAAAATTGTATAATTTTGAAATATTAAGTCCCTTTAGTCCTAAAACTAGCTTCTTTAAAGGTGGTATGAATTTTGAACAGAAAAAGAGTCTTCAATTTACTTATACCGCTTTATATCCGTTTGGTCCAGTTAATCGTACTAATAGTGTTTTTGTTCCAAAAAATGTTTTATTTGCTCATGTTAGTGATTTAGAAGGACTCAAAGAAACACACTTAGATAATATTAACAGTAGTTCAAATCCATCGCAGAAAACAAAGCGATATTTTAAAGTTCAACATGGTAGAGATTGGGAAGAGGGAGGGGGCTATAGTAACGTTAAATCATCATTTTCTTTTCCGTTTAATGTTATGAGTTCATCTGTAAAAACTGGTTTTAACAAGATAGTAGTGGATAGAGTGACAGGTGGTATTGAAATTACAAATCTTCATCATGATGCATATGGTGCTGATTTAGATATTCCAATGCAAGGTAACTTTACGAATTATGCTGTTGGTGGACATCAATCACGTCATGTTCCGCTTAATACGGGAAGTGATGATTACACAAACCGTCCTGAAGCATGGAAGATTTTATTAGATACATGTGGCGCTATAGATGGTATTACCGGTGCTATTGGTATGGTTGGCGCTGATTATCCCTGGCCAGAGGCAAATGCTGTCGGTGCTAATCCTTATCCAATGACTGCATCACAAAAAGCAGTTTATTATCGGGATGGAATAGCTAAGAGGCCAGTAAATATTCGCAATATTCATCATACAACCGGCGCAGCCAGCGCAGGCGGCACTGGCTCAACAATTTTAGGAAACTATAATCATCAATATGATATTGTTAGTACGCAAGGTGCTTACTCTAATCCACGACGATTTGTTGAACAACAGCCAACTTTGCCAGCGCCAGTGTTGTCACATTTCACAGGCGTTGCTGCTCGTTCGTCATCTACTAATGTTATAAATAATTTTATTAATTTACATCGGGGAACAGAAGGACATTTTGATTTTAATTTAACATATGCTCCTACTGGAATTTCTGGTTCTGATAATAAATCTGTAATGATAAATCGTTTCTCTAATCCTGGTGGTATAGAAGTTATGTCAAGAGGATTTCAAAATCTCCGAGATGGTGAATTTTCTCAGTATAATAGCACGAATTATCGTAATTTAACAGTTATAAAACCACATCAAGGATCAAGAGGAACTATTTCTGAACCAACTGGAACCGAAGGAGGTCCTAGTATTAGAGTTTACGATATCCATTCAAATGATTATGGTTTGCGTTCTCATCTATCACGTCATACAGGAAAATTTGGAAGAGATAGTTTGATATACCCCGTAGATGAGCTTCGCGAACCTTATAATCTAAACAAACCATTTATTGGATACAGTGGTGTCGAAACATATCGAACGACTGGTTCTTTACAGGGTTGGTGGAGATTAAATGAGAATGTTTCCTCCGCTCCCAATCTCCCGGCAGACAGCAGTACAAAAGGCAGGACAGGGGCATTTGACGCCGCAGACGACCGCCCAGATTTTTCTTCATCGGCATTCCCTTCTAGATATGTTCAAACATCTAGTTGTGGTTTTTCTGGCGATGCAGACGGTGTAAATATCGGCGCCGCCGGAACTTGGAATGCGATTATAGGAAGTGCCGCTGCGTCAACCAAGAAAATGACATTTTCGGCTTGGATATATAAAGTTGGCGATGGAGGTGGAAATTATGGACGTATTCTAGAATTTGGCGACGGAGATGTGCGATTTTACACTAATAATGTGGAAAGCATTTATTTTGATGTGACAGCTTGGTCCGGCGCCAATGCTCAATGGCATGCTAGTAGTCCGTTTTCATTGACTACGTGGACGCATGTTGCTGTAACATATGATGCTACTAGTACGAATAACAATCCTATCATTTATGTTAATGGAATTGCCAAGACAGTTACAGAAGACACAGCCCCAGCAGGTACCTATGGTGCTATTGCCACTAATGCTTGTTATATAGGAAATAGAAGCGATGCAGCAAGAGGATTCAATGGTCAAATATCAGATGTCGCTGTTTGGAATTCTATATTATCACCAGAAGAAATTAAAGCAATATATAATGCTAGTAAATTGCCTACTCTTGCTGGTCCTGGAGTATCTGCTGATCAATTTCCAGGTTTTCATAAAACTCATAGAAATTCATTCAAGAAAGGCCGACTTTCTAGTTCTGTCGGTATATTTGAAAATGGCACTGTTTTAATTTCCTCTTCTTATGATAACTTTTATGTACAACATCCAATCCCTCGCTCAGATAGGCAATATTCCTGGTATACATCCTCGTTAGCACCTGGAAGTACTGATTTAAGATATTATGGATATATGCCTCTTAAACCAAGCCCTGCTGCTGGGTATTATTCTGGGTCAGATGGAAAATATGTTTCATTCTTTAATTTTGTTTCCGCTAGTGCTGTTGGGGATGTTCAAACCAAAAGAGCGGTAAATAAAAACTTTGCTCAACCAACAGTAGGTAGACTGAATATCCTTACTGTTGATCCTGTTAGCGGTGGTACTGATAATATTATTGGTTTTACCCCCGTTTTACCTTGGGCCGGCCCGACCCGAGGTGCGGACGATTCTCTGGGCCCTGATTCTTCTTATTTTAATAGTGATGTGTTGAACAACGCTCTCTATAAGCCACACCTTAACCCCCTCTCTTCTTCAGTTGTAGGTAATCGAGCTAATTATTTCAACCTTTTAATGACAAGAAGAGGTAATTCATTTGGATGGAGTTGGCAGAGAATCCTTCATCAATATGATAATCCTATTCTTATACAAGAAAGAAAGAATAATCGAATCACAATGATAACAGGCTCTGATCAGAATCTTGTTGGGTATCGACTTACTCCAGTTTCAATGAAAGGAAGACCAACGTTAATTAATTTTCAATTAAGTAGTGATGAAGATATTACTCTTAAAGTAACTGATAATAATAATAAAATCTTTTTTGAAGAAACTGCAATGAATAATTTGATAATTGAATCAACGGATGGCATCACGACGCCATATGATCAGTTATTGCCAATTCTACAAGAAAATTATTCAATTAATTGGATAGTATACAGTGAAGCGCTTTATCCTTCAACATATAATGAATTCTTTTCATCATCCATTCAGCGTAGTGGATATAATAATGGTTTCTGGAGAGACAACAGAGAAAACAGAGCAGATCTAGGAAATACTTTAAGAAATGCATTTAATACAAGAAATGTTAATATTAGTCAGAGTAGTTGGGTATTGGATGCGCCGAAAGATTTCCTAACAAGAGGAGAGCCTGCAACATGGCGTAATGGCGGCCTGCCAATAGTTTTCCAATTAAGTGGAAACGCCTCCGCTGGTACATTGCAAAATATTTATTCTCATTGTGTTCCGACATCTTCAGTGCTCAATGCTGGCGGTAGAGTTGGTTATCCCATCGCTGATCCAAACGACAAGCAAAGATTTGGAGCTTTAGTGCCGATGGCTTTATATGCTAGAAAACATACAAATTTTTCTCCATCTTCTGTTACTTCACCTCAAGGGGTTAGGGTAGCTGAAACAGGTAGCAACCCCACGCAACACTCCAACCAGTGGAATACGAGTTTTCATGTTGAATTGTTTGCAGGTGAAGCACTTTGGGAAGCTGGCACGCAAGCAGGAATAATAACATCGTCAGTATCATCCCAAGGTACTACTAAGCAGGCTCTGCAACCTGGCTTTCAGTCAATTCCATCTGAGCCATGGTTTGATAAGTATTCTGATTATAACAATGATATGAAATTGATAGCAAAAGATTATTCAATTATCCCAGAATTTAGAATAAGTGAACACATTGAAGATTATGTTAATTATGGCTTGTTTGCCAGCACCAAGACAGATACCTTTGGGATCCCCGGCACGCATCTATCTAGTTCTCAGAGTACATTCTATAAAGATTATTCAAACTCAGATTTTATGAATAATTTTTTGAATATTAAAGAAGATTCTTTATTAAACGCCACAGAGATACGATTGGTTTGTAGTGCAGCAATACGATTTCATCCATATAAAGGATTTTACCCAGCACAGAGAACAGTAGATTTAGTTTCACAGTTTTCCAAATCATATGGCAGTGGATTTTTTGCCACTTCATCGGAAGATGGTGTGAAATCGATGTCGAAAGTTGATGTGCCAACTCCCGATACTATATTGGATAGCTATGGCGGAATGATGAGGCCTTTAACGCAGACGCTTTTTGCTCCTGGTATTCTTTATAATTCTATTAAATCTGGTTTGGCTGTGGACTATCCTGTTATAACAGATGAATATAAGATAAAAAAAGAGCATTATGGCCATAATAGTAGTATGGTGGATGGCGGCGCCGACGAAACTGGAGTAGGCTTTTGGGCTTTGGCGGCAACTTCAAGTTTGGGAGGCTCCGGTAGAGGATGTCCTATTAGTGGTGCATATTGGGATCAAAGATTGCCATTTGAAACGATAATTGAGCCTGAAAAGCGCATCACAGATCTTAATTTAATTGACATAGAACCACACCCATCAGCTTCTTTAAATGTTACTGCTTCGTTATTAGGTGGAACATATGATGATATATATACTAGAATGGCATCGAATTTTTTCGGTGAGATTGGTAATTTCTTTTTAAAAGACAAAGAGTTTACTAAATTAAGATCAGGTGTTGTGTCTGATAATCTAAAATTTAAAGCCGGCTCTTCGGGCGGTCCTTATGGTGCAAGAATAAAATTAAAACGCTCCAAATTTGGCAGTAGAAACTATCAATTCGAATCTGGAGCCTATGGTGGCTCCGGTAGTCCCGCCGGCTATTCAAAACAAGGAGGTGCATATTATGATACGGATGGTGCGAATTTTCTAACAAGTAGTTATTTTCCTATTCCGCAAGATCCACGAGTAAATCTAGATTATAAAGAATCATTTACAATGTATAGTCGTCCATCAGCCTTCGGGCCTCCGATTGCTGGTCGTCCATGGGGTACTGCTTCGTTTTTCGAAAGTACAGAAAGGACGCACCCCCTGGATTGTTTTAATGGTTTTTATGGCGCTCACACTCCTCCATATTATGATGGTGAAGCTTGGGCTGATATTATTTTTAAGCCTGTTGCCGGCACAGAATATGATTTAGAAACAATACTTGCCGAATGCGCAGTAATCTATTGGCGTGTTGATCCGGGAGTTCAAGTGAAGGATCCGTCTGACGCCGACCAACGTCCGAATACAGTATTAGTATCATCTTTTCCTCAAAAGAGTTATGATTCTCTTATGGTAACTGGAACCGCTGGCGCTGGAGTAGAATTTAGATCTTTTTATGGTGGCAAAACTATTAATCATAATATTATGCAGTTAAGTGCAAGTTTTAATTTATTTGGCGTAGAAGCTGTCACAGAAACAGAAACTAATAAATTTGGAACAACAACTAAGCAGATCAATAAAACTGTTGGTTCGCGTTGGGTAATACAGCCAAAGTTTGAAACTCCAATGTTAAATTTCAACGATGAAGGTGTGCATCCAATCACCGAAGCCGCAGGGAATTTAACAATTCCAACATTTGGTTCTGCTTCTGTTCCAAGAGGCATGTGGCATCAATTTGGCATAATTGAACCAGATTCGAAAAAAGGAATTTTTATAGAAATAGATGATATTCCAACTGCCTGGTTAAGAAATCATTATGATGTAGTGCAGGAGGATTCTATATATAATCTTGATGATGCAGCCGGTAAGGGAGAAACTATGTATCAAAAGTATAATTCCTTGACTGATTTATTAGGATTTACCAGCAACAATAGTAAAGTTAGATTGGGAGAATTAGCAGAGACTCAAACATTAAGAGAGGCTATTGTTGCTGTTCCTTATATTTTGAATACTTCTGGTGATGTGACAGGGGATATTAATGCTCAATTATCTGCGACAACACGTTCGACATCAAAGGAATTTTTCGAAATTCCAGAAGAAAGATTAACAGCAGCAAAGGAAGAGACAGATGGTAGTCTAGTTGGCGATTCATTAGATGCTGCTGGAGAATCTATTAGAAAACTTATTCAAAAAATGGATAGATACATTTTGCCACCACAATTTGATTTCTTAAATAATGATAGTGTTACTCCTATTGTGATGTATATGTTTGAGTTCGAATATAAATTGGATAGAGATGATCTATCGTATATTTGGCAAAATCTTGCCCCTAGAAACTATAAAGATATGAAATTAGAAACTCAATCAGTGGCGCATGAATTAATTAATACAGAACTTCTTGATGAAGATAATATCATGGATAATGAAAATCTTCGCTGGATGGTATTTAAAGTCAAACAAAGAGGGCAAACAAATTATTGGGATGAAATTGCTTCTCAAGTAAATCGCGCCAATGCAAGTGCTGCCTCTAAGACATCACGGGGTAAAAAAAGCAGACAGTCTCAAAAGCAAAAAAGACAAGAAACCAGCGAAAAAGCTGGTGGGGCATTTAGTAAAAGAAGTGAAGGGGCTGATGATTATGAATTGAATTTTAATTGGCCTTATGATTATGTCTCGTTTGTTGAAATGGTAAAAATTGACGCGGAAGTGTTATATGAAGAAGAAACAATACAGGAAAAAAATGATACCACTGCAAGCGAACAAGTGTTGTCCGATATTCAAGCCGGCACCACTGGCGGCGGCGGAAGAAGTGGTGGAAGAAGTGGAGGCCGCGGCCAGGGAGGTTTAAAGTAAAAAATGGCAAAATTCATCAATAAAAAAGAACAAGTTTATGATTTAAAACTCACCAGCTATGGACATTATTTGCTGTCTATTGGTAGATTTAAACCAATGTATTATACTTTTTTAGATGATAATGTTTTATATGATGGAGCGTATGCTGGCTTAACTGAAAGTCAAAATGATATTCGTAAGAGAATCAAAGAAGACACGCCGTATCTTGAAAGCTTTGTTTTATTTAGAAATATTGAATCTGGATCTGTTCCACCTGATGGTGCTGGAAGGACGGATACACTTGTAACTCCAACAATGGCTAAACCAGCAACAGATGCATTTAGATTTAATGGAATAATTGGTGACGCTTATTTGGATGGAGACACCCAATCAGCGCCAGCCTGGAAGATAGTATCTTTGCAAGGAAAAATAACTTCTTCATATTTTGAAGATGTGAAAAATATTGATAAAGTTCCTCAAATTAATATAAGTGCATCTTATAGATTAAGAACAGTTGATGCTGATTTTAACGTTAATCCAGATAATATTAGAAGTCTTATTGATAGAACGCAAAAATTTATTGATAATAGAATTATTATTCTTGAATCAGATGATCCATTGTTGTATATCGAAGAAGTAAATACAGAATTCTTAACAGAGAATTTTGATCTTGAGGTGTTTGAGGTGCTGACAGGATCCACTCCAGATGAATATGATACGTTAGTTCGAAAATACTTTAGAAGTGTTATTCCTCAAATAGAAAATGGATTAATGCTTTCCCCAACACAAGAAAGAACAACAATAGAAAGCCTAACAACAGGTAGTGTGGAGTATTATTTTGATGTTTTGGCTGATTTGCAAATCGATAAAAAAGCAGCCTGTAGGGGAGCAGGGGATTTCAATAAGAAATCATATTATATTGATATTGATTTTGATTGCGAATCAGATGAAGAAAAAGATTTATTCTTTGATATTTATGGTGTAGCAACGGAGCCTGAGTTATGTCAAGATTAATATTTAAAGGTGATATTGTTAAGAACTTTGGAGAGTTTTTTCCTGCGCCTTTTGTTGAAAAAGTAACAATAGAAACCGATTCTTTGACGGCTGAATTGGCGCTGCATATTATTATAAATGAAGACAGAGAAGTAACAGATGTCTTAACAGAATTGGGTGATTTATCATTTTATTTAATGGCAGTAACAGATGAAGACAAAATAAGCAATATTATTAGCAGAGAGGCAAATGTTTTTGGAGTATTAAATGAGCTTATTACTTATGAGGGATATACAGAAGGTATATATGAAACTAGCGAGATGAGCAAAGCAGAAGTAGAGGCAGCAGCAACAGCAGCAATAGCAACAATAGGAGAATATGAACAAACAACAATTTCAGAATTTGAAACCGCCGCCGAAGATCTATATGATGATAATGGAAATAAAATATTAAGATTAACTAAAGAAGTTTTATTTACGGACTTGGCAAGTGCTGGTTGGGATTTTTTTGAAAACATCAGTTTATTTGCTTTTTCTTCGATAATAAATTTTAGTGATTCCACGAGTATTGAAATAGATGATAAATTAGAAATACTTCCATTATTAGATAATAGTATTAGTGATATTGTTTTCGAACCTGTATTTGAAGGTGGATATTTAGCAGGACAAAAAGAAATAAAATGGTTTGATCCTAACGGTGGAATTTTTGATGGGATCCCGTTGCAGTCACTTCATGCTGGATACTTTAAACCTGATAAGATAACACATAAAGAAATAACAGACGATTTCGAAGGGTTATTGGAAGAGTATGAAGGTTTAGCAGAAACAAACACTTCAATTGAGAATGCAGTAAACAGTATATCTTACATACTATCAGTTTATGGATATGAACCCGATTTGATTCCGAGATTAAATGAATTTCGAAAAGCATTTCCTAGTAAAAGTTCTGCAACGCCACTTGGTAAATTATATTCTAGATTTAAATCGAAATTATTTGTTTCCAATAAACTTGTGTTGCAAGGAGAGAAATTACAAAAAAGAGTAACTTCTAATCCCGTTGTGGTGGACGCCACTGAACCATCACCAGGAGAGTGGGAAGTTACGGCAGTGGATGATGATTTAAGTGATAGTGATTTTCTGTATGAGAAGTGGTATGTGTCTAATCAGTCAATTATAAAAGAAGGAGATACGTATGCAAATTATGTTAATGGCGGCGGTTTCTTTTTCTTTGATTTAGAGAAATATATCTACAACGCATCTAATTTATCAACTATATTTAATATATCAAAATTAGAAAGTTTGTTTGGTGTTGGAGTGTCAAATAAAGGAATAAGTGTTAACGAGGCAACGTTAAAAAGAAATTCAATCGATTCTGACGGCCTTTCCGTCGCCAACGCCTCTATCACGATGACGGCGACAATTAATGTAAATCCAAGAACCACTGGAATAGCGATTGAAAAAGAAGAAGGCGAGGCTTATACAGAAATTTCAACTGAAGATGGAACAGAATATTCGTATTTATGTTTGCGTAATTTTGGTTTAGCAAACGAAGAAGTAGATACATATCGTTTGATGTGTTTTGAGTTTCAAGATTTGTATCCTGAGTCAATGGTGAGTACATTCCAAGAACCTCTTGATCATTTTTATAGAGCTACTGTGACTCTAGAAGACACATCCCATGAGATAGTTGAGTCAATAATTGAACATTATTATTCTTATTTATCTGATATTGAAGATTATATGGAAATAGTGTCAGAAGAATGTAATTATAATAATATAGATGGTAGATTTAACGATTTTTTTATTGACAATGTGATTGCGGCTTTTGAGGGTGATTTAGAGAACGCTCCTTGGATACGTGGCCCTATTATTTATAATTTTCATCGTGATTTATTGTTTGATACTTTTGGCGGTGATCATAATGAAATTATTGAGGCTTCTAAAGTAATGAGTGATAGAATAAGCCCCTATGCTGGAACTTTTGATAGAGTTGAGGTGTTTTTCAAAAAATTCAAAGATCTATATGATACCTATTATGCTATCGATAGCTCAACAGAGATAGGAGAAGCAATTATTCAGTTCAAACTCTCCAGCGCGAATGAAAAGACATACAGTGTAAAATTTTCAGATGTTCCTGTGGTTTATGATAGTACACTTGCTGACGAATTAGCCGCCGAAGCCGCAGCCTACGCTGAAGAACAAAGATCAGGGCGACAGGAAACAACTATGCATACTACGGTTCGAGAATTTATACAGTCTATTTCTGATTGGACTGATCAGTATGAATCTTTAAGTTCCGAAGTAGACGACTTATTAGATGAAATCGGTGATAAAATCACTAGTCTTGATTACAGTGAAGCAACGGAAATTCCTTTAAAGTTATTGGAGATGTACCTCATCGCGAATGTAATGGCTGTAGAGGCAGACTATGCCCTAGCTGCTGTTGCAACCGGAGGTACTGGTCTCGAAGAGGACTTAGACACCAATAAATATAGTGAGTATTACAAAGATTTGGTGATTGCTTATGCGAAATTAGCAAACGTAGAAGAAGGAGGGTGGTTAGAAGACGCGTTGGCCGAAGCCGGCGCGACTGAAGAAGAAATAACATCTGCTTACACCAAAGTAATCGGAGCGTCTTTGATTACCGGCGCCGCCGCCACTGCAGCATTCTGGGGCGTGACGCTTGCGGTTGGTGCAGCATATGCTCTGGCCGGGTTCACCGTGACTAGTCTAACAGCGGTAGCATCGGGTCTCGTTACAGCAGCAGGAGCGACAGCAACAACCGTTGTTGGTATTGTTGCCTCTGCTATTTTATTAGTCGTAGCAGGAATAGTAGCTCTCTTTACATTAGGTAAGAAAGATGAAGCTGCCGAATCCATTGTGGCTTCAACAGAAAAAATAATTCCGATGATTGATGCATCAGTTAAAAAGTCATCGGGGATAGCAAGTGATGCATACACTACTTATCTGGATCGGTAATTTACAATGTTTAACATTAAAAAGGAGAAATTAAAAAATGCCCAAAAGTTTATCAATAAGTTCAGCAAAAAATTTAAGTTCTGGCGGTAGTTCTACATCTTCTAGTTCTACATCTTCTAGTTCTACATCTTCATTAAAAAATTCTAGTTCTAGAAGTAAAGGATTGCGAAGCAGTAGTAAAAGTTCTTCATCTTCCAGTTATTCAAAATCACTATCAAGTGGTAAGAGAAGCAGTAGTAAAAGTTCTGAATGTGAATGTGATGATAAAATTTCTGTTTCATCATCATTATCAAGTGGTAAGAAAAGCAGTAGAAAAAGCTCTTCATCTAAAATTTCTGTTTCATCATCACTATCAAGTGGTAAGAAAAGCAGTAGAAAAAGCTCTTCATCTTCAAAAATTTCAAAAGCACTATCAAGGGGTAAAAAAGGCTCCACTACAACTTCTGCTGTTTCAAAAGTAACTAATCCTCTCAATGTATTAAAAGGGATGACTAATTTGAATAGTAAAGATTTAGGAGTAACAGTAAGCGAAGATGCAACAATAGAAGAAACATCTCTAGCATTTTTAAGTGTACTTGGTTGCACAATATCTTCAGAACCTGTTGATTATTCTTTATTGGAAGTTCAAACAGACACGGAAACAATAGAAAACGAGAGTATATTTGATGAAAAATCATTTTCAAAATTGAAAACAAAAGTAAGCGTAGCTACTGATAAATTTTCAAATGAAGATGATCCGTTTTACCAATTTGATGACGCCCTGCCAACAAGTATGCAGAAATCTATCGCATCATCTACCACTGCCACTGTTACTGATCTTTCGACAATTGCTGCTAGTTTATTCAGCAGCAATTCAGGAGCTAATACTAGCAGTAAATTGAAGGAATTTATGTAATGGCAAATGATGGTTGTACACCAGTCGGCCGCAGCAGGAGCGGTACCTACAGTAACAAAAAATGTTCTACGCCAACAAAATATTGCTATAGCGACACTTGTTATAACAAAGGTGATCTTTGCACCGCGCTTGAGACGGCGGGCTGGTACGAAGAAGACATTGAAGATGTATATGGTGATATAAACTGCAGTGGCGATGCTTCGATACACGGAAAGTCATGGTCAAGCACGCATGCGCTTAGTCTGAGTGACATTTCGAGTGAAGGCACGGAAATAGATCCACCATGTACAGAAGATGGTTATAATGAGGATTGTGTAGCTGGTACCAGTGATACGTTACGTTATTGCTATTCAGGAGACGGAAAATGCTATAGCAAGACAAATTATATTAAAATTCAAGCAAAAGAAGCAAGAACCAGCGAAGAAATAGTTGAAACCACAATGTCATCGGCAGCATTATTGGCAATCGAAGAGGCAGCATTAGCTGCTGCTGCCGCCGATCGTGCTGCTGAAGATGAAGAATCTGCTATAAATGCAATATTTTATAAAGATAAATCAAATTATATTGATGATGATGGATTTTATATTTCGCCTGCGTTTTGGGATTACAGTAATTCAGATATTGCTGATAATATAAGCACTGGTGAAGTAGGTATTCTTTCTGTATCATTCACAGAATCGCTTTATGATAATGATATAGTTCTTTATTATACAGTTTCAGATAGCGATAGTCCGACATTTTCTGGAAATAGCACAAAACTAACAGTTACATATGATTCTGATGAACAAACTGCTTTAAATGAAAAATTTGGATTTTCTGATGATAGTAGTATTGAAACTGTAATAAACAATACTGTAGATTCTTTAGTACTACAACTAATTAGCTCAACTACTAAAGCATCACGATCATTTAAAAAGGTAAAATATAGAACATTTGATAATGATAATTTGTCTTCTTTTGAAGAAGAAGAGGCAGCACAAGGTGTTTCTGTATCGACATCTTTTGTGAGCGGAGCAATGTAAATGAGTACAAAAAGCGTATCACTTATAGATTTAAATTTAATATCCGGCTCTAAAGAATTATTTAGAATGGCCATCGGCGGGTATTATGATATTGTAAGTTCTTCTTATGGGGAAGTATTAGACTCTATAGCGTATGAAAATGGCAGTGCTTTTACTGAAGAATTTTTATTAGACGCGGAGAAAGGTATTGGTATTGAGGTAGACTTAGAAGAAACAATTGATGATAAGATAATTATTCCCAACAAACAAGTCCCAATTAGATTATATGGTAATTCAGATGTAATAAAAAATGATACACATTGGAAAACGGTTTTATTGGGCGGTACTTATGGAAATAATTCCTATGATGGTATTTATGAGGAAAAGATTTATGATAATCATACATTTGATTATTCATTGCCATATAGTAAAATGGAAAGCATTACAATTCCTGGCGGCGATTATTTCGAAACTCCAATTCAGATAACATACGATTATAACATCTATTTGAAAGAGTACCAAGATTATATCTCGAATATTGATACTGAATTGATAATTCCAAATATGTATTTATTTAAATCGATACAACTAGCATTAGAAGACGATGGAGAGATTAATGAACTCACCAGTTCAATGACAGATTTTGTTTCTCTAGAGGGCATGGTTTCAGAAGATGATATGTTTTTATTCTTAATGGAAGTGGATGATGATGCAGAGATTTCGGAAACAGAGAGAGAGCAGATAGAAAATAGTTTAGTAGTTTATTTGTCATCTTCAATTATAATGAATCCACTTTCTTCTTCTACTGTTACAAATATGAAAAATTCTTTTCAAAATATTATGTTTGATGAAGATGTATTGAGCGATGATGGTTCTCCGTATACTTTGATGACAGATTCGACAGGAAAAATTCCATATTATATGACATTTGATATCCCAGTGACTGCGGGTTCAACATTTGTTGAATCGATAAAAGATAACGATTTTTCACAAAAGTTTCTAAAAACTCTGAAAGAAGTGTTTTTAGAGGAGACAACGATTGTACCTTCTAATACGAGTTATGTTTTTGATGCTTCTTATTATTCAGGATCAGAAGAAGATGATGAGTTACATATTATTGAAAGTGCCAATAACGAATCTGTTCGAGTGGTTGATTATTTAAAATTATTGACATATGCTCATAATAATTATGTCTCCACAACTAATAATTGTTGTTTCATTGGTGGAATATCAGACGCCAGATCTGCTGTTTTTGATAAAAATGGAGCATATCGATATAGAAATTCTATTAGCTCAATGCGTGTTTTGAATGATACTGTGGATTATTTAAACACAAATTTCGATTTAAGTGATGTAATTACTAAGACTGTAACCACAGACCGTTCATCCCGAAAAACGACTGTAACCACAGAAGTTTCCACTTTTCTTGAAACAATTTATACTACGGAATCTCGGAATAATGAGACTTTAGCATATAGAGTGGAGAAAATCGGAGGATTACCATCTGGAGATTCAAAAACACAAAATGTATTACAAAATTATTGGTTTTTTAATTCCGATAGTTTAGAAGAGATAAACTTTTTTGACTCTCAAATTAAATATGGAGAAGATTATACATATAAAGTATATGCATATGTTTTAGTAGATGGGGTGAAATATAATTTTTCCGATATAAGGCCTACGAGGTTAATATCTTCATCTTCTGCTGAATCTAGATGTTTAGAGTTTTACGACATAGACACAGAAGCTCCAATTGTTCAACTTTTTACAAGCGCTGAAGACAATGCGCTTTTAGCCAATAATCGTTATGCGTCGAATGCGCAAATAACCACAGACCAAAGATATATTGCTGATTTTTATTTAAATTGTGAACCAAACTTAAAAATAATAGAAATACCAGTATTTTCAAAGACTCTTAGAGTGATGGATAATCCACCAAATACATTTGATGTTACTCCAAATCACAAACCGGATGCATCAAATACAATTGAATTTTTCATTAATTATGAAACGTTTTATCCTAAATTGACACATCCGAAAATATTGTCGGAAGATGATAAGTTAACAATAGAAGCATATCTTCATGGAAAAGATTTTTCCAAAAGTTCAGAATTAGATCTCGAAAGTGTATCCAGACAGAGATACATTGAAATGTATCGTATAGATAAAATGCCTACAGCGTTTACTGATTTTGATGGGAGTTTAATAAAAACAATTGATTTAATAATGCCAGAATCAAAATATACCTATCCAAACGCACAACTTTCTGATAGAATAAGAACTAATAAGAAATATTATTATATATTTCGATTTTTAAATGAACAAAGAGTCCCAGGCCCCATATCGGAGATATATGAAGCACAGTTAGTTAATGATGGAGGTTACGTCTATTCAATATTCAATATTCTTTATGAAGAGGATATCATAAAAGATAATTTCCTAAATCCGTTTAAACAATTTAAAAAATTAATACAACTACAGCCAAATGTTTCACATTTAATTCTTAATACAGGTGATTTAGATTTTGACGATATAGCATCTTCACAAATAGGAAATCTTTTGGTTGGCACTGCGGAAGATGCAATTTGGGATAAACCTTTTAAAATACGAGCTACTTCTAAAAAGACAGGAAAAAAGATTGATTTCAATATTACTTACAAAATACAGAGTGAATAATAAAAATAATAACTATTTATGCAAGAGAGGAAAAATAAATGGCGTTTCTTGATAACAGCGGCGATATTATACTAGATGCTGTGTTGACAGATTTAGGTAGAAAAAGAATGGCTCAAGGTAATTTTAAAATTACTAAGTTTGCATTTGGAGATGATGAAATACAATATACTTTATTTAATAAGAATCATCCATCTGGGTCAGCATATTATGATTTAGAGATTTTACAAACACCAGTGTTTGAAGCGTTCACCGCGACAAATGCGAATATTAATTATGGATTAATGTCGTATACGAGAGACGATTTGTTGTATTTGCCAGCAATTAATACAAATGAGTTGATAACGGATACATCATTATTTGTAGCTGCTGGAGTGTATTATATTGCAGCAAATGTTGAAACAGCAAATAAAATCAGCGCCACTGGCGCGACTGGTGGGGCGAAATACGTTGTCAGATCAGGCGCGATAAACGGCAGAGCCATTATATTTGAATCTGGGCTAGATACAACAGAGATTGCTGGCACAGCAACGAATCAAAAGTCTTATATTACTGCGATGAATTTATACGATGGTACTTTTAAAGTCTATTATGATAATAGATTTATTACTAATTTGGTTGTGCCGACATCGCGTTCAACGTTTAGCAATAGTAGTACTGATGGTAGTGATGAAACAAGTCTTTCTATGGAAGAATCTAGCGCTTCTCCCTCGACTACCAATACGATGGATAATTATAGTGTGCAAACTGTAGCTGCAATACAGAATCAAGTTTATTATTACGCTACCACCATCGCAGATACTACAGTATCTGCCATCAAAGGCCCAAGAGGTACTGCTTGTGCGTTAAACTTTACAGCTTTAAGTGAATTATGTAATACTAAAGATTCTTCCCCTAATGCTTTATATTCTTTATATGGAAGTACTGGTATCATTGGAACAACTGTCTTTGGCGGTGGCTCGGACACTAACACTTATGATTATATTGACACAACAGTATATGTTGTTGGTGGGACATCTACAAATCAAATTCAATTACCAATTAGAATAATTAGATTGAATACCGAAGCATGATAAAATCGGAGAAATAAATGCCTGTACAGAATTATGAAACTTTAAATAACAACACAGATGTTACTAGTACAAAGACATTACTTCACGAAGTAATTCCTTTAACCGGTACAATAGTCAGTGGAACATATGGAGCCGAAACGAGCGAAGAGAATATCAAAAACTATTCCCACGGCATGTTTCAATCGGTTTATGATTATCCATATCTGAGTTCTTCGGCTAATCATATTTTTGATATCACAATGGGTTACGATGAGAGTTCCGCATTCAGTGGATCAGGAAATACACAAAATAGTAAAAAAATCAATATATACAATCAATTTTCACAAGTGTTATTAGGGTATACAGGAAGTGAAAACACAGTAGAAATTTTTGAAAGTGATTTGAATTTTGCCGATAACGATCGTCAAATGAAATCTTGTTATTTTATTAATTTTTCGCGTCTTCTTACAAAAGATCAGATAAAGAAAGGATCTTTTAGTATTACGCTGTCAACTGGTTCGTGGACACAAGATATCAAAGCTGGCGCTTTTCCCAATGGCCCGATGATAACTTTGTCTGATGCTTCTGCTTCTGCCACCGGGGGTACCAACAATAAAGGTGTTGCCGGTGAATATGGGGTATTATACCGTTACAATGGAACTACGGAAAATACTTATGGCAATGGAGAAGCCGGCGGCGATGGATTAATATTTTATCAAGCAGGTATTGCTGTTATAACTTCATCATTATGGGATAACTTTTTAAATCAGCCCAACGACATCATGCCGTTAAACAATTTCTATAGACGACACGCTGATGGGTTTTCACAGAGCGTATCAGCTTCCTTTACAGGTTCTACGATTTCCGCTTCTTGTGATGCATTGAGACACCGTATTGGAAATATCTCTTATAATAATACCACAGAGATTAATTCAACGATTTATTTCTGCAGAACACCGTATAATAAATATAACTACAGTTCTAATCCGACGTATACTGACGGAAGTAAAATAAGAGTTAAATCAGTAGCGACAGATACTCCAATTGCATATATCACTACTGTTGGATTATATAATTCAAATAATGAACTTTTGGCGACAGCAAAATTATCAGAACCTTTACGTAAAGATAACACTTCTGAAATTACCCTACGTGTGAGATTGGACTATTAAAATACTAAGTAGATGACTATTTAATACGAGAGTAATATGTCATATAGAAAGTTCAAACCTAACGATATTATATTAAATACGATGAAAACTTACCCTAGTTGTGAGTTGTTTATTGCTGATGCTACGGTATATTATAATAACATTCCAGAACAAACAGGTGAATTTTCAACGACAGCGAATGTTCCAACATTACCTGGACATATTAGTTTATATGAATATAATGTTGACAGAAAAGAAACCTCTACTGGAAGATCTATCGGCACCGCTTCGCTTGAAGATAAAGCTGTGATATATCCATGGATATCCAAAGATAGCGCTGGTGCAAGTTTTAATACTGTATCGGATACAGCTTATAGTAACGATTGGGCATATGGAGATATTCTTACCAGTAGTTATCCATTGACAGCATCGATAACAAGAGAATACATGACTACTGCCGGCGCTAGAGCTACAGGAATTAACGTAGATACTGGTGAGACTTTTAAAACTACCCCGACTTATCCTCATTATTATGCTTTAAGAAATAGATTTGATTATCTTGGAATAAGAAGCAAACATTATAGAATCACAGGCTCGGCGGTTGGATCATCATATGCTTGGATTAAAGATCAGCAAGATATCAATTTGATATCTATACCTTCGATATTCTGGGGTTCAAAAATCCAACCTAGTACATTATCGCTTAAGTGGTATTTGACAGGTACGTTAATCGGTGAACTACAAGATACAAAACAAAATGGTGAATTAATTCAAATTGGTCCTGTTGGTAGCGAAGGCAGCGGTTCTGTTGCTGGCGTTGCTTTTTATAACGAGGGCTTTATAGCTCTCACTGGATCGTGGGATTTAAATTCAGAAAAAATCGGACTGACAAGTGATGCGGCAAAAGATAATCCTAAATGGGTTTATTTTGCGGCTGGTGCTAATGATGGAATAACAACTTCGAATGCAGATTCGACTTTGAAATCTGCTTCTTTTAGTCTTTCGTTTAAAGGTACAACAGGAATACAAGTCATGACAATGTGGGCGCAGGCCCAGCGGGGTCAAGCAAACTATTCAAATAATCCGACATTTTTAGAACACGGACAGACACTACTGTCATTAACTTCATCGAAGATTTATGAAGAAAATCCTGATAGAATAATCAAAAACACAGTTAGTTCCAGTTATTCTGACTATTCTTCTTCTTTTAAAAGACAAGTATATATTGGTAGAGTTGCAATATATGATGAAAATAAGAATTTGATGGGTATCGCCACGTTGTCTAATCCTGTATTAAAAGAAGAAGATGAAGATTTGACATTTAAAATCCGTTTGGATATATGATATAATACAAATATGATTTTAGGAATAGATGTTTCAACTAGTATTTGTGGATTTTCCGTGGTTGCGGATAATCAGATATTATATTATAATCATATTGATTTGCGCAAGCACAAGGGTGTTATAA